>Ga0114964_10000398_pt1 | contig 33627 bp, 32 predicted proteins | sample C_131016_MF_Meta_FD_92638 | JGI IMG/M metagenome (GOLD analysis project Ga0114964, IMG submission 92638) | Freshwater microbial communities from Lake Croche, Canada to study carbon cycling - C_131016_MF_MetaG | ecosystem: Environmental > Aquatic > Freshwater > Lake | place: Lake Croche, Canada...
GCAGCCGCTTCTTCAGCAAATGCTGCTACTGATGTGAGGCCGGTCAACAAAGCTACTGCTGCTGCAGAGATTGCTGTCTTTTGTAATGCTTTCATGTAGAACTCCTTACTGGTTGTAATCAAATAAAAGGGGATAAATGCTTAATGCATGGGGTGATGATCGGGGTTTGGGCATTTGGACTTACAAAGCCATGCACCCGGTTAAGGCTATAGCACCAAAAAAGTGCTCAGCAATGCACCAAAGGTAGGCAATTAGCTTGTTTTGGAGGTTTTAAGGGTAATTTTAGGCAAAAATGGCTACTCAAACTAAAATAGAAAGCGTATCTTTTATGCAACGTTAACCACTTTAGGGCAACTCAAATCATGCAAAAACCAGGTGAAATCCTCGAGCAAATCCAACGCATTGCTGGCGATATGCAAAATAAGGTTAGTGACGCTATTCGAAATTCACCAGCACAAGAAATTGAAAAGAATGTACGCGCTATGATGAATCAAGGTTTTCAGAAAATGGATTTGGTGACTCGCGAAGAGTTTGAAGTGCAATCCAAGGTGCTCGCTAAGACCAGAGAAAAACTAGAAGTACTTGAAGTAAAAGTGGCAGCGCTAGAAAAAAGCATTACTTAATCTTTTTCCAATTTTTGGCATTCGGCAATAGATGTGCTGGGGAAAAATTTCGGTGAAATTAAAAACCAAATATACCCAAGCGCCTGCACTACTAAATAAATTCCTAAGGCTAAATCAAACGCACTAGCGCGCGACCAACCGGCATTGATTCCGATATCTATTAAATATCCAATTCCCCATTGCACTAAAAAAGCGCCCATAAAAAGCGCTAAGTTATAAGTAGTACTGACGCGCCCAGAAAAAGATTTGGGAAAGTAAGTTACCACTAAGCTTTGCGCAAGAACGTATGAAGCGCAAGCTATAGCAAACAGAAACCACCAGACCCAAACCCATGAGCTGCGTAAATAAAAAGCGCATGCCTGAAATACTAATGCTGCTGCAATCATCCAAGTTAAGTAACGCAAGGTAGTTATTCCGCGTTTTGATAACTGCGGAAGCAGAAAGGTATTTAAAACATATGCAAGCAATAGAACGGCATTGAACCAAAATAAAATTTGAGAAGTGCTGTCTGATGAGTACTCCATTACACTAGTCAGCCAAGGTCCAAGCCAAAGTGTTTGGATGGCAATAAATCCACCATAACAAAATGCACCTATCGGAAACATTCTCCAAAAAAAAGCGTTTGTCAAAATCGGCTTGTAACTTGCCCATGAAAAATTAGCAGTGCCACTTTCTTTTGTATCTATCAAAGCAGATGACTTGCTTGCCTTGGTCTTTACTGGCAAACCAACATACAGGCCAATAATGGCTAAACAGGTCAATACAGCCATCCCTATAAACACGCCACGCCAACCTAAATAGGGCAAGACAGCGTGAACTGGCCAAGAGGTCACTAAAGCGCCAGAGGTGCCAAAAATCAACATGCCAGATGCTAACTGGCCCTGCCTGTCTATAGGGAACCAATAGCGAAAGCCAGAAAATGCTGACATCAAACAAGCAGAGACCCCAACCCCAATCAGAACCCTGCCGATGACTAGACTCGTGAAATCATCAGCCCAAGAAAATATCAATGCCCCAACAATTGCAAACATCATTAGGGTCATTTCTGTGAGACGTGGCCCAAATCGATCCAGACCCAGCCCAACTGGAATCTGTGTGGCGCCAAAACCAAAAAAGTAGGCGGCTGATAAAAGGCCCAATTGAGTATTACTCAGATGCAAATCACTAATGAGTTCTGGAGCAATGACAGCATTGATTGAGCGAAAAGCATACGAAACAAAATAAGCACAAGCAAAACTTAAAAAGACTCTATAAGCATTCTTTGCCCTCAGCGGCAACTCAATTGGAGTATCGGGATTAGAAAGCCAATGCGATGACATTGTTAGTCAGGGTGAAATTCATCAAAGAAATTGGCGCGATCTTCGGCAGAGAAAAAAGTTTTAGTATCAGGCTGCACTGAACCAGCATGCAATATCGATACTTGGTATAACCAAATGCCCCCTGTGGTGGCAGGCCTTATAAGCCAACGCACTCGCATGGCCTGCTGCGTTGTATTAGCAGACTGAAATTCTAAGAAATAGTCTTTTGTTGGAACGCGCTGCTGATTGGATGTTTGATAAATACCATCTGAACTTATAGCTGTTAATCGGTCGACGTCTGCACTGTGGAAAAGATTGATTTGTAGTTGTTCTAATAATTTAGGCAACAACTCGGCTTGCTGATGGCTGAAATAAATAGAGCTAATAGAGTAAATATCATCATCAATTTTTGCTGCCTCAAGAGTTTGTGAGAGCTCTTGATTTTGATAGGGGATTTTTCGCTCGATCTTGTCTGGCTTGCCCGGAAATAAAGCGGTATAGCCCTCTTGAGGAGATTGGATAGTCCGCCAATCGAACTTCGGACTACAAGCGCAAATCAGAAAGGCCGATACCAACAGCAAGAATTTTGTTAATACAGATCTAAACAACACCTGCCCCATGTGCCTGTTGATCGGCATGGTAACTAGAACGCACCATCGCACCAACCGCCGCATGCGAGAAGCCCATTGCATAAGCCTCCTCTTCAAAATGCTTAAATACATCGGGGTGAACGTAACGCCGCACGGGCAAATGATGTCCTGATGGGGCAAGGTACTGACCTATCGTGAGCATATCAATATTGTGCTCACGCATCTCGCGCATCACTTCCAAAATCTCTTCATCAGTTTCGCCTAAACCCACCATTAATCCACTCTTAGTTGGGATATGCGGGAAGCGCTCTTTGAAGTCTTTCAGTAACTTCAGTGAATGCGCATAGTCAGCGCCCGGCCGTGCTTGTTTATAGAGTCGCGGAACAGTCTCCAGATTGTGATTCATAACATCTGGCAAGCCATTGGGCGCATGCTCAGAAAAAATATCCAATGCCTTATCTAGGCGACCTCGGAAATCAGGCACTAAGACTTCAATGCGCGTATTAGGGGATGCCTCTCTAGATTGAGAGATGCAGTCCACATAGTGCATCGCCCCGCCATCGCGAAGGTCATCACGGTCTACACTCGTAATCACGACGTAATTGAGCTTCAAGGCAGCTATAGTGCGAGCTAGGTTAGCCGGCTCTTTTTGATCAAGCGGATCAGGTCTGCCATGACCCACATCGCAAAATGGGCAGCGGCGCGTGCACTTATCACCCATGATCATGAAGGTGGCAGTACCCTTACCAAAGCACTCGCCAATATTAGGGCAACTGGCCTCTTCGCAAACTGTAACTAATTCATTCTCACGCAAAATCTTTTTGATCTCTGAAAAACGAGAGTTGCCGGACGCCGCCTTCACCCGAATCCAATCAGGCTTTTTCAGAACGTCTTGTAGCGGAATAATCTTGATCGGAATACGTGCAGTCTTCTCGCCAGACTTCTGTTTACGAGTTGCGTCGTAATTGACGTCCTGCCGCATAGCAGCGTTACTGTCGTTACCTGTTTTATTGATTGTCATGATGAACTTAATTGCTTTTGCAAATGCCCTATAAGCTTTTGGCTAATGATGTCCATATTGTCCTTGATCCCAAGGGTTTGCATATCGACCGTCCTTAATCCCGCATATCCACAAGGGTGGATACGGCCAAAGGCATCAAGATCCGTGGCTACATTTAGGGCAAGGCCATGGTAAGAACAGCCTCTAGAGACCTTTAAACCTAGGGCAGCTACCTTTGCACCCAGAAATTCAGCTGGAATGCCATCCTGAAGTGACACATAAATACCAGGGGCTCCCGCCTGTCTTTCAGCCTTTAAACCACAGTCATCAAGAGTATCAATAAGGGACTGCTCGATACGAGAAACCAACTCTTTCACAAAGATACCCAGACGCTTGAGATCTAACAATAGGTAGACCACGATCTGTCCAGGGCCGTGATACGTAATCTCGCCGCCACGATCAACCTGTACCAAAGGAATTTGATTGCTAGGCGAATGTAAATTACCCGCATCTCCCGCCAGCCCCAAAGTAAAAACTGGCGGATGTTCTAAGACCCAGATTTCATCTGGGGTATCGATCGTGCGCTGCTTGGTAAATTCTTGCATTCCTGCATAGGTGGATTGGTAGTCCACTAATCCTAAATGCTTAACTAAGATTGGCATCAACTGCTTATTAAAGAACCATGCTGACAAATGGATGTGTGGATAGAGTTCTATATAGCTCATCCAACTGCTCTCGACTGGTTGCGTTAATTGGCAAAGTAATCCCAAGATAGTTTCCATCTTTTGAAGGTCTTTGCTCTACCTTGCTCTCATCAAAGATTGGATCAAACTGTTTTGCAATATGCACAATTGCAGGCAGATATTCTGGCGCAGCTTTTCCCATGACCTTAATCGGAAAAAGACATGGGTACTCTATAAGGGATTTTTCTTCAGTCATGATTTTTAATTAACTCCGATGATCTGGCATGCCTAACCAGGCGCCAGTAATGATGTTACGGATGCAATGCAATCTGCGATGAAAGAAATGGTCGGCACCAGGAACCACTTGCACAGTCAACTCTTGGGGGCGCGCCCAATCCAATACTGCGCCCAAGGTAATGGTTTCATCAAGCTCACCATGAATCAAAATGGTATCTGCCGGCACAGGAGCCAACTCCCACTTACCTGCGGCACTGCCAATCATCACCAAGCGCTCTGCAGGCTTACCTAAATCAGCGAGCCTCTGAACTAGATGACTACCAACAAAACTTCCGAATGAAAAACCTGAAACTACCAAAGGGAAGGAATTTGCCGAGCTTAGCCAAGATTGTTCTTGCGTAAATTCGAAGCTAGTCCAGCTTGAAGGGGTGCGCATCCAATCGGTGATGTGGAGCAAATCATCTAATTCACCAACGCCGTCATCATGCACACCAGCACTGCCACCAACTCCACGAAAATTGGGACGGACACTCACATAACCCAATTGATTAAAAGTGCGTGCCATGGTTTGAGCAACTTTGTTATCCATTGTCCCGCCCATCAAAGGATGCGGGTGAGCTACCAAAGCTAATCCACGTACCGCAAAGCTTGGATTATTTTTCAACTCATCGGGAAAATCAACAGATACTTCGATTGGGCCTACAACCCCTTCGATATGAACTACTTTTGTACGACCATTCATGTAGCTATCTTTCTGAAATCGGCTAAGCTAACTGTAAGCGATCAACGGGGCGCCCGAGTATTAAGTGTGACTGGATAATTTCTTCAACATCTTCAGTATCCACCAATGTATACCAAATCCCTGCTGGATAGACCACTAGCACAGGCCCATCTGCACAGCGATCTAAACAGCCCGCCTTGTTTATGCGAACTTTTCCAGGGCCTGCTAGACCTAGCGCTTTCACACGATTTTTTGCATACTCAAAAAGAGCGAAAGCATTATGTTGATCACAGCACTCCTCACCATTCTTACGCTGGTTTAAACAAAAAAATAGATGGTGTTGAAAGCCCATAAATAGATTTCTTAATGTTGAGGTTTAAGTAAAAACTGATTTCGAATCATCCAGAATATAGCCAGCGGTAACCAAACCACTGAAACCCACTGCATCAATTCATTGAAGTGCAACAGTCTGCCTTGGTACCAGTGTCGCAAAATGAGAATGAAGTAGGGATTATCAGGTAAAAAATTAATTGCAATAGTAGCGGTGACTAAGCAAAGTAAGGCCAACCAAAACTTCCTGGCACTAGATAGTTTTAAGGCCCAACGCAGAATCACGCTAGCAATAAGCATTCCCCAAATAGCGCCTGCAGTCAGCCATATCAAACTAAATTCAACGCCGAACTGCAAAGCAGTAAATAGAATCTTGATTAACACTGTCGCACAAAGTAAGCCATTTAATATCTGCCATTGTGGCGCCTTAGCGCGCATTCCCAAGGAAAGCAATAAAGCAGCGCCAACCCAACACAGTGCAGTAATAGATGTTTCTTGAACGACTTGATTAATCACCGTGGTGCCCCAATCAACCGAACCAAAAATAGCATGGTCCCAAACTCCAGTGCCGAGCCATGAACTTTGTGGATAAATTTGAGACCAAGGAAAGAGTAGAAATAAGGCGCAGGCGGACCAGTTCAAACCAAACCAGTGATCAAAGCGCTTGCGAAGGGCGCTACCAGATAACCATTGGGGGCCCAAAGGAATAGCAAGTAAACTCCCTAACATCCCGCCTAATACATTGGCCCACCAATCCATCTGACTAGGTATACGAGTTGGCAACCAAGTCTGTAGCGTCTCAATACTAAAAGCTAAAACTGCACTAAAGGTCAAGGCAAACCCTAGAGCAACAAAATTACGCCAACGCGGGTAAGCGGCAAAGACCAATAGAAAGCCTAGGGGAATATAGGCCAAAATATTTACAGAAACATCAAACAGAGTAATAAATCTAGGCAATGGAGCGCCCAACCAAGCCCAAGCGCTAATGCCGTTACCAAAGTCGAAGTCGAACGGGTTTAGACTTACATAAATGATCAATAGGGCATAACTGAGGCTCGAAACTCTAGCCAAAGGCATAGCTTGGAGAGGCCAAATAAACTTGCGGGGGCGCTGATCTTCATGATGCATTCCACAATTCTAGGTCAGACCTTTCTACAATGGTGAAATGAGCTGGAATTGCATCCTTGAACGCGTAGCGCAGACGAAATCAACCAATGACGATCTCTTGGGGCGCTGGCGTGCCGGTGAACTCATAGAACCAGTCGCCCGTATTGCCCAAAACCAGACTGCTGGCAAAGGAAGGGCAGGCAGATCATGGCTTACGAATCCAGAAGACTCCCTTTCCTTCTCATTGGCCTACCCATTCCAAATGAGCCCTGCTGAGCTTTCGGGCCTCAGCCTACTAGTGGGTTTAATTGTCCTTCAGGGAATCGCTGATGCACTGGGGATAGAAAAATCTGCGCTATACGCACAAGGTTTGCGCCTTAAGTGGCCTAACGATCTTTTATTAAACAATGCCAAATTGGGTGGGATTCTGATTGAGGGTGGCCAAGCAAAAGCTAGTGAGCCAACCTGGATGATCATTGGGGTTGGCATTAATCTCAAAAATGCGGCAGACATACAAAATAGTCTGTCTACAGAAGCATCATTCAATATCGCCTCTTTAGATCAGCTACTCCCCAGTTCAAAAAAGCTGCCAGATACTGAATTTATTTGGCTCCAACTCATCGAGTCTTTCGAGCATCATTTACCAATATTCGATCAAAACGGATTTGCCTTGTATCAAGATCAGTGGATGCAATGGGATGCCTTTAAGGAAACTGAGGTTTGTATTTCTGGCGTAGGGAAAGATCCTGTATTTGGCATTGCCAAAGGCGTAGACTCAAGTGGTGCGTTACTCCTTGAGCAAGAAACCAAAACGATTGCCGTTCATGCAGGCGATGTTTCATTAAGAGCGAGATCATGAGTCTGTATTTACTGTTTGATGTTGGAAACACCAGGCTTAAATGGGCTGCAGTAGAGTCTACTCAAGTACCATCTGATCGCAATAAAAAATTATGGGCCTATTCAGGCACTATTAGTAGTAAGTCTTTGCAATCACCAGAGCATCGAGCAGAGCTGGCTGACTACATTGCAAAGACAATGCCTAAGCCAGATGCCATTGGATTCGCCTGTGTCGCTGGAGAAGCTGCGATTGAAACTCTGAAATCACTTTTTCCGCAATGGAGAGATATTGAGTGGCAGCAATTAAACGGCAATAGTCCCTACGATGGGATGCGCACTCTATATGCAGACTCTGCCAAGCTAGGAGCTGATCGTTGGGCTGCCGTCATTGGCGCAAGGGCTTTATCAAATAGTAACGCCTTGATAATCAATGCTGGGACCGCTACAACCATTGACCTACTTGGTGGTAATGGCGTCCACTATGGCGGCTGGATTCTTCCTGGTCTCAGTCTGATGCAAGAAAGTTTGCAGAAAAATACCGCGCAACTTCCTCTAGCAATACGGTCAGCGGAACATACCGGATTTGGAGCATCAACCAATAGTGCCATCATCGGAGGCTGCGATGCAGCACAGATTGGCGCAATCATTTATGCAACACAACTAGCCAAAGACATGAATCATCCGATTGAGCGTATATGGCTTGATGGTGGCAATGCTAAAACTTTAGCTGCTGAGATTGGCAAGCTATCTAAGCTACATTTACCGCCAGTTGAACATATCGAAGGCTTGGTACTCCGCGGTATTTGGGCGTGGCTAATCAAAAACCAATAGCTAACACCAACAATCCAATCTATTTTTTAAGAACGAATTTTTCCTAACAAGGTGGTCGTAGAGCGCTCATAGATAAAGGGAATAGCTACCGCTTTACCGCCCCACGTCTTCACAACGTGAGTCTCTGGCAGAGTATCAATCTCATAATCGCCACCCTTAACGTAAATATCCGGACGAATTTTCTCAATCAATTGCACTGGTGTCTGCTCAGTAAAGAGTGCCACCAAGTCCACACTAGCCAAAGCAGCCAATAAAGCCTGACGATCTGATTCTGTATTAATGGGTCTGTCGTCGCCCTTACCCAACATCTTCACAGAAGCATCTGAATTTACCCCTACTACTAAGCTTGCGCCCAACTCACGAGCTTGAGCTAAATAACTTGCATGCCCCCGATGAAGAATATCGAATACGCCATTGGTAAACACCATTGGTCTAGGCAACTTTGCAATACGCTCTTGCAAATTAGAGGGGGTGCACACTTTGGACTCAAAAGAAGGTGGTGGTAAAGGGCTCATAACTCAATATTAATAGCATTAGGCCCTAACCAACAATATTAGTCAGAATGACTTAGACTTAGATGCTAACTATCCTGATTTCAAGGTGCAATATGGCTCAACTACTCGGTAAATGGATTTTTGCTCTCATGGTGTTCATACCCGCGATTGGACTGGTTGAGGCCGCGCCTGCAAGTTGCAGTCCACTGCTTTCCCATACCTTTCCCCGACTTCAAGACGAAGCGCCCCAAAACCTTTGCCAATATCAAGGCAAAGTGCTTTTGGTGGTCAATACCGCAAGTTTTTGTGGCTTTACTGGTCAATATGAGAGTCTTGAAAAGATTTATGCAAAATATAAAGACCAAGGCTTGGTCGTTCTGGGTTTTCCGTCTAATGATTTTGGACAACAAGAGCCCGGTAGCAACAAAGAAATCGCAGACTTTTGTAAAAATACTTATGACGTGAAATTTCCCATGTTCGCTAAAAGCTCTGTCACAGGAAATAATGTCAACCCCCTATTCAAAATGTTAATTGCCAAAACAGGCACAACACCAAAATGGAATTTCTATAAATATTTAATTGATCGCAATGGCAATGTAGTTGACTCATTCGGCAGCGTTACTAAGCCAACCAGCAGTAGCATTACCAGTGCAATTGAAAAACTTCTGGCGGAAAAGAATTAGTGAGTAAAAAGAAAATTGCCATCATTGGCGCAGGCATTTCTGGATTAGGGTGTGCTTATGCCTTAAGGCAACATCCGGATTTAGAGATCACAGTATATGAAAGTGGAGATCATATTGGCGGACATAGCAACACCGTGAATTTTTCATTGGAAACTTCCCAGGGTCTCATAAGCTATGGTGTAGATACTGGTTTCTTAGTTTTTAATCGGAAAACTTATCCCCGCTTGCTGCGTCTCTTCGAAGAAATTGAAGTCCCGATTTCGCCATCAGAGATGTCCTTTTCTGTATCAATCGACTCAAGCGATAAATCTAAACAGCATCGCAAAATTGAGTGGGCCGGGAATGATATTAATTCTTTATTTGGGCAAAGATCCAACTTATTCTCCCCCTCTTTTTGGAGAATGGTTTATGACATCTTGCGCTTTAATCGCTTGGCGACACAACTTGCTCAAAAACAAATTGAGTCTGGTCATGAATTTTCTGAGCCGGATGAATGCATCGCTGATTTCCTAAGTCGCAATCGTTTTAGCCAAAGCTTTAAAGAAAATTATTTCTTGCCAATGATTGGCGCCATCTGGTCCTGCTCTGTTGATCAGATGCTGGAATTTCCAATTCAGACCATGGTTCGCTTTTGTCATAACCACGGCCTTTTGCAAATCCAAAATAGGCCTCAGTGGCTAACTGTTACAGGGGGCTCACGTGAATACGTAGAACGCTTAGTGGCGGCCTTAGAGAAGCAACATGTCAAACTAGCACGCGAGGCTGTAGTGCGCGTAAATGCAAGCGTTGATGCATCATCGCAAGCAGAAGTCATCAGCAATACAGGTTCAATGTGGTTTGATGAAGTGATCATGGCCTGTCATAGCAATCAAAGCCTGGAATTGGTTCACGGCCTTAATCAAGAAGCCAGAAAGATCCTTGCAGCGATTCCCTATCAAAATAACCGTGCCATTTTGCACACTGACGAACGCTTTCTGCCAGAAAATAAACGTTGCTGGGCTGCATGGAACTACACCGCTAAATCTGGGACATTGCCCACTTCAAAGCAACACGTTAGTGTCAACTACCTCATTAATCGCCTGCAGCCATTACCTAGGGCATTAGCAAGTACACAGATTATTGTGAGCCTCAATCCATCGACTGAGCCAAATCCCCAATTAGTTCATGCTGAAATTCATTACGCCCACCCTGTCTTTGATATGCAAGCCATTGAGGCCCAAAAAGAATTGCCCCTCATTCAAGGTCAGTCATCTATCTGGTATTGCGGCGCCTGGACAGGTTTTGGCTTTCATGAGGATGGGCTCAGGTCAGGGGAGCTTGTCGCGGCCGATTTACTAGAAAGTATTCGCGGCCGAATCAAAACCAATCCATTGCAAGATGCCCAGTAAATGAATCAGCCGACGATTAACTTTGGAGTAGTAAAACATTGTCGCTTTCGTCCGGCTAGGAATGCTTTTGGCTATGGCGTGTTTACTATCTCCATTCCCATGCGAAGCAGAAAAGAGCATATCGATATTCTTAGTCAACATGGCTTGGGAGATAACGCATCCCACTTCTTTTCTTTTTTCGATCGAGACCATGGTGCAGGCGGCGGAGATAGTCTTGCCTGGATTGAAAATATTTTGAATGAGAATCAAATTTCTCATGTGGATGGTGAAATTTGGCTACAAACCTTTCCAAGGGTCTTGGGATATGTATTTAATCCAGTGAGCTTTTGGATTTGCACCCGTGCAAATGGGCAAGTCCAGGCAGTATTGGCAGAAGTGAATAACACCTTCGGGGAACGTCACTGCTACCTGCTTCATAAAGAGACTGGTGAAACATTAAAATCTGGTGAAACATTAAGTAGTAAAAAAGTCTTTCATGTCTCGCCATTTTGCGAAGTGCGTGGTGAATACCATTTTCGCTTTTTGTTTCCTCAAGATAGCGCTTCTATGCGCAACTCAGTCTGCCGCATTGAATTACATGAAGATGGATCACCCATCATCAATACCAGTATTAGCGGCCTTAGCCAAGCGCTTAGCAAGCCAGCCTTATATCTCGCCTTTCTGCGCTATCCACTCATGAGCATAGGCGTGATCTTTCGCATACACTGGCAAGCTTTGAAGTTATGGTCAAAAGGCGTACCATTTCATTCAAAACCAAAACCACCAGAATTTGAAGTGAGCAGATGAACCGTCCAGGCCAAACCCTACTCTCTCGATTGAGTTTCTCACGCCCGTCGGCGCGCAAAGATCAATCTAAGCAAGGCAATTTCAGCGCCGATACTCTCCTTAGTCTTTTGTCTAAGTTACAGAGTGGTTTTCTAAAACTGACGCTTCCAAATGGAGATTCAAAAGAATTTGGCAATCGTCAAGACAACTTACATGCTGAAATCCATATTCTGAACTGGACTGTATTTAAACAAGTGCTCTCTCATGGCGATATTGGCTTTGCCGAAAGCTATATTCGCGGCCAATGGAATACTCCTAATCTCAAAGCAATTCTCGAGCTAGCTATTCGCAATAGAACCATTCTGGAAAAAGCGATTTACGGTAAATGGTATGGCTCTCTCATCTACCGCTTGAAGCATTGGTTGAGAGATAACTCCAAATCCGGTAGCCGTAAAAACATCCATGCGCACTATGATCTAGGAAATTCTTTTTATTCACTATGGCTTGATCCAAGCATGAGCTATTCAAGCGCTTGGTTTTCTGAAGGTGACAAACAGGTCCTTGCCGAAGCTCAAAGAGCCAAAATCAGTCACATCTTACAAGCTATCAACGCTAAGCCCGGTGATCACCTTCTTGAAATCGGCTGCGGCTGGGGTGGTTTCATGGAAGAAGCCTTGCGTGCTGGTAGCCACGTTACGGGGCTAACGCTGTCAACCGAGCAGAAATCCTTTGCTCAGAGTCGCTTAGAAAAAGTACAACGAGAAATCTCTACAGAAAATTCTTATGAAGTCAGGCTGCAAGACTATCGAGATTGTAAAGAGCAGTTTGATGGTATTGCTTCGATTGAAATGTTTGAAGCAGTTGGCGAAAAACATTGGGCCGAATACTTTAAAACTATTGCGGCACGTCTTAAACAAGGTGGCAAAGCCTGTATTCAAACGATCGTGATTGCAGAAGAATTGTTTGAACGCTACCGTCATAACACCGACTTTATTCAGCAGTATGTATTCCCGGGTGGCATGCTGCCATCACGCACTAGCTTTAGAGCCTATGCGGCAAATGCTGGACTGAATGTTGAAGTGGAATTTGCTTTTGGCCATGACTATGCAAAAACACTTTGCCTGTGGCGAGATAGCTTTAATCAAAAGCTTCACGAAATTACCCAACTAGGGTTTGATGAAGCATTTATCCGCCTCTGGAATTTCTATTTAATGTATTGCGCTGCAGGCTTCTCCGAGCGCAATATTGATGTCGTGCAATTTACCCTCAGCCATCAACCCATCATCGCATCTGGAGATGCACTTCGCGTATGAAGCAAAAAGGAATAAATGGCTTTTCTGGAAAACGCGTTTGGGTCATTGGCGCGTCAAGCGGGATTGGGGAAGCTTGTGCTAAAGCCTTGATTTCTTCTGGTGCTAAAGTAGCAATTTCTGGTCGACGCGCTGAGCAGTTAAATCAATTGGCAGGTAGCACGCCTAACGATCAAGTATTAGTACTACCCGTTGATATCACCAACGAATCTCAACTTACTCAAGCGCATCAAATGATTTTGGAGTGCTGGGGTGGGCTAGATATGCTCCTGTTTGTATCAGGTATTTATGTGCCAATGCGAGCAGATGAGTTTGATATTGCCATTGCCGAAAAAACGATTGGCACCAACCTACTGGGGCCTATGCGAGCTGTTGCTGCAGTGTTGCCTCAGATGCTTCAACAACATACCGGTCACATTGCCATTGTGGGTAGTGTGGCGGGCTATAGTGGTTTGCCTAAGGCCTTGGCCTATGGACCAAGTAAAGCCGGCATTATTAACTTCTGTGAAACTCTGTATTACGATCTGCTCCCTCAGGGTGTGAGCGTCCACATGATTTCTCCGGGCTTTGTTGCTACTGAAGCTACTGCGCAGAATGATTTTGAAATGCCGGCACTGATAAGCCCCGAACAAGCAGCCCAAGAAATTTTACAAGGCATACAAGCTGGTAAATTTGATATCCACTTCCCAAAAAGGTTTTCAGGATTCTTAAAATTCCTCAGAATCCTACCTTATCCACTTTACTTTTGGATCGTGCGTCGCTTCGTCAATATTTAAGTTGCGATCTTAAATCCGCAACTACTTGTACTTGTCTTTGCGAATTTTTTCTTCTAAGTAATCCATGACTGCAATGGCCTTAGCCTTAGTACCCGCAATCGATGGCGAAGTTACATAGCGACCCTGCATAACAATCGTTGGCACACCATCAATACGATAAGCCTCGGTTAACTGCTTTGCTGCACGAGCTTTAGAAACCACGGCAAATGAGCGATAGGTTGCTAAGAAAGTATTACGATCAAGTCCTTGGGAGGCTGCCCAGTCAGTAATCTCTGGTTCGGTTAACAAGCGCTTATTTTCTTTATGTATTGCATACATCACCTTTTCATTCAGAGCATCACCCTTGCCCATCGACTCGAGCGTGTAGAACAATTGGCTATGTGGCATAAAGTCATCCCGAAATGCGACGGGCACTCTCCGGAATACAACATCTTTCGGTTGGCGCTTTACCCAAGCACTCAGTTCAGGCTCAAAGTCATAGCAATGTGGGCAGCCATACCAAAAAAACTCAATGACCTCTACCTTGCCTTTGGTTTCGACAGGCTGGGCAATAGGCAGAATTCGGTAATCAAAACCCTCCTCGATCTTGGCGCTTTGGGCCCCGACCAATCCACTAAGACATAAGAGTGCAAAAAAGGTAAAGAGTCGTTTATTGAATGAGATCATGATTTGCTAGATTTAATAACGGTTGGTTTGATGCCCATATTACTTAATTTATCGCGCACCGGATTACTTTCTTCGACGCTATTAAATGGGCCTACACGGACCCGCCAAATAGTATTACCGTCACTAGCTATTTCACTCAGTTGAGACTGAAGTCCCTGAATAGCCAAACTGGCTTTTTGTGCATCTGCATCAGAACGCTTTGTAAATGCACCCACCTGTAAAAAATAAATGGCATCAGATTTGGCGGCTGGCGCTACTAGCTCGGCCGGCTTTTTGCCATTAGCTAAATCGGCAATAGGGTCTGAAGCTGAAGCTGCGGGAGACTTTCCCTGAAGTGGCTTATTAAGATCAAGCTGGTCAGCCGGTGTAGCTGGCTCACCATCAGCTGAAGTAGCTGCAGGCTTAATCGTTAATGGCAAGTTTGGCGCTCGGACACCGGGCTTCTCTTGGGGAGTATTTTTAGAAAGATAAAAAGCAATCACTAAGGCCACAACTAAGCCAACACCTAAGCCCAGAATAAAGCCCAAGATAGTACCGCCGTATTCGCCATGCTGCTGAATGAAGCCAGTTTGTTGATTCGGTATTTTCATTATTTCCTCATCTTACATTTTCACTTCATGATCTACACATTACATCTTGGCTGGCGCCGATACCCCTAATATTTTTAAACCATTTTGCAGCACTTGGCGAGTGGCAGATAGGAGTGCCAGCCTGGCTAGCTTCAAAGCCTGATCATCTACCAGAACACGATCTGCGTTGTAGAAGGCATGGAAATCACCTGCTAAATCCCGCAAATAGAAGGCTAATGCATGCGGCGCTAAATCAGCAGCTGCATCAGTTAACACCTCTGGATACTCAGCTAACCGTCTTAATAAATGATCTGAAGCCTTGCTCTGCAATAGAGATAGATCGGCAGATTTCAAATCAGAGATTTGCCCGTCCCATTGCTGCAGGATCGAGCTAATCCGTGCATGTGCATATTGCACATAGAAGACTGGGTTCTCATCATTTTGCTGTAACGCTAAATCAATATCAAATACAAACTCGGTATCCGCCTTGCGAGAGATCAAAAAGAAACGGACAGCGTCACGACCTCGTTGTAATGCTAAATTTCTTTCTGCTGGACTCATCTCTGGCGTAATGCCACCAGACCATTCCACTAAATCCCGGACTGTGACATAAGAACCAGCACGCTTGGAGATTTTGACCTCCTCTCCGTTTCGCATAACAGTCACCATCTTATGTAGTACATATTCTGGATAGGTTTTGGGAATATCCCAACCACGCTTTTGTGCAACACCCTGCAAGCCAGAGCGTACGCGAGCAATCGTGCCATGGTGATCGCTACCTTGTACATTAATAACCTTTGCAAACCCACGCTGCCACTTGCTAGCGTGATAAGCCACGTCTGGAACAAAGTAGGTATAAGTGCCATCGGATTTGCGCATGACGCGATCCTTATCATCGCCATCGTCGGTCGACTTCAACCACAAAGCACCATCGGCTTCATACGTTTTACCAATGCTTTGTAAGTCTTGCACAATTTGCACAACACCACCATCGGTATACAAGGAAGATTCCAAGTAATAGCAGTCAAACTTGACCCCAAAGGTTTTTAAATCGATATCTTGCTCGTTGCGCAAATAGGCAACTGCGAACTGACGAATCGCTTCGATCGTTTCTGCAGAAGACAAATCAACGCTATAAGTTGGGGAGCCCTTATAAGCTGTAGCAATCTCAGCAATATATTCACCGTTATAAGCCTGTTCAGGCCACGTTGGATCACCTGGTTTCAAACCATTCAAGCGCGCTTGCACAGATAGTGCTAAGTTAGCAATCTGTACGCCAGCATCGTTGTAATAAAACTCACGATGCACTTTAATACCTTGCGTTGCTAACAAATTTGCTAAGGCATCGCCAAGAGCTGCTTGACGACCATGGCCAACATGCAATGGGCCAGTAGGATTTGCAGAAACAAACTCAATCATGGCGCTTACTGTTGGATTAAGGCCAGGAGTCAGCTCGCCAAATTTTGATCCAGCGGTCAACACCTCCTGAACCACAGTAGTTTTAGCTGTATTGCTGAGGCGGAAATTAATAAAGCCAGGACCTGCAATGTCACAAGAAGCAATCAACTGACTAAATCCAGGTTGCTTTTGCAAATGACTTACCAACGCTTGTGCCAGCTCCCGAGGATTTAACTTCCAACCCTTCGAAAGTTGCAGCGCGATATTGCAAGCCGCATCACCATGATCAACAGCCTTAGGGCGCTCCAAGCGGGGCTGCGGGGCCTCAGCTAATCCGCGCTCTTGAGCCAAAGCCTGCAAGGCTCCGCTCAGCATCTCAATTAATCGGTTTTTATTGGTCAACAACATAGAAGAGTGAGTTTATCAGGTGGTAAGCTATAGAAATGATCTATCAATTTCGTTCAAAAGCAGGCCCGGATGTCATCATGCTGGCTGATTTGACCAAGCGGATATTCGATGTTTTGGGTCGACCCTTGGAGCCTCGGGGAATTCTGACGATTGAGCAACTCCCGGCACTGATCACAGCCCTCGAAACAGCCATCCTCAAAGATCTAGAAGAGCGTTCAAAAACCGGTGATGAGGGAGGTTCTGAAGCCCCCAAACTTGCCGATAGACTTGGCCAACGTGCTTACCCCTTCTTGGAGCTCATGAAACAAGCTAAAGGTAAGGGCGAGCCCGTCTTGTGGGGCGTTTAATCTATAGAGCTAGATATCTGTCGACGAATATCGTCAACAGGTGCGCCACGACGTTTCGCCAAGTCCTCAACCTGGTCTGCCGATACCTTACCCACATTGAAGTAACGTGCATCGGGATGTGCCAAGTAGAATCCACTAACACTTGAAGCGGGATTCATAGCCATAGACTCGGTCAAAGTCATCCCAATATCTTCTGAACCCAATACGCGCAGTAAATCTTCTTTTACTTCATGTGCTGGACATGCTGGGTAGCCGGGGGCTGGACGAATACCACGGTATTGCTCATTAATTATTTGATCATTCGTCAAAATCTCATCAGTCGCATAAGCCCATAGATCAGTTCTAACGCGATGATGCATTAACTCTGCAAACGCTTCGGCCAAACGATCCGCCAAGGCCTTCAACATAATCGCACTGTAGTCATCATGCTTAGCTTGGAACTCGGCAACTTTTTTCTCAACGCCATGACCAGTAGTTACCGCAAAGCAACCAAGATAATCAGCCACACCAGAATCTTTTGGCGCAACATAGTCTGCTAAGCAACGGTTAGGCCTACGAACTCCATCGACAACAGGACGCTCTGCCTGTTGACGCAAGTTATGCCAAACAAATAATGGATGCTCACGTGCTTCATCGCTGTACAAAATAATGTCATCACCAATCGCATTGGCTGGATAAAAAGCAACAACTGCATCGGCCTGCAACCATTGGCCTTTAATCAGCTTATCCAGCAAAGCCTTGGCGTCTTCGAATACCTTGCGGGCTTCAATACCCACCACCTCATCGTCCAAAATTGCTGGAAACTTGCCAGCCAAATCCCAAGTTTGAAAGAATGGTGTCCAATCAATATATTTAGCAATGTCACTTAATGCAAAATTCTTAAAGACCCGACGTCCAATGAACTTAGGCTTCTCAGGCACATAAGTAGCCCAATCAATCAGCTCGCGATTCTTGCGTGCTGCTGTTAATGAAATCGTTGGCGCTGCTTTTTTATTGGCGTGCTGTTCACGAATGCGCACGTAGTCATCGCGCAGATCTTGAATAAATTTATTGGCACCCTCATCTGACAATAGGCTCGATGCTACTGATACGGAACGAGATGCATCAGGCACGTAAACAACCGGACCATCGTAATGAGGCGCAATCTTTACTGCTGTGTGAACACGTGAGGTTGTAGCGCCACCAATCATCAAGGGAATTTGGCGCTCACGGAAATAATCATCACGCTGCATCTCTTGCGCCACATAAGTCATCTCTTCCAAGGACGGCGTGATCAAGCCTGAGAGCCCAACGATATCAGCCCTCTCTTCTTTGGCTTTTTGCAAGATCTGTGCGCAAGGAACCATCACACCCATGTTGACGACTTCAAAGTTATTACATTGCAGCACGACGGTCACAATATTTTTACCAATATCGTGGACGTCCCCTTTCACAGTAGCCATCACGATCTTACCCTTGGCTTTAGCTTCGCCACCTCCGGCTACGTATAAACGTTTCTCTTCCTCAATATACGGAATCAGTAGCGCTACTGCCTGCTTCATCACTCGCGCACTCTTTACTACTTGAGGTAAAAACATTTTGCCGGCACCAAATAAATCGCCAACAACGTTCATGCCGTCCATGAGTGGGCCTTCAATCACTTCGATTGGCCTGCCGCCATCACCCATAATTTGTGCGCGCAACTCTTCAGTATCTTCTTCAATAAATGTAGTCATGCCATGCACCAGTGCGTGGGTTAAACGCTCACGAACTGAAGCTTCGCGCCATGCCAGGTTTTCAACTTGCTTAGCGCCACCACCTTTAAATTGATCGGCAATATCGAGTAAACGCTCAGTAGGCGTTTTGCCTTCTTTCTCTTTAAAGCGATTGAGCACCACATCCTCAACCCGCTCGCGTAACTCTGGGTCTAAGTCAGCATAGACGCCCAACTGTCCAGCATTAACAATGCCCATGTCCATGCCAGCCTGAACAGCGTGATACAGGAAGACGGTATGGATCGCTTCACGGACGCGATCGTTACCGCGAAATGAGAAGCTGACGTTTGATACGCCACCACTAACTTTTGCGCCAGGAAGATTTTCTTTAATCCAGCGCGTCGCGTTAATAAAGTCTACTGCGTAGTTGTCGTGCTCTTCAATACCGGTAGCTATCGCGAAGATATTAGGATCAAAAATGACATCTTCGGCAGGAAAACCAATTTCATTTACAAGGATTTCATAGCAACGCTGACAAATTTCTGTTTTGCGTTTAAAGGTATCGGCCTGACCAGCCTCATCAAAAGCCATGATAACACTAGCAGCGCCATAGCGACGAATTAAACGTGCCTGCTTTCTAAATGAGTCTTCTCCCTCTTTCAGGGAGATTGAGTTCACGATCGGCTTACCTTGAATACATTTCAATCCCGCCTCTATAACACTCCACTTGGAGGAGTCAATCATGATCGGCACGCGTGCAATATCTGGTTCCGAAGCAATCAAATTCAAGAAGCGTGTCATTGCCGCCTCAGAATCCAACATGGCCTCATCCATATTGATGTCAATGACTTGTGCACCATTCTCAACTTGCTGTCTTGCTACTACCAGCGCTTCATCAAACTGATTATTCAAAATCATGCGCGAGAATGCTTTAGAGCCCGTGACGTTGGTACGCTCGCCGATATTCACAAAGCCGAGGTCAACTGTGACGTTAAATGGTTCTAAGCCTGACAACTTCATCGCAGGCATGGTTTTTTGATTCTTGAGATTAGTCATGCAACACCTCCGCGCCTTCACGATAGAAGACTCTTGGCTTACGCTTGGCTACTGCATTGGCAATTGCGCGAATGTGATCTGGCGTAGTGCCGCAACAACCACCCACTAAGTTGACCAAACCATCTTTTGCAAAACCATCGACTAAGCTAGAAGTAATTTCTGGAGTCTCGTCAAAGCCGGTGTCACTCATTGGATTTGGCAGGCCGGCATTTGGATAGCAAGAAATAGCGGCGTCACAAATGCGTGCAAGCTCAGCAATATAGGGACGCATCAAGGCCGCGCCTAAAGCGCAATTTAAACCAAAGGTAAGGGGCTTGATGTGACGTAGGCTATTCCAAAAAGCCTCAACAGTTTGCCCAGAAAGAATGCGGCCTGAAGCATCGGTCACTGTTCCTGAAATCATCACCGGCAAACGATTGCCAGTCTCTTCAAAGAATTCATCTAAAGCAAATAGAGCTGCTTTGGCATTGAGGGTATCGAAAATAGTCTCCACCAAAAACAAATCGACACCGCCCTCAAAGAGTCCTTCAATCTGCTCACGATAAGAAGTACGTAAAGCATCAAAGGTGACATTGCGTGCACCTGGATCATTTACATCTGGCGAAATGCTTGCTGTCTTTGGTGTTGGGCCAATAGCGCCAGCTGCAAATCGAGGTTTATCAGGAGTGCTGTATTTAGTACAGGCTGCGCGGGCCAGCTGTGCTGAGATGACATTCATCTCACGTGCAAGGCCTGCCATTTTGTAATCCTCTTGCGCTACGGAAGTAGCACCAAAAGTATTCGTTTCGATAATGTCAGCGCCAGCATCCAAATATTGCTCATGAATTTTGCTAATAATCTCTGGTTGAGTCAGCACCAACAATTCATTATTACCTTTGATATCACTCGGGTGATCAGCAAAGCGGGTATGGCTGGGTAGACCGCGATAGTCCGCTTCAGTCAGCTTATGCTGCTGAATCATGGTGCCCATAGCGCCATCCAAAATGAGAATACGCTGCTTTAAAAGCTCTGGGAGCGCGTGACCACGTGTATACGGATGGGATAAACCATTAGATTGCATTGCTTAACCGGGAATAATCTCTAGAATCCCTTATTCTATTGGTAAAGCTACCTTTTTATCTAACCTGGGGTCTATATGTTCGGAGCAATGCCAGAATTCAACCAAAGCCTTGAGATGCTTAAAACCATGTGGGGGCAGAGTGCTACCGGCCAAGCAGGCCAATTTCCCTTCACCAGCGATAGCTCTAAGGGTGCCGGCAGCTTTGGCACCTTCCCGGGCTTAGATGTGGATGAGCTTGAAAAGCGTATTAAAGACCTTAAGAGCGTTGAGAATTGGCTAAACCTCAATCTCAACATTCTTAAATCAACCATCCAGGGGCTTGAAGTTCAACATGCCACAATGATGGCACTTAAATCCTTTGGTGATGCGGTCTCTGCTGCAGGAGCCCCAGCAACGAGTTCTGGAGAATCGCCTGGAAAGAAGGCTAGTAGCACTAAACCACGCAAAACCGGAACACGCCGTCCTCGCAAAGCTGGCGACTCAACTTACCTCGACGAAGTAGGTAATTCAGATGGGCAATAGCCTCGCCCATGGCGAAAGTCATTTGGTGAATATCTAATTCCCGCTTAAAGAGGACCGGCACAATCTCTCTAGCGTGTGCCGGTTTTTTACATGCGCCAAGAGTGTCTGCCAAGCGATCATCGTGATGCGCCTTTAATTGCGCAATCCGCGGCTTCATTCCCATAAATGGCTTGCCATGTGATGGCAATACCAAGGTGTCATCCGGCAATGGCAAATATTTATCCAATGAAGCTAAATACAGCCCCAAAGGATCGGCCTCTGGATCGGCGTCATAGACGCTGACATTGGTTGAGATACGCGGCAACAACATATCTCCCGAAATTAATACACCAAGGTCTTTACAAAATAAGGATGCATGCTCAGGCGCATGACCGTAGCCCATGATGACTTGCCATTGATGGCCACCAATAGTAATTTTCTCGCCATCAATAATGCGACGATATTGACGCGGAACTCCAGGGACCATATTGCTGTAGTAACTAGAGCGCGCCCGAATTTTCTCTAAATCTTCGGGAGCACTCAAACCGTGTTTTTGAAAATGGTCCGCAGAGCCACCGCCTCCAGCTAGCGCTCCCACAGCCGCGCCACCCTCCTTGTGACTTAACCACTGTGCCGTTAAATAATCCGTCATGGAGATCCACATAGGCACATTCCAGTATTTGCATAACCATTGGGAGAGGCCGACATGATCAGGGTGCATATGAGTCACTAGCACACGTAATACGGGGAGGCCCTTGAGCTGCGTAGCAAAAATCTGCTCCCACGATGCACGCGTTTCATCATTAGCAATACCGCAATCAATGATCGTCCAACCCTCAACACCATCAAACTGATCGCGCAAAAGCCATAAATTAATATGGTCTAAGGCAAAGGGCAAGCGCATTCTGAGCCAATAGATGCCTGGGGCGACCTCAATTGTGCTGCCCGGTTCTGGCAGAGCATCTTCTAAGGGATAATGTACGGCATCATTTGTGATTACTTGATTTTTAGTATTCATTTTTAATATCTATTCTTCTATTTCTAGGTTTACTTTGACAACAGTTCCATCGCCTTGCGTTAATTGGTGCGACATGAATCCGGAGAACGGATTTTGCCGCGGCTGTTATCGCACTCTTGCTGAAATTGCAGATTGGTCAGAGCTCTCAGACCTAGAGAAGCTTCAAGTTTGCGCACAACTTGCTGCACGTAAACCAGAACAAACCCAATAAATCATTTACATTCATCGTTGGTGTTATTTATTCACATTTACGATAAGACGTCCGCGTACATTTCCAGCCATTAACTCTGCTGCATATTTGATCGACTCTTCTAAACCAATCTCATGAGAGATTTCATCTAATGTTTTGAGATCCACTAATTTGCTTAATTGCTCATAGGCGGCAATCCTTTTTGCACGAGGCACAGTCACGCTATTGACGCCATACAAAGTCACGCCACGCAAAATAAAGGGTGCAACGCTAGATGGAAAATCCATGCCTTGTGCCAGACCACATGCTGCCACTGCGCCATCGCTCTTTGTTTGCGCACACGCATTCGCTAAAGTATGACTTCCAACACTATCGACCACCGCAGCCCAACGCTCTTTTGCCAAAGGCTTGCCTGGTGCCGATAAAGCGGCACGATCAATTACTTCTGTAGCGCCTAATTTCTTTAAATAATCCGCTTCAGCCATGCGGCCTGTGCTCGCCACCACAGTAAAGCCTAGTTTGCCCAACAAGGCAATGGCAAAGCTGCCCACCCCACCAGCCGCACCAGTTACCAAGACCTCGCCATCGCTAGGCTTAAGGCCGTGCTTCTGCAAAGCCATGACGCATAACATGGCTGTATATCCAGCAGTGCCAATTGCCAAAGCCTGCTTAGCCGTAAATCCCTTTGGCAGAGGGATCAGCCAGTCGCCCTTGACCCGAGCCAGCTGGCCCAATCCGCCCCAATGCGCCTCTCCAACACCCCAGCCATTGAGGAGAACCATATCTCCAGATTTGAAGTCAGCATTGCTGCTTTCAAGGATTTCGCCAGCAAAATCAATTCCAGGCACCATTGGAAAGCTCCGAACAACGGGGCCTTTGCCCGTAATGGCTAAACCGTCCTTGTAATTGAGCGTGGAATAGAGAACCTTAACCTTTACGTCCCCTATCGGCAAGCTTGCCTCATCAACCTGAGCTAACTCAGCTCGGTAGCCCTGATCATCTTTATTCACCAAAATCGCTTTAAACATAGTGCTTCCTTTTCAAGCAGAGTAATTCTCCACAACAAATCCCCAAAGGGTTTATCCTAACGAGCATTATTGATTATGGAGGTTTCCATGAAAAAAATTCTACTATTAACCGCACTTTCTGGCTCACTGCTCTCTGGCTGCTATTCCACCCAGATCAATATGTCCATGGGTAATATGCGCCTCATTACCTCTAGCGCCAACCCTCAAAGTGTTATGGACTTTGCTACCAAAACTTGTAAAGGCGACTTCTATGAAGGGGCTAGCTTCCTGTCTAAGGCGGGTACTGAATATCGCTTTAAGTGTGTAAAAGCTGAAGAGAATGAAGTATTGGCTCCGATTCCAGGCACAAGCATAGAGCCCGAAATAAAAGCGAGCGCCAAATAAGAACGCGTTCATACACCAGAATACTACAAGAAAATCTTGAAGCGTAGCTTGCTAAATCACCCTAAGTCTTGCGTGTTCATTTTTCTGAAATGAGCACAATGTAATACGTCTTAAAACGAAGGAAATAACATGATGCGTTTATGGGGTAGAAAAAGCTCTATCAATGTGCAAAAAGTTTTATGGTGTCTTGCTGAGTTAGGGCTCGAGGAAGGCAAAGATTTTGAGCGTATTGATGCAGGTCTTCACTTTGGCCTTAATCGCACTCCTGAGTTTTTAAAACTCAATCCTAATGGTCTTGTACCAACACTACAAGATGGTGACCTCGTCCTTTGGGAGTCGAATACCATCATGCGTTACCTAGCACGCAAGCACGATAAACAGCGGCGCTTTCCTGACGATGTAGCAAGCCAGTATGGCTCTGAAAAATGGCTAGATTGGCAAGTAGGCACAATGTGGCCAGCATTACGCGTTGCGTTTTTAAGTCTAACGCGAGTTCCAGAGGCTGAACGCAATTACTCAAGTATTCAGAAAAGCTACCAAGAGGCAAATGATTTACTTAGCCTGCTTGATCAAACTTTAGCCAATCATCAATATTGCTCTGGCAATCAATTTCACATTGGTGACATTGCGCTGGCTCTTTGCGTGCATCGCTGGATATTGCTAAATGAGGCATTCCCAGATAAAACTGGTGGGAGAGCTAATCTCAAAAATATCGATGTTTGGATCAAGCGCTTAGAAAATAATACTAAATACAGTGAGATGGCTGAAAAGGAGCTCAACATCATTAAGTAGGCTTGAACACGTTGAATAACAGCGCTTACTAAATAAGTGAACATCAGTTCACCTTTTTACTTATTGCTGGATAAATTTCTTCGCATGATGATCCGCACCTATAAAGAGATACATGGCGGGTACGACAAATAATGTAAAGAGTGTGCCGATAGATAGGCCTGTAAAAATAACAATGCCCATAGATTGACGCCCTGCAGCGCCAGCGCCTGATGCAATCACAAGGGGCACCACACCTAACACCATGGCAGCTGTCGTCATCAGAATTGGCCTTAGGCGAACGCTGCTTGCCTCAATAATGGCATCGATTTTGCTACGTCCAGCGGCCTGCAACTCATTGGCAAATTCCACAATCAAAATGCCGTGCTTACTAATAAGCCCCATGAGTGTTACCAAGCCTACCTGCGTATAAACGTTGAGTGTTGTAAAACCGAGATTAATAAATATCAATGCGCCAAATAAAGCTAGCGGTACTGAAACTAGAATCACAATCGGATCTCGGAAGCTTTCAAACTGAGCCGCTAGCACTAAGAACACGATCAAAATCGCAAAGAACATTGTTACCAAGAAGCCACCCGACTCTGCCATAAATTGACGTGAAGGGCCTGCGTAATCCATGCTGTATCCACTAGGTGCAACCTCTTTCAAGGCCTGACGCATGTACTCCAGTAAATCAGCTTGCGAAATAAAAGGTGTACTCACCCCAGAGATCGTGGCTGAATTCAGTTGCTGAAAGTGATTAATCGATTGGGGAACGACCTTTTGCTTGATCGATGCAATGGTACGAGCCTGAATCATCGCACCACTTGGCGTGCGAATGTAGTAATCCAAGATCTGCTCAGGATTGAGTCGATCTATTTGCTTCACTTGCGGGATGACTTTATAGGAGCGGCCCGATACTGAGAAGTAATTGACATAACCACCACCAAGAGCTGCCGATAAAGCGCCACCAACTTGCTGCTGCGTCATCCCCAAAGCAGCTACTTTTTCTCTATCAATCACCAATACGTCCTGAGGCTTATCGATCTTAAGATCAGAATCAACAAAGAAGAAGTTGCCGCTACGTCGTGCTTTGTCCAGCACCGCTTGAGAAACTTCATTGAGCTGGTCATAGGACTCAGTTGTTGTGATCACTACCTGAACTGGCAGACCCTGCGCACCGGGCAAAGCCGGGAACTGGAACGCTGCGACCCGAGCGCCGGCAATCGTATTCCACTTGCTCTGCATATCTTCTTGGAATTTAGTGGCATTACGACTTCGCTGATTCCAATCTTTTAAGAGAACGCCGCCGAAACTACTGGTTGGACTAGTGATCTGGAATATTTGTTCATATTCAGGTTCTGCGCTAGAGATTTGATAAATCTGATCAGCATAAGTCTGCATCTGATTAACCGTACTATTAGGCGGTCCAGAAGCTTGCATCAAGACAATGCCTTGGTCTTCAGTGGGTGCTAATTCAGCGCGGGCCGTTGCGTATAAATAGGCAACACCACCCAAAAGAATAGCGCCCATCACAATAATGACCTGCCATGTACTGAGAAGATTACGCAAAGTGCTTTGATAGCTGTGATGCACATTATCAAAGATACGATCTATTTTTTGCACAAACGGAGAGGCTTCTTGTGCTTCAGTAAAGATTCGAGAGCACATCATTGGCGATAGCGTTAAAGCAATTAAACCTGAAACTGCGACCGCACTAGCTAGAGTAAATGCAAACTCGGTAAAGAGTGCGCCCGTTAAACCGCCCTGGAAGCCAATGGGGATATACACTGCAATCAATACTACCGTCATCGCTAGAATGGGTCCGCCCAATTCACGCGCAGCAATTAAAGAAGCCTCAAGCGGTGACTTGCCTTCTTTCATATGGCGGTCGACGTTCTCCACCACAATGATGGCGTCATCCACTACTAATCCGATTGCCAATACTAATGCCAACAGAGTGAGAAGATTGATGGAGTAACCCAAGACTTGCATTAAGAAGAAGGTGCCGATAAGAGAAAGAGGCATTGCAATCACCGGAACTGCAACAGCGCGATAGCTACCCAAGAATAAGTAGATCACCACGGTCACAATTAATAATGCCTCCAATAAGGTCGACACTACCTCATCAATAGAGCTGGTAATAAACATGGTTGAGTCATATACAACCTTACCAGTCATCCCAACTGGCAGTTGCTTCTGAATATCTGGAACCGCATCTCGCACGCGCTGAGCAACGTCCAATAGATTGGCTTGAGGAGCTACCTTAATCGCAATAAAGACAGACTTCTTACCGCTAAACGCTACATTAGTGTTGTAGTCCTCCGAACCCAAAGTGACTGTGGCTACTTGGTCTAGATAAACGATATTTACGCCATCTTTTTTAACAACTAGCTTACGAAACTCATCTAAGGTATGCAAGTCAGTGCCAGCAACCAGGTCAACCGCAACCATGTCACCCTTAGTACTCCCTACCGCTGATAAATAGTTATTAGCAGACATTGCGCTATAAACATCATCTGCACCAACACCTAGTCCGGCCATCTTTTCGCGATCCAACCAAGCGCGTAAAGCAAATTTCCTACCACCAGTAATTTCAGCGTTCTGTACACCTTCAACAGAGTCTAGCTTAGGCTTAACCACCCGGAGCAAATAATCAGTGATCGCATTATTAGGAATATCGTCACTATAAAAACCCATATACATAGCTGCCGTGGACTGACCCACTTGCACTGTTAATACGGGCTGCTGAGCTTGTGGTGGCAGTTGATTCTTAACGGCACTGATTTGGGTTTGGATCTGAGTAAGTGCCGCATTAGAGTCATAGTTCAACTTCAAAGTAGCAATGATGGTTGAAACGCCACTCACACTAGTAGAGGACAAGTAATCAATGCCCTGCGCCTGAGCAACCGAAGCCTCTAATGGCTGAGTAATAAAACCAGCAATGGTTTCTGGATCTGCGCCGTAGTATGCAGTTGTAATCGTGACAATGGCATTCTGGGTTTGTGGGTACTGATTGACTGGTAAGGAACCTAAAGCCTTCAATCCAAATACCAATACGAGTGCACTCACTACCAGTGATAGCACTGGCCTACGGATGAATATGTCAGTCCAATTCATCTAGTGCTTATTCCTGTGGCTTAGGATCTGGTGAGTTTGATGGCTGCACCTTGTTATTAATAATGAGCGGCGTACCATTCTTGATCTTTAGCTGACCGCTAGTCACAACCGTTGCACCTTCATCAAGACCTTTGAGAATTGAGACCTGATCGCCACGAGCAGCACCAGTAGTAACAAAGACTTGCTGAGCCTCTAAGGCAGGATTGCCTTGTTTATCTTTTTTGCCTGTTGGTTTGGCGATAAATACTGTAGAGCCATAAGGGTTATAGGTCACAGCAGTTTGAGGCAGGGTTAATAACTTCACTTCATCACCAAGCTTGATATTCACATTGGCGAACATGCCAGGTAGGACTTTCTTATCAGGATTGGCAATTTGTGCTTCAACCTGAATATTGCGCGTATTGGTATCGACCTTTGGGCTTACCGCAGTGATCTTTCCAGTAAAGCTTGCATCTTTAAATGCATCGGTGGTGACAACAATTTCTTGCCCTACCTGAATTTGCTCTGCATTACTTTGTGGCAAATTAAAATCCACAAAGATGGGGTCGAGTGTTTGCAAAGTCAGTAACTTATCTCCGGGGTTAACGAACTGCCCTGGGTTAATAGACACAATACCGATGCGCCCACTAAATGGTGCTTTGAGGTTTTTCTTAGCCACTAGCGCGATCTGAGCCTCTACTTGCGCTTGTTTAGATTTGGCATCAGCTGTGCTGGTATCAAATACATTCTTACTAATCGCTTGAATCGCCAATTGCTGTTTATCTCGCTCATTAATAACTTTGGCGAGATCAGCCATCGCTCTCAATGAATTTAACTGGGCTACATCAGAAGCGTCATTTAGCTTAATCAGTAGATCACCCTCTTTAACATCTATGCCAGACTTAATCGGCACGGTTAGTACTAAACCACCAATCTCTGTGCTGAGATCAACACCCCTAAAGGCACGGATATTACCAACACTCGTTAGCTTTGGTTGCCATGGTTCTGCAGCAATCACCTTGGTTGAAACGGTTGCAGGCGGCAATCCCATACCTGAAATGAAATGCTTAATCATGAAAGTCTTGAATTGATTGAAAGCAAAGATTAGACCGAGCAATAAAAACACTCCACATAACATGATGATCATGCGACGCTGCAAAGGCTCCATAGCCATCAGCTTTTCATAGGCTTTTGTATTGCGCCACTTTTGACCAAGTCGAGCCCAAAAGGCTTTTGTTTTTTCACAAAGAGAGATGAACTTCTCGCGCAGCTTCCACGCTTCCGCTCTGGCGAGCATCCAGGTCCACATTACACATGCAGTAGCTATGGCCTTAGTCTTAATTGTTTCCAGAAGTTTCATTTTGATCTTTGTTCGCTATGTCTTTTGGTTGGAAAGCGGGGCCAGTACGATTCCACCAACCACCACCTAATGCTACAAATAAAGCTGCCGTATCAGAAAATCGAGTTGCTTGAGCTGAAACTGATTTAACCTTAGCAAGTTGATATTGATTTTGGTAATACAAAACTGCGAGATAACTGGCTGTACCTAACTTATATTGCTGCTGAACTAAGTCTAAGGTTTCATAAGCATAACGCTCAGCATCAGAAGCTGCTTTTAAGGCTTGAGCGCCAGTCTCTAAGGCTCGGAGAGCATTAGAGACTTCCTGAAAAGCTTTGAGCACGGTAGCCTGATACTGGAAAGCTGCCTGTTCATAATTGGCAATTGCTCCGCGACGTTGAGCCAATAACTGACCACCCTGGAATAGTGGTTGCAATATGCCGCCGCCAATAGACCATAAAGAAGAATTCGGGCCGAATAAATTAGCAGACGTTAGAGCGGCTGAGCCAACCGAACCAGTGATGTTGAGTTGCGGCAATAGGTTAGCAGTGGCAACACCCACAAAAGCATTCTGCGCCTTGAGCTGGGCTTCCGCTGCTCGCACATCAGGACGCTGTCGAATGAGGTTTGATGGCACTGAGAGTGGTAACTTTTCCGGTAAGTGCAACTTGCTTAAATCGAACTTGGTGATACTGGCGTTACTCGGCACCTCTCCAGTAAGGACGGCCAACTGATTGCGTGCAAAAGCTAAGTTTCTCTCGTAGTTAAATAGATCCACTTGAGAATTGGAAACTAAAGTTCGCTGTGAGGTAACGTCGACCTTTGAAACCGTGCCAATCACCAACTGCTTTTCAGTAACCTCCGCCAAATTGGTTTGAGCTTTCAAGATCTCTTCGGTAGCCTGCATCTGCTCTCTGAGTGCAGCCTCCTGAATAGCACCAGTAACAATATTGGAAGTTAAGGATAGATATGCGCCCTCTAGTTGGAACTGCGCCACTTCAGCTTGTGCCCTAGCGCCCTCAACTGCACGACGCGCTCCACCAAACACATCCAGCTTATAAGTGACATTTACGGAGGTGTTGTACAAGTTATATGTATCTGAACCATACGGAAGGCCATAGATTGCTGAGGGCTGAAGCTGCCTTGTCAGGCCACCCCCCGCACTAATCGCTGGGAAATATTGGCCACCAACTTGTGCGCTGACATTCTCCTGCGCAACCCGCAATGCGGCATCCGCAGCACCTAAATTGGGGTTTTGTTGTAAAGCCTTTTTAATGAGAATATCGAGCTCGGGAGATTTATACAATTCCCACCATCCAGCTTCAATATCAGCGCCTTCTATAAACTCCTGCTCTGTTCCGCCAGGAACACCAGGAGCTGTGGTGAGTTTTTTAGATAAGGTGGTTTCTGTATAAGAAGATGTCTTAGGTGCCTCAGGCTGTTTGAAATCCGGCCCCACTGCGCATGCAGAAAGATAGCCCGCAAAAACCAATGCAAGCCAGCGAGATTTCGACAGAACATTTTGGGGAAACATGAATTGCAGCAAATATCCTCTTGTACAAGAGATATTGGAACACAAAATTAACGAGAGGGTTTCGTAAAGCCCTGATTTATCTACTTAAATTTGTTCACAACTTCTTTGAGAAGTCAACTTCAAAAAGTAGATTTATTCAACTGTAACGCTCTTAGCCAAGTTTCTTGGCTTGTCTACATCAGTTCCCCTAGCGCAGGCTGTGTGATAGGCCAACAATTGCAGTGGCACCACGTGCAAGATTGGCGAGAGATTCCCGTAGTGCTCTGGCAAACGAATCACGTTGATGCCATCACTGCTGACTATCTCAGTATCTTGATCGGCAAAGACGTATAACTTTCCGCCACGCGCCTTCACTTCTTGCATATTAGATTTAAGTTTTTCCAATAAGACGTCATTTGGAGCAACAGTCACTACCGGCATCCTCTCTGTCACTAATGCCAGCGGGCCATGTTTCAACTCTCCAGCAGGATAAGCTTCGGCATGAATATATGAAATCTCTTTGAGTTTGAGAGCGCCTTCTAATGCAATCGGATAGTGCAGTCCACGCCCGAGAAATAAAGCGTTTTCGCATTTAGAGAAGGTCTCACTCCAAGCAATGATCTGTGGCTCTAGGGCTAAAACCGCATGAAGTGCTTTTGGTAGGTGACGCAACTCGCGCAAGAGCTCTTTTTCTTTTTCAGCAGAAATCCTGCCGGCACGCTTGGCAATAGAAATTGCCAAGAGGTAAAGGGCCAGTAATTGAGTAGTAAATGCCTTGGTAGATGCAACGCCAATCTCAGCACCCGCCTTAGTCAAAAAGTGCCAATCAGTTTCACGCACCATTGCGCTACTAACCACATTACAAATGGCTAAAGTAAAACGATGTCCCAAGCTCTTAGCGTGTCGTAATGCCGCCAGAGTATCTGCAGTTTCACCCGACTGAGAGACTACTACGATGAGTGAGTTTGGATTTGAAACAGTATTGCGATAACGATACTCGCTAGCAATTTCCACCTGAGTAGGAATGCCAGCTATATCTTCGAGCCAGTACTTAGCAACGCAGGCAGAGTAATAGCTAGTACCACAAGCCAAAATCAAAATCTGATCAAACAATTTCCAATCTTCTGGATTAGCACCAAAGAGTGCAGGGCCAAATTCTGCAATATTCGCAAGGGTATCGCCAATCGCTCTAGGCTGCTCAAAGATTTCTTTTTGCATGTAGTGCTGATATGGGCCGAGATCAACGGCTTCAGATTGTGCTGGCATGGCCTTACTCTCGCGCCGTACAGTTTTACCAGCTTGATCAATAATTTCTACTGAACCTGCTTTAAGGATGGCAATATCACCCTCCTCCAAATACATCATGGCATGGGCCCTGCCTGCCAATGCAAGAGCATCAGAAGCTAAGAAGTTTTCTTGATCCCCTAGCGCTACCACTAAAGGAGAGCCGGCCCGAGCACCAACCAATAACTCAGGACTATCTTGTGCAATCACACCGATGGCATATGCACCATGCAACTTAGGCAGCACGGCCTTTATAGATGCCGCCAAATCTTTTTGACCACTTGCTACATATTGTTGATGCACTAAATGGGCAATGACTTCTGTATCGGTCTCTGAGGTAAATACATACCCAGCTACTTTTAATTCCGCTCGAAGTGATTCGTAGTTTTCAATGATCCCGTTGTGAACTACTGCAATTAAGCCATTAGAAATATGGGGATGAGCATTTTGGGTATCAGGCTTGCCATGTGTAGCCCAACGAGTATGGGCAATTCCAAGTGTCCCATGAAAATCTTTGCCCTGCTCCGCTAGTTCCGCAACGCGCGCTGTAGTACGGGCTCTTTCAATAGAATGCTGAGCATCACCACTATTGATTACTGCAAAACCACAAGAATCGTAACCGCGGTACTCAAGGCGACGTAAGCCCTCAACTAAAACATCCACAATATTTTTATGGGAAACAGCGCCAACAATTCCGCACATTATTTTTTACCCTTTGCGGCTTTCTTAGTTGACGTCTTTTTTACTGCCGCTATTTTTTCTTGCTTCACGGGGCGTTGCCACGGTATAGAAATTTGTTTTGCTCTGGATACCGTCAATTGATTCGGTGGCGCATCTTTGGTAAGCGTTGTACCTGCCCCCAATGTTGCACCACGACCAACCCGTACTGGTGCAACCAACTGAGTATCAGAGCCAATAAAGACATCATCTTCAATAATAGTTTGATGCTTATTCACGCCATCGTAATTACACGTAATCGTGCCAGCGCCAATATTAACTCTAGAACCCACAATAGAATCGCCAACATACGTTAAATGGTTGGCTTTGCTATTAGCAGCTATCTTGCTGTTCTTCACTTCTACGAAGTTGCCGATATGCACATCATTCGCCAAATCAGAACCTGGACGTAAGCGCGCGTAAGGGCCAATCACAGAATGATTGCCGACCTTCGCACCATCAACATGACTGAATGCATTGATGGAAACATTTTTACCAATCACGCTATTACGGATGACACAGTAAGGACCAATCTTGGCGCCAGCCGCTAAAGTCACGCAACCTTCGAATACGCAACCCACATCAATAAAGACATCCGCGCCGCACTCCAGCGTGCCGCGTACATCAATACGGGCAGGATCGCCCAGGGATACACCGGCATCCATTAATTGATTAGCGATGTTGAGCTGATACGTCCGCTCCAAAATAGCGAGTTGATAACGACTATTAACGCCGATGGTTTCAAACTCATTATCAGCCTGCGTTGTACGAATAGGGACACCATCTTTAACCGCCATCGCAATCACATCAGTTAAGTAATACTCGCCTTGAGAATTACTTGAACGTAATGCCTTGAGCCACCTTTTCAATGCGTTAGTTGGCAACACCATGATGCCGGTATTAATTTCTTTGATA
>Ga0114964_10000399_pt1 | contig 33625 bp, 34 predicted proteins | sample C_131016_MF_Meta_FD_92638 | JGI IMG/M metagenome (GOLD analysis project Ga0114964, IMG submission 92638) | Freshwater microbial communities from Lake Croche, Canada to study carbon cycling - C_131016_MF_MetaG | ecosystem: Environmental > Aquatic > Freshwater > Lake | place: Lake Croche, Canada...
CGAAGGTTAATTAGGCCAAGCGCGATTAGTAGATATCCACCCCAACGATAATTTGTCATGATAAAAGAATAACCAATCTCTAATAGAAATAGGGCGGCTCCGCTTGGGAGCCGCCCTATTTTTAACTTATTTGATCAGATTAGTGATCTTCCTTCATTCCTTCAGCTGCAGACTTTAGACGTGCAATCTTGAAGATTGTTAGTCCGAATACGCACTTAGCAAGTACGTCTGCAATTGTGTAACCGATTTGACGGTTAGTAAATGAGCTGGCAGCAGAATCTGCTGTCACCTTATTTATGATTGGTAGAAGGTATGAGATTGGGTAAACGCCCCATGTTGCGATCAATAGAAGACGCAGACGACCTACTGTTGCTGCAACGCCTTCTGGTTGACGCTCAAGTGACTTACCAAGCTCAACGAATAGAACATAAAGAATATAAAGGAATGGAATGGTCGAAAGAACGCCCCACAAAACCTTTGTGCTGTTTACAGAGGAAATTTCTCCTGGGTAGCCAAGTGCAATCATCGCTGCTGCTGCAGGGACTAGGCGACCAATAAGAGAAGATGCTGCAGCCTTAGCTAGTGAAAGAACGGCAATTACTTCTACAAGTAGTAGAGGTACTGTCAAAATCCAGTCAACATAGCGGTAAGCCTCATTGAATGCACCCTTAGCAGTACCGATGGTTACACCATCAGATGCTGAAGATTCGTTAAATGAGTTAAAAATGCGGAAGTAGTGGTAAGCAGCAATGAATGTAACCATTGATGAAAGCACTAGCGCATTGCGATACTTTGGTAGAACTCTTTGCTGTGACACAAGTGTATAAACTGTGCACGCAAGCATTGAGATCAGACCAAAAGAGAACACGTTATAAAGTGTGCTCCACTGGCCATTTGATAGATTTACCATCTGTTAGTCCTCCGTGAGGGTAAAATTCCAGAATCCTTTTGGACCCTGGGCTCAAACTACGGCGGACTCATATGATGCACACCGGTGTTTAAGTGGGTTTAGGATGCCCGATTTGCGCTTGGTTTGCATAGGTTTGCGCCCTAATTTCTCATGAAATCCTCAGTTTAGAGTGGGCTTTGCACTCCCACCCCCCCCTTTCTTGGGCTCATTTTTTGTCCGCCCCGAGGGATAACCTTCGGGGATGGCCAAAGCACCTAAGCAAGACAAGGACCCATTTCGCTGTAGTGAATGCGGATGGAGCACCACCAAGTGGGTTGGTCGCTGCGGTGAATGTCAGGCTTGGGGTGTTGTTGAAGAAGTAGCAGCGCCGAAGAAATTATCACTAGTACCTGGTCACGTCACCTCTGCCGCCCTTCCAATTGGTGATGTAAACCTTGAATCTGCAAAAGCTAGGTCAAGTGGTGTCTCTGAACTAGATCGAGTCCTTGGTGGTGGATTGGTTCCAGGAGCTGCAATTCTCCTTGCAGGAGAACCAGGTGTTGGCAAGTCAACTTTGCTTTTGAGTGTTGCTGCTGAAAGTGCTCGCCAGAAAATTACTTCACTTTATATAAGTGGTGAAGAATCTGCTTCGCAGGTTCGACTACGTGCTGAAAGACTAAATGCAATTGATCCAAATCTCTGGCTTGCCGCTGAAAGTGAGCTTGGTTCGGTAATTGCCCATATCGACGCTGTTAAACCACAATTGCTTGTAATCGATTCAATTCAAACAATCTCTAGCTCTGCAGTAGATGGTGCGCCAGGTGGTGTAACTCAGGTCCGTGAAATTGCTGCAGCCCTTGTTCGCATCGCAAAAGAACGCAATATCACTTTGGTCCTAGTTGGACACGTAACCAAGGATGGATCAATTGCAGGCCCAAGACTTCTAGAGCATTTGGTTGATGTAGTTCTAAATTTTGAAGGTGAACGTCATTCACGTTTGCGCTTAATCCGCGCTATCAAAAACCGGTTCGGCGCAAGTGATGAAGTCGGATGCTTTGATATGAATGAATCTGGAATTACTTCACTGCCTGATCCAACTGGACTGTTCACTACTCGACATATCGAACCAGTTCCAGGAACTTGCGTAACCGTAACCCTTGAAGGGCGCCGACCATTGCTTGCTGAAATTCAAGCGCTAGTCAGTGCGCCAGTTCCAGATGGAAGAGATTGGGGCAACTCCAGGCGCGTTACTTCAGGTTTAGATAACCCCCGCACAGCAATGACTTTAGCCGTTCTTGAATTGCGAGCAAATATAAAAATTTCCGGTCGTGATGTTTATGTTGCCACAGTGGGCGGAATGAAAATTGCTGAACCATCTGCAGATTTAGCAGTAGCACTTGCCGTTGGGTCAGCCGCAAAAGGATTAGCCCTACCCGCAGATTTGATTGCAATTGGTGAGGTCGGACTAGCTGGTGAAATTAGAAAAGTTACTGGGGCAACTCAAAGAGTTTCAGAAGCAGCACGGCTTGGATTTAAGAAAGCAATCGTTCCAATGGGAAGCGATATAAAGATCGCTGGAATTGAAATAATGGAGGTCGCCCGCTTAGAGCAGGCGATCGCTCGCGTAAAAATTAATTAATCTTTTGAAGAAGGTGCGTCGGCAAGATCTCCAGGAGAATCTGGAGTCGATGCCTTAGGTGTACCAGTGAATGTGAATACTTCATCATCACCAGACAAAGTCACATCTACCAAAGTAATTTCTCCCGGCTTAACATCACCAAAGAGAATCTTCTCTGAAAGCACATCTTCAATTTCTCGTTGAATGCATCGACGTAGTGGTCGGGCACCAAGAAGTGGATCATAGCCTCGCTTTGCAAGAAGCGCCTTAGCTTCGCGAGTTAGCTCGATCGCCATATCGCGAGCATGTAAACGCTCATCAAGATTGGCAATCATTAGGTCAACAATCTGGATGATTTCATTTTCAGATAGTTGATGGAACACGATTACATCATCGATACGGTTTAAGAACTCTGGGCGGAAATGTGATTTGAGTTCATCATTTACTTTGCCCTTCATCCGCTCATAGTTTCCAAGTGCATCTGATGCATTTGTGAAACCAAGATTTAGACTCTTTGAAATATCACGAGTACCAAGGTTTGTAGTCATGATGATGATTGTGTTCTTGAAGTCAACGGTGCGGCCTTGTGCATCTGTTAGGCGACCGTCTTCAAGGACTTGTAGAAGTGAGTTAAAGATATCTGGGTGTGCCTTTTCGATCTCATCGAATAGGACTACAGAGAATGGCTTGCGGCGAACTTTCTCTGTTAGCTGCCCGCCCTCGTCATAACCAACATAGCCTGGAGGTGCACCAAACAACCGTGAAGCGGTGTGCTTCTCAGAGTATTCAGACATATCCAATTGAATTAACGCATCTGAATCACCAAATAAGAATTGGGCCAGGGTGCGAGAAAGCTCAGTCTTACCAACTCCGGATGGACCGGCGAAGATAAATGATCCACCAGGACGGCGAGGATCCTTTAGACCTGCACGAGTACGGCGGATTGCTTGTGACAATGCCTTGATTGCTTGATCTTGCCCGATTACACGGCGATGTAGTTCATCTTCCATGCGTAGAAGTCGCGCGGTTTCAGCTTCAGTTAACTTGAAGACTGGGATGCCAGTTGCATTAGAAAGAACTTCAGCAATTAGCTCTTCAGTAACTTCAGCAACTTCATCTAGGCGGCCATCTTTCCAACTCTTCTCTGCCTCGTTCTTTTCAGCAATGAGAGTCTTCTCGGTGTCGCGAAGTGATGCAGCCAGTTCAAAATCTTGGCTATCGATGGCAGATTCTTTGGCTTTGCGAGCATCAGCAATTTTGGTATCAAATTCACGAAGCTCTGCTGGTGCGGTCATGCGGCGAATGCGAAGTCGAGATCCAGCTTCATCAATTAAATCGATTGCCTTATCTGGAAGGAAGCGATCTGAAATATAACGATCAGCCATCTGAGCAGCGCCAACTAGTGCGCCATCTGTAATAGAAACCTTGTGGTGTGATTCGTAACGATCGCGAAGTCCCTTAAGAATTTCAATTGTATGTTCAACAGTTGGCTCAGCTACTTGGATTGGTTGGAAGCGACGCTCAAGGGCTGCATCCTTCTCAAAGTGCTTGCGATACTCATCAAGAGTTGTGGCACCAATTGTCTGGAGTTCGCCGCGAGCAAGCATTGGCTTCAAGATGCTGGCAGCGTCAATTGCACCTTCTGCTGCGCCAGCGCCTACTAGGGTGTGAATCTCGTCGATGAAAAGAACAATATCTCCACGGGTCTTAATCTCTTTTAGTACTTTCTTTAGGCGCTCTTCAAAGTCGCCACGGTATCTAGAACCAGCAACAAGAGCTCCAAGATCTAGCGAATAAACCTGCTTGTCTTTCAAAGTTTCTGGAACGTCACCCTTAATAATTGCTTGGGCCAAACCTTCAACAATTGCCGTCTTACCAACACCAGGTTCACCAATTAAAACTGGGTTGTTCTTTGTGCGACGTGAGAGAACTTGCATCACGCGCTCAATTTCTTTTTCACGGCCAATAACTGGATCAAGTCTTACTTCACGTGCTGCTTGCGTAAGATTTCGACCAAATTGATCTAGAACTAGTGATGTAGCTGGAGTTCCTTCTGCTGGACCACCAGAGGTAGCGGCTTCTTTTCCTTGATAGCCAGAGAGAAGTTGAATAACTTGATTACGCACGCGTGAGAGATCTGCGCCAAGCTTTACAAGAACTTGCGCTGCAACTCCTTCGCCTTCGCGAATTAAACCAAGAAGAATATGTTCGGTTCCGATGTAGTTGTGACCGAGTTGAAGTGCTTCACGTAGGGAAAGCTCGAGAACTTTCTTTGCGCGAGGGGTAAAAGGAATGTGTCCAGAGGGAGCTTGTTGACCTTGCCCAATGATTTCTTCAACTTGTGAGCGGACTGCTTCAAGTGAGATTCCAAGAGCTTCTAGGGCCTTAGCTGCAACGCCTTCACCTTCGTGAATCAAACCAAGAAGGATGTGTTCAGTACCGATGTAGTTGTGATTGAGCATGCGTGCTTCTTCTTGCGCCAATACGACAACGCGGCGGGCTCGATCGGTAAAGCGCTCGAACATCGGTTCTCCTCCTGATAAGTCTTGCTGCGCCTAACTCTAATATGAATGGCGCTATCGGATCTAACCAATAAATAGCCCTACTTATGCCCAGAAATGGCGGATTTACCCCCATATTTTGGGTTTAGAGGGTCTTTAGCATCCTGATATTGCCCAGGGTATTTGGCTTCACACTCTCAAGATCAAGGAACTCGGCCACACCGCTGTCATAGGAACGAAGTAGCTCTTGGTAAACCGCAGGATCTACAGGAGTGCCTTGGATTTCAATAAAGCCATGGCGCGCAAAAAATGCAGTTTCAAAAGTCAAGCAAAATATTCGCTTTACTCCAACATCACTTGCTTTCTTAACAATTGCTTCCAAAATTTGATGGCCGACGCCAGTTCCGCGAAGTGACTCATCAACTGCCATGGTGCGAACCTCGGCTAAGTCTTCCCAGAGAACATGGAGTGCTCCGCAACCAACTACTTCGCCATCTTTTTCGGCAACCGTAAATTCTTGAACACTTTCATAGAGGGTCACTGTCTCTTTTTGAAGGAGGCGGCGTCCAGCTGAATATTCATCAATAAGTTTGCGAATATCTTTAATATCCGAAGTCTTTGCGGGACGAATTAAAACGCTCATTATTGTTCTTCGGGCTTTACAAGTGGGAACAAAATTGTTTCGCGAATACCCAATCCAGTAAGTGCCATCAATAACCGATCGACACCCATACCCATTCCACCCATTGGTGGCATGGCATATTCCATAGCGCGTAAGAAATCCTCATCTAGCTGCATCGCTTCTAGATCACCCTTTGCGCCGAGGCTTGCTTGTTCAAGTAAGCGTTCGCGTTGGATGACTGGATCAATAAGCTCGGAATAACCAGTTGCAAGCTCAAAGCCCTCAACATAAAGATCCCATTTCTCAACGATTCCTGGAATCTCACGATGTGCTCGAACTAGCGGTGAGGTATCAATTGGATAACCTTTAACAAAAATTGGTCCAGTTAACTTACCTTCATAGAGATGTTCAAATATTTCTTCAGCTAACTTGCCAGTTACCCACTTCGGATCGATCTTCATACCAAGCTTGATAGCAACGGCTTTTAACTCATCAAGTGATGTCGCAGCCGTAACCCCTTGGCCTAAACCTTCAGAAATAAGGTCAAATAAATAAGCTTCTTTCCACTTACCGCCAAGATCTAATTGGCGTCCATCGTGATGGGTAACGATGTGGCTACCCGATGTTGCCATCGCAGCATCTTGAACCAATTGTTGGGTAAGAGCGGCGATGGAGTCCCAATCACCATAAGCTTCATAACTTTCAATCATTGCAAACTCTGGCGAGTGGCTTGAGTCCGCGCCTTCATTTCGAAAGTTGCGATTGATTTCAAATACACGCTCTAATCCACCAACTACACAGCGCTTTAAGAATAATTCTGGCGCAATACGTAGATAGAGATCCATGTCGTAGGCATTGCTAAAAGTCTTAAATGGCCTAGCTGCTGCCCCACCATGCATAACTTGAAGCATTGGAGTTTCAACTTCAATAAAGTCTTTCTCATTAAAAGTTTCACGAAGTGCGCGCATAACTTGAGGGCGAAGTCGAGCATTTGCACGTGCCTCTGGACGAACAATTAAATCCACATAACGCATTCGAACGCGAGTTTCTTCCGATAGTGGCTTGTGTTCAACTGGCAGTGGGCGAAGAGATTTTGCGGCCAAGATCCAAGCACTTGCAAGAATTGATAACTCACCACGCTTTGAGGTAATTACTTCACCAGTTACAGAGACTAAGTCCCCTAGATCAATTTCGCTCTTCCAAAGATCAAGGTTTTCTTGTCCTACCTTGTCTAGGGAAAGCATGGCTTGTAGTTCAGTTCCATCACCTTCACGAATTGTTGCAAAGCAAAGCTTTCCAGTATCCCGTTTGAAAATAACACGGCCAACAACACTCTCAGTAATCCCCGTCGCGACATCAATTTCTAAATCTTTATACCTCTGGCGAATATCTTTTAGTGTGCTCGTTCTAGGAACAGCCACTGGATAGGCCTCAGCGCCACGGGCAATGATTGCCTCGCGCTTTTCACGTCGGATTCGAAGCTGTTCAGGCAGGTCATCGCCTTCAACAACTGGTGGAATGTTCTTAGAATCACTCATTAGGTGAGGCAGTCTACCGTTTAAGAATTGCGCTCATGAACTAAGCGCAGCCCAATTAGCGTGAGATCTGGTTCGTGAAAATCAATCGTTTCACTCACCCCAATAACTAGTGGGGCTAATCCGCCAGTGGCTATAACGCTGACTTGCCCGCTATCTGGATAGAGCTTGGCCAATTCATCACTGATGCGATTTACCAGTCCATCTACCTGACCTGCGAAACCATAAATAGTTCCGGATTGAAGTGCTTCTACTGTGTTCTTTCCAATCACATTTTTTGGTTTCACAAGTTCCACGCGACGAAGTTGGGCGGCACGGGCGGCAAGGGCTTCAATTGAAATTTCAATTCCGGCGGCAAGAGCGCCCCCCAAAAATTCACCCTTAGGAGAAACCACGTCGAGATTCGTGGAAGTTCCAAAATCAACCACAATGCATGGGCCACTCTCACCATAAAGAGTGTGGGCTGCCAATGTATTTACAATTCGGTCGGCGCCAATCTCTTTTGGATTATCAACTAAAAGTGGAACTCCGGTTTTAACTCCAGGCTCAATTATTGTTGTTGGAAGGGTTGGAAAATATTCAGAAATCATTGTGCGAAGTTCGCGAAGGGAAGCTGGCACGGTCGAGCAAATGGCAATTGCATCTACTTGGAAATTAGCAAGTAGGGAGGTGAAGCGAACCCAAAGTTCATCTGCGGTGTCACGAGGGTCAGTCTTAACCCGCCATGATTTAAGCATGGCATCGTCTTCAAATATACCTAAGACAGTATTTGTGTTTCCTACATCGATTGTTAATAACATAACTACTCCATCCTCAAATCTAAGCCAATATCAAGAACTGGAGCAGAGTGAGTCAAAGCCCCAACAGCTAGATAATCAACACCTGTTTTTGCGTATGCGCTGGAATTTTCTAATGTAAGACCACCAGAAGCCTCTAATTTTGTTCGACCATTAGAAATAGCTACAGCAGCTCTGCATTGTTCAAGGGACATATTGTCGAGCAGAACTAGTTCGGCGCCGGCCTCAACAACCTCACGTAGTTGTTCCAAAGAATCCACTTCAACTTCAAGTGGGGTATTTGGAAATTTTGCACGAACCGAGTCAAACGCCTGTTTAATTCCACCAGCGCCAACCACATGGTTATCTTTAATAAGGGCCGCATCGGAAAGTGACATACGGTGATTTATTCCACCACCTGCCCGAACAGCAAATTTTTCCAACTCTCTTAGCCCAGGCGTAGTCTTTCGAGTGTCTCGAATTGCAACGCCAAATTCACTTACTTCATCTACCCAACGCTTAGTTAAAGTTGAAATTCCACTTAGGCGACCAAGGAAATTTAACGCAGTTCGCTCAGTAAGTAGCAGCTTTCGAGTTGATCCAATTGCCTTAATCAAAGTTGCATTGTCTTGGACATAGCTGCCTTCGTCATAAAAAATTTCATAAGAAGTTATTCCGCCAACTTCTAGAACTGCTGCGGCAACATAAAGCCCAGAAACTACACCTGGCTTGCGGTTTCGATATTCGGCAATAGAGCGTTGATTTTCTGGAATCGTTGCTACTGAAGTTATATCTTGCCCTCCAGCAAGGTCTTCCTCAATCGTGGCAATTGCAATCTTTTCGACGTAATCAGGAGCTAAACCAAGTTCGATCAACTTAGTTGATAATTCAGCGCTGAGTGACATTACTTAACCACCTCATATCTAGTACTCCACTTTCCCAATTTGTCGTAACTTTGGACAACCCGCTTTAACCATTCATCGGACGGATCTGGAAAATCACTTCGCCAATGTGAACCGCGAGACTCGGTACGTTCAAGGGCTGAACGAACAATCGCGATAGCTAACAGGTAGAGATTTGAAACTTCCCAAGCCTCAATACACGGATCATGGCTTTCATGTGATCCAAGTTGTTGCAAAGTTAAAAGAGTTTCTGAAAGTGAATTCTTAGAGCGCATAACTCCGGCTCCCTGACTCATCGCAAGTTGCAAAGTTAATTTGATTGCTGGATCAAGCAGAAAATCATTGCCGGTCTCAATTGCTGGTTCTTCCTGCTCTGGCATATTTTGAGCAATATCTGCAGAGATGCGGGTACCAAAAACAAGTCCTTCTAAAAGTGAATTAGATGCCAATCGATTTGCACCATGGGCACCAGTACAGGCGGTTTCGCCACAGGCATATAGACCAGCAACCGTGGTTCGCCCTACTAAATCAACTAGGACTCCACCAGAGGCATAGTGGGAAGCTGGGGAGACTGGGGTCAATTGTTTTGTTGGATTAATTCCATTGGCCAAGCACGATGAATAGATAGTTGGAAATCTCTCAGCAAAATCTTTAATGCCCGTTGCATCCAACCAAACATGCGGTGTATTTCGCTCCTTCATCTGCTTAAAAATTTCAATCGCCACAATGTCTCTTGGTGCCAGGTCTGCTTGTGGATGCTTGCCTTGCATAAAGCGTTCACCTTTATCATTTACAAGAAAAGCACCTTCGCCTCTTACCGCTTCAGAAATTAATGGTTGCTGTCCACCAAGACTTTCATCACGCCATAACACTGTTGGGTGAAATTGAATAAATTCAACATCTGCGATTTCAGCACCGGCGCGAAGTGAGAGTGCTACGCCATCCCCAGTTGATACTGAAGGATTAGTTGTTTGGGCATAAACCTGACCCAAACCACCTGTAGCAATAACTACAGCGCGAGCAAGGGCTCGGCCAACACCGTCACGACTTCCCTCGCCAATAACGTGAAGAGTTATCCCACAGACCCGGCCAGACTTACCTTTGAGTACATCAATTGCTAGCGCATTTTCAATTACTTCAATCCCATTGTCTTCTTGTACTGCTGCTAGTAGAGCTCTTGAAACTTCAGCACCTGTTGCATCTCCACCAGCATGAAGAATTCGGTTGCGAAGATGTCCGCCCTCACGTGTCAGCGCTATTTCCCCAGTATCTGATTTATCAAATACGGCGCCCCTTGCAATTAACTTCCTAACCGCTTCAGGTCCTTCAGTTACCAAGACATCAACAGCACTTAAATCACAAAGCCCGGCACCGGCAATCAATGTGTCTTTCTGATGTTGATCTGGAGTATCGCCAGGTCCAAGAGCTGCAGCAATTCCACCTTGGGCCCATTTTGTTGAGCCTTCGTCAATTCGTGCTTTGGTTACTAATAAAACTGAGAGATTACTTGCCCGAAGATTTAACGCAGTCGTTAGTCCGGCAACTCCTGAACCAATCACAATTACATCAGCCTTTACAGTCCAACCAGGAATTCCTGCCAGTAACTTCATGACTTAGTTCCCATTGCCATATTGTCTATTAAGCGGACCCCACTTAGCCACCCAGCAACTATTGCTCGAGGATTGGCGGTACTTTTATCGGCAATTTCAAAACTATCGCTATCTATGATCTCTGCATAGTCGATCTGGAAACTGGGTTCACTTGCCAAGACTTTATTAAGGGTAGTCCTTGGATTTTTACTCATAGCAGCTTCAGTGAGTGCTTTGGAAATAATTGTTGCTCGCGCCCGATCAGAAACGCTCAACCGAATATTCCTTGATGACATTGCTAGGCCATCATCCTCACGAATGATTTTTGCCTCAATAATTTTAACTGGGATACTAAGTTCCCTAACCATTTGCTTAATTAAAAAAAGTTGTTGAAAATCTTTTTCACCAAAAACGGCGAATTCTGGTTTGACTAAGTCAAATAACCGCTTCACCACGGTCATAACACCATCAAAGTGACCAAAGCGATGGACGCCTTCAAAAATATTACCAATTTTTCCCGCAGGGATGATTTCTGGTTTGTCAGGATAGATTTCTTCAAAAGTTGGAGCCCAAACATATGTAGCACCAGAACTTTCAGCTTTTGTGATGTCACTTTCAATTGACCGTGGATATTGTGCTAAATCTTCTTTATTTTCAAACTGCAAGGGATTAACAAAAATACTTACTACAACTTCATCGCTTTTACTCTTAGCAATTTCAATGAGAGATTGATGCCCAGCATGCAGCGCACCCATTGTTGGCACAAAGGCCAGAGGATGTATTAAATCGTTTTTCATGCTCCAGTCCTTTCCGGGTACCGGGCTCGTGAACAAAGGTTACTCCTGTGTGGTTAATGCTGACAAAAGCTGGGCAACGCTTCCATAGCCAGGGATCTGCGCACTTGGATCAATCTCAAGCCATGGTTCAAGAACAAATGCCCTCTGGTGAGCCCTTGGATGAGGGATCTCAAGTTCTGGACTTGAAATAAGTAATTCACCAAGAACTATTAGATCGATATCAATTGTTCTGGCGCCCCAGTGGACTTCACGCACTCTTCCAAGCTCTGACTCAATACTTAATGCAGCCTTTAGTAATTCCCGAGGTGCTAATTCACTTTCGCCAATCAAAACTGCATTTAGATAATCAGGTTGTTGCGGTCCGCCAACTGGATCCGTTTCATAAAGAGTTGAAAGATGAGTAACATCTATAATCTTATTTAACTCTGCTACTGCCAATTCAATATTTTCTTCACGGTTTCCTAAATTAGAGCCAAGTGCAATAACAACTTTCATCGACTGCGCTCTATGGAAACTGATATATCTTCGAATGAAACTGAGACAGGTGCACTTGGCTTATGCACAACTACACCAACTTTTGAAATATCTTGGAATGTTGCAAGGATTTTGTTACTAATCCTTGTCGCCAAAGCTTCGATTAAGTTAAGCGGTTCTCCCTTTATTTCAATCTCTATCAGTTCTGCAACTCTTGAATAATCAATTGTCTTTGTTAAATCATCACTTTCACCAGCAGCTCTCAGATCAAAATAAAGTACTGCATCAACTATAAAATCTTGACCTTCGCGGCGCTCATCTGGAAATACACCATGGTAGCCAAATGCTTTGATTCCTGTGATTCTTATCTGATCACTCACTTAAGTAACTCCATCGCCACAGCGATTGCATCACGGTGGGCTTTAACTGCGTGTGTGCGCACACCCCAAACGCCAGCAAGAGCTAACTTTGTCGTGAGCGCGATTGTTGCGGCTTCTCGATCATCGGGAGAATTTGCACCAAGTAATTCACCGAGAAATTTCTTGCGGGAAGCACCAATCAGGATTGGATATCCGAGTAAAGCCAAACGATCTAAGTTGCGAAGTAAGTCCCAATTATGTTCAGCTTTCTTTGCAAAACCGATTCCTGGGTCGATGATGATTTGTTCCGCGCTAACGCCAGCTTTTAGAAGTTCAATTATTCGTTCATCTAATTCATCTTTAACTTCGCTCACAACATCTTCATAGGTCGCATTTGCTTGCATTGCAACTGAATGCCCTCGCCAATGCATCACGATGTATTGAACTAAAGGATTGCTTGCAATCACTTTGGCCATATCGATATCGGCCAGCCCGCCGCTAACATCGTTAACATAGGTAGCACCTGCGCCTATGGCTGCTGCTGCAGTGCTTGCTCGCATGGTGTCGATACTTACGGAAACTCCTAACTCAGCCAACTCAGTTACAACTGGGATGACTCTGACTCGCTCTTCTTCTTCAGATACTCGTTCCGCACCTGGCCTAGTTGATTCACCACCGACATCAATAATGTCTACACCTTCGTCAATCATTTCTTTGGCTCTTAATATTGCAGACTCAAAATCAAAATGTTTGCCACCATCAGCAAATGAATCAGGCGTGATGTTTAGAATTCCCATCACTAAAGTGCGATTTTCAGACATCTTTTTACTTATCTAATGAGGTAATCAAACTCATCGCTTCAGCTCGAGTGGCTGGGTGGCGCAGGTGCCCACGGACCGCACTTGTAAGAGTTCTGGCTTCTGATTTTCTAACTCCGCGCATTGACATACAAAGGTGCTCACAGTTGATGACAACAATTACGCCAGCGGGGTCTAATACATCAACCATGGCATCAGCGATTTGAGAAGTTAAACGTTCTTGCACTTGTGGCCGGCGAGCATAAAGATCAACGAGTCTGGCTAATTTAGAAAGCCCAGTGATCTGACCTTTCTCTCCAGGAATATAACCAATATGGGCCACGCCATGAAATGGCGTTAAGTGATGCTCGCAATGTGAAAAAACTTCAATGTCCTTAACGATAACTAATTCACTATGGCCAATATCAAAAGTTGTCGAAAGAATTTCTTCTGGTGTCTGCCAAAGGCCAGCAAAATTTTCTCGCATTGCTCTTGCCACACGAGCCGGAGTATCACGCAATCCATCACGAGTTGGATCTTCGCCAATTGCGTGTAATAACTCTGTTACAGCTCTCTCCGCGCGCGCTTGATCAAATTCATTCTTAGCACCACCATCATGTGGTCCCATAGAAACTGAATTGATATCACTCACTTGTAGGTTCTGCCTTCTTGCGAACTTTCTTGACAGGCTTGTCTTCACTAGCCACTTCTTGAATAACTGCTGCAGTTGGCTTTGCCGGCGACATTGCTACCGGTGGTTGGTTGGAAGGCTTACGAGTGGTGGATCCAGTCCAGGCTGGGCGCCGAGAAACTTTACGAACACCTTTGAAGATTTGGTTAATTTCATCCTTCAAAACTGTTTCTTTTTCAAGTAAGACAACTACCAATTTATCCAAGATATCGCGATTGGCAACCAAGATCTCATATGCCTCTTGATGTGCATTTTGAATTAGGTCGTGAATCTCTTGATCCACAACGGCAGCAACAGATTCTGAGTAGTCGCGTTGATGACCGTAGTTCTTTCCAAGGAATGGTTCTCCCTCTGATATGCCCAACTTAATCGCACCAATTCGCTCAGTCATTCCATATTGCGTAACCATTGCTCGAGCTAGGTTTGTCGCCTTCTCAATATCATTTGAAGCGCCTGTGGTTGGGTCATGGAAAATCAATTCTTCGGCAGCGCGACCACCAAGTGAATAAGCAAGTTGATCAAGCATCTGATTTCGAGTAGTTGCGTATCGATCTTCATCTGGCAAAATCATTGTGTAGCCAAGTGCGCGACCACGCGGCATGATCGTGATTTTATGTACTGGGTCAGTATGTGGAAGTGCGTGTGCAACAAGTGCGTGACCACCCTCATGGTAGGCAGTGATTCGACGTTCTTCTTCGGTCATTAGTCGAGTCTTGCGCTGCGGGCCAGCCATAACACGATCAATGGCTTCATCAAGTGCGGCCGTGGTGATGACCTTTGCATTTTCACGTGCAGTAAGAAGCGCCGCTTCATTTAGAACATTTGCCAGATCGGCCCCGGTAAATCCAGGAGTGCGCTTTGCAAAATCTTCTAATTTAACGGATTTAGCAATCGGTTTGTTCTTAGCGTGCACACCTAGAATCGCGGTTCTTCCTTTTAAATCTGGGCGATCAACTGGAATCTGTCGATCAAAGCGACCTGGACGAAGTAGTGCTGGATCTAATACATCTGGTCGATTGGTTGCAGCGATCAAAATAACTTGACCGTTTGCCTCAAAGCCATCCATCTCAACTAGCAATTGGTTAAGAGTTTGTTCACGTTCATCATGTCCACCACCAAGGCCAGCGCCACGTTGGCGACCAACCGCATCAATTTCATCAACAAAAATAATGGCTGGCGCATTTGCCTTTGCCTGCGCAAAGAGATCACGCACTCGTGAAGCTCCAACACCTACAAACATTTCAACAAATTCAGAACCAGAGATGGAATAGAAAGGAACACTTGCTTCACCAGCTACTGCGCGAGCAAGCAGAGTCTTTCCGGTTCCTGGAGGGCCATAGAGAAGAACTCCTTTCGGAATCTTTGCCCCGATATCCTGATATTTCTGAGGTGATGCCAAGAAGTCTTTTATTTCAGTTAGTTCAGCTACTGCTTCGTCGGCTCCGGCAACATCAGCGAAAGTATTTGTTGGAAGCTCTTTGTTTTGTAGCTTTGCACGAGATTTACCAAATGAAAATACTTTATTTCCGCCTTGGGCATTTCCCATAAAGAGCAGCAAGAGGAAACCAATTAGTAAGAGTGGTGCCAAGCTCATAAATAGTGAAGCCAAGAAAGATTGAGTTGGGACCTTTACGTCCCACTCTTTTGGTGGAGGATTACTTGTTAAAAGTTCAATTATTAGAGGTTCTTCACCTGATACGTAGGCAGCATAAACTCGTTGTGAACCCTTTATGTATTGACCAGTTTTAAGGATTACTTCAATCTTCTGATCTCGATCAATTACTTTGGCTGATTCAACTTTGCCAGATGAAATTGCGGCAAGGATCTTTGAAGTATCGGTTTTAACAAATTGAGCACCGCTAGTCGAAATTTTTCCAAAAAGGCTCACTGCTACAAGTGCAGCAATTATCCAAAATAGTGGGCCTCGTAAAATCTTTTTAGTTTGCGCCTTAGTAGGAACTAACTTCTTGGTTGCAAGCGGACTCTTCTTTGGTGCAACCTTCTTCTTTGATTTTTTTTCGGTCATGAATACATGTGCTTTGCTAATACGCCGATAAAGTCTAAGTTTCGATACTTCTCATTAAAATCAAGGCCGTATCCAACTACGAATTCGACTGGGATATCAAAGCCAACATACTTAACCGATACGTCAACCTTCGCCGCTTCTGGTTTACGTAGCATGGTAAGGATCTCAACGCTCTTAGCTCCACGCGATTCAAGGTTTGATTTCAACCAAGCCAAGGTAAGACCGGTATCAACAATGTCTTCAACAATAACTACTTCACGGCCGGTGATATCTCGATCTAGATCTTTAAGAATGCGAACAACACCACTTGACTTGGTTCCAGAGCCGTAGGATGAAACAGCCATCCAATCCATCTCAATGTGACGTTGAAGTGAACGAGCAAAATCTGCCATTGTCATGACAGCGCCTTTTAAAACTCCGATAAGAAGTAAATCGCGACCTTCATAATCTTTTTCAACTTGCGTAGCCAACTCTTTCAAACGTGAACGAATTTGTTCAGCCGTAACTATTACGCGATCGATGTCAGTACCGGATGTTGCAAGATCCAAGGTCGGCTACTTTCTAGAGGTGGGACGCTATGAGAGCGAAAGTCTGCCCGAAAATCGGCCAACCTTCACACCGCCAGGGAGTGAAGTAACCCCCTGGCCATGCCAATCTGTGACTAAAGCCTCCAGAGGTTCAAGGTGATCGGCTGAAAGTGAGCCTGCAGGGGCTCCAGCTGCATAAACGGCCAGTCGGATTACTCGACTCCTAAGAGCCTTAGGTAGGGCGGCTAGCACCTCAATATCCAAGTTCTTTGGATCTTGGTCGGCAAAAACCTCGGCGGCCATTTGATCCAAGGCTTCAGAATCTTGCCTCAACAATCTGGCAGAGCGCGATAGCGCTTGCGTAATTCCAGGTCCAATCTGAGATTCCATAATTGGCAAAATATTTTTTCTCACACGAACTCGAGTGAACTCTTCATTTAAATTATGAGGATCACTCCAATATTCAATATCTAACTCATTGCATGCAGCCATTGTTAATTCTTTAGCTAATAAAAGAAATGGGCGAACATAAATACCATTTTGTTCTGCCATCCCTGACAAAGATTTTGTTCCAGAACCCCGAGCCAAGCCAAGCAAAACACTTTCTGCTTGATCATTTTGGGTGTGACCTAGTAGAAATAATTTGGAACCATATGTTTCAATTGCTTGTTCAAAAACTTGATATCTCGCCCTACGTGCCGATGCTTCAAGACCATCAACCATAATTACGTTTGCTTTAGCCAGAAAGATTTCGGTAAAACCAAATCCTTTAAGTTTTGAAACAGTATCCGCCGCAATTTGAGCCGAATTAGCCTGCAAACCATGGTCAACGACGACTGGAATAATATTAAAATCATCTTTTGCTTCTAAGTACGTAGCGAAGGCAAGAGCTAGCGAATCGGCACCGCCAGAAACTCCCACCAATACTTTTTCGTGAAGTTCGAGCTTAGATAACCATGGACGAATTGCCTGTCGCAATTCAAGAACTGCTGGGTTATGAGTGCTCACTGGAACACTCTATTAAGAATTTATACTCGGCCGCCAGATGGCATTAAGCCCTTAATGCTGTACATATCGGAGAAAATAAGGCCAACTTTCTTAGAGTTTGCCTCCCACATCTTGCCTCCGCCTGCATAAATAGTGATGTGGTGAATGTTTTGTACCGATCCATCGTAAGAGTAGAAAAGCAGGTCACCAGGAAGCAACTGGCTAAATGGAACACGCTTAGTAGCAACAAAATAGAGCGCCGCATTTAGACGACTCCACTCTGGATATCCAAGCCCAGCAGAGCGATAAGAGGCATAAACCAAACCTGAACAATCGAATGAATTTGGTCCTTGTGCTCCCCAGACATATGGGTAACGAGCAAGCACTTGTGTCTTGGCATATGCAACAGCAGCAGCTCGAATTGATTCGGTTGAGCGAATTGTAGATCGGCCACTAAATCCTCGATCTGGCCAAACTTTATATTTAACATTTGTTGTAGCTGCGATATTTGCATTTGCTTCTTCAAGAAGTGCTAATTGTCGTTGTTGCTCTAATGTGACACGGAAATTCTTTGCTTTAGCAAAATCAGCCATTAATTGGTTTTGAATCGCTCGTAGTCGATCAACTTCTTTTGCTTGAGCAGCCTTTGCATCGTCAGCAATTTTCTTTGTGTCTGCCACTTTTTGTGTTGCTGTTACCTGCGCGGCTTTTGTGCGATCTGCCTCTGCCTTGGCCGCCTTGGCTGCAGTTTCTGCTGCTTGGAATCTCTTTAGGGCAGTTGCATTTCCTGCGCCAAGATTATTTAGAGTTGTTAATCGATCAACTAAATCCTGGGGACCGTTTGCACTTAGTACTGAGTTTATATTTGTAAAATCTCCACCCATTTTGTAGGCATTTGCTGCCATCTTTCCGATGGTTATATTGGCAGCACTAACCGCTGCTTGGGTCTTTGCAGCATGAACTGCTGCAGCATTTGCATTTGAAACAGCAACAGCTAACTCTTTAAGTGCTCGGTTATAGGAAGCGCGAGCTTGATCTGCTAAAGCAGTCAATTGATTTAAAGTCTGGGTGGCTTTGCTTAGTTGCGTGGCAGCAGCTTTAGCTGCCGCAGCCTTGGCTTCTTCAGCCTTTTTTGCTGCATCAATTTGTTCTTGGGTTGGTGCGGGGGTCTTTGCTTGAGAAGTAGCAGTGCTTGAAAGCGAGGCCAAAAGAGTTAGTGCTATAACAGCACCAACTACTTGAGTTATTTTCTTGCGTCGCATTGTCTATAGCCCCCAGGGAAGTGGATGACTTAAGGATACGCAACGCTATGAGTTATTCCTTGGATATGTAATAAATGGATATCTATGTGTCGCTAATTTGCGACATCTCTTCGCTTAAAGAGGGCCGCAGCAATTGACCCTCCAACAAAGATATAAAGCGCGGAAACAAATAGTGAGTGTTGATAAGAAGCAGCTACTGATCCACCTTCACCGATATTTGAAAAATTAGCAGCTGGAAGCCATTTCATCGTACTTGAAATGACGGCTCCCAGAATATTCTCAAGAATTAGTGACCAGAGCACTCCGATTGAAATAGCACTTATTGGCGAGCGGAAAAACAACCCAAGAATCATGCCAAGTAGTCCATAACAGATGGTGGCGATAAACAAGTTCAAAGTAGTTTGGCCGAGAAGATGAAGTGCTTGGCTACTTCCCCATTTGGTTGTATTAACTTTCGCTTTTCCTGAAAGAAGGTAGGAAAGTGCAATGCTTACTACACCTGCAAAGCTAACCATCAAAGCTGCAAACAAAGCCATGGAAATAAATTTTCCAAAGAGAATCTTCATCCGAGAAGGTTGTCTAACCAATAGATTACGAAGCGTGCCATAGGTGTATTCCTGAGCAGTTTGTGAAGCAAAAATACATAGTGCAACTAACCCAAGAAAAACCCCAACAAGTTTAAAGCCGTAAGTCAATCCTGTTGCTTGGCTAAGTTGTAGAGCTGAAATTGATGCACCACGTCTAGTGTTCTGCCCAGAATTAATACGTAAAAAAACCAGTGAGGTAAAGAGCCCAGTAAGTGCTGTAACAGTTGCCAGGGTAGAGAGAAGAAGAGTTGGGCGGCGAAGTTTGCGTCCTTCAGCAAGTACTACGCTTCTCATTTTTGATCCTCAGTCATCTCAAAGAACGTTTCTTCTAAGGTGGGCATTATCGGTGAAATTGATTTCAAAGTGATTCCAGAATCAAATGCCAGTCGATTTAAAGTTGCTGACCATTCTGGCGCAGAATTAATATGAAGACTTCCTTCTTTTACTTGCACGCTGTGCCCACTATCTTCAACAATCTTTACTAATTTTGTTAAATCGACCTCATATTCAGGCGTTGCAACAATTAGCGGAGACTGGGCAGCTAATAATTCATGAGTTAAACCGGTAAAAATAACTTTGCCGAGTCGAAGCATTACTAAGTGATCACAAATCATTTCCAACTCACTCAAGAGGTGAGAGGAAACAAATACTGTTGTTCCTAATTTGGAAAGCTCACGAAGTAACTCACGAATTTCTTGAATGCCAGAAGGATCTAAGCCATTGGTAGGTTCATCAAGAATTAAAAGTTCAGGATTTGGTAGGAGCGCGGCAGCAATACCGAGTCGTTGTTTCATTCCAAGTGAATACGTTTTATATTTTGATTTTCCTCGCTCTGCTAGCCCAACTTTTTCTAGCAATTGAGGAACTCTAGAGATTGGAAATCCGCCAAGATCGGCAAGTACCCGCAGATTTTCAGCTCCTGAAAGTGCTGGATAAAATGCTGGTCCTTCAATCATCGCGCCAACTTTTGGCAAATACTTTTCTGGATGCTTAATACTTTCTCCCAATACCATTGCACTTCCCTGGGTTGGAGTTATCAAACCAAGCAGCATTCGAATAGTTGTGGTCTTGCCTGATCCATTAGGGCCAACAAACCCACAAATACTTCCTACGGGAACATCGAAGTGCGCATCAGATATAGCTGGCCTATCCCCGTAAACCTTGCTTAGGCCTGAAACAGTAATTGCACTCTTATTCATACCAAGACTTTAGACCCTAAAGGTTCCCCACAACGATTTACATCCGTTCCTATGTGTATTACTGACTACCTTGCTCGACTTTCTGTCGACTTGGTAAATGAAGCGGATCTTATTAAGGGTTTAGAACAAGTACTGCGATGACTAAAAGTAATGAATAGGCGCTGAGGTAAGTGATAGACCACTGAAACATCTTGGCTGCGGCTTTTCCAGAATCTGGCCCATCAATTCTTACTAATTGCTGGATAAAGCCAAGTGCTAAGGCCAAAGTTATTACCCAGCACCACCACGGAAGATGTTCGCTCCAATTTACGCCAAGTGAGCAAATAATCATCGCAATTGTGTGAAACCAAGATTGCTTTTGAACAGACTTGATTGAAGCAACTACTGGCAGCATTGGAATACCAGCAGCTTCATAGTCATCACGATATTTTATTGCTAGCGCCCAGAAATGCGGCGGCGTCCAAAAGAAGATAACAAAAAAGAAAAGCCAAGCCGTTAAGGATAGTGAGTTGGTTATTGCTGCCCATCCAATTAGTACTGGCATACATCCGGCAACACCACCCCAAACAATATTTTGAGAAGTGCGTCGCTTAAGGCCAATCGTATAACCAAAGACATAAAAAACTATTGCTGCTCCGGTAAGAACTGTTGCTAGCAGTGTTGTGAACACTGAAAAAATTGTTAGTGAAATTACGGTCAGTGCAGAAGCAAAGATAAATGCCTGTGTTTCTGTTACAGCACCAGTAACTATTGGGCGCTTTGAAGTTCTAGCCATCAAACGATCTGAATCAACTTCGATAATCATGTTAAATGCATTGGAGGCGCCAGCCGCCAGGGTTCCACCTAACAAAGTCCAAAGGGTTATCGACCAAGTAGGAACACCTTTTTGTGCCAGAAATAGCGCTGGCAATGTCGTGACTAGCAATAGCTCCACCACTCGCAGCTTCATGAGTGCGATATATGGTGAAATAGAAGATTTACTCACTCGTTTAGACTACTTGAGCCTGATGAACTTGGCTTGGCTATTGTGGCAAGCATTTTGTCGATTGCTTTGCGGGCAAGTGCACGATTAGTCTCACGTGGCGTTACTTTGTCGGCAATAACGGCAAATACATATTCTTCGCTTCCTACTTCAACAAAGCCTGCCAAACTGACCGAAGAATTGATCCATCCGGTCTTTGCCTTGATTAACCCGACTGCCGAAGGTGCATCTTTAACAAACCTGCTTTCCAATGTCCCAGTCTTTCCAGCTACCGGCAAGCCATCATAAATAACTTTAAGATCTGGATCAGATTTAATTTTGATTAACAACATAGCTAGAGTTTTTGGTGTAATTCGATCATCGTGTGAAAGACCACTCCCATCAAAAACTTGAAGCCCGTCTGTTGGGACTTCTAACTTTTCTAAAGTTTTTATAAAAGCACTTTGAATTCCTTCACCATTCGCTGTGAATCCCATTTGGTGAGCTGCTGTTCTTGAAAGTCTTTCGGCTAGGAGATTGTCACTATAAAGGAGACAAAATTGCGCGATCTCACTAACACTTGGTGAAGTACTTTCCTTTAGTAGATTCTTTGCAGTCGACATAGCCGCCTCTAGATTTGCAACTGGCTTAATCGTGAAGTGGTACTTCTTACTAAAAAACTTCTGAATACTCTGTAAATCTTTCGTATAAACACCGCTATTTAAAAGTGTGATGTTATGGGACTTGGTCGTTGCAAGAGCAGTGCTGATTAAACCTGGAAAGAAAACTCTGTGATATTTCTTAGCTTCAAATTTTGAAGATGTCATCCAAGGGTCGCCATCGCTATGTATTAAAAAGGTATTAGGTTTAGTGGTGGAATAGATACCGGTTAGGAAAGTTTTAGTTGGACCTAACTCAGTGATAGCGGTCGTCATCGCAACTAGTTTTAAAACTGATGCAGGGGCGCGCGGCGTATCTCCCGTTTCATCATAAAGAGTTCCTTCATTGCTTGGATCAATAACAATAATTCCAGGATTAGACAAAGCTGGTGAAGTTGCTAATTTTAAGAATGCTGGTGGAAGAATATTTGCACTCGCGCTTTGTGTTCCAGCCATCAATAACCCAAGGCAAAGGGTGATGGTAATTAATTTGCGCACTGTCTAATTATGCCTAATTTTTGAAAGCTTTAATTCTTCCCTGAGAGAGCGCGGCGCCAAATAACACTACTAACCCACCCAAAGGCTCGTTCCAAGAAATATTTTCACCCAAAAAGATCCATCCAACAAAAACTGCAACCACTGGAGTTAAGTAGGTCACCGAACTTGCAATGGAGCTCCCAGCAATCTCTACGATTCTAAAGTTCCATATGTATGCAAAGCCACTGCCAAAGACCCCAAGAGCCACCATTGCAAGAATTGGTCCCGGGCGGTACTCATCTTTAGAAATGCCATTGATTAAATAGAACGGTAATAAAGTAATTGAAGCTACTACCAATTGCCCTGCAGCCAAAGATTCGGCCTGTAGTTTCTTTGGTGTCAAGTATTTACGAATTACTGTAAAGGAAAGGCCATAACAAGAAACTGCAAGCAGTAAAGCAGTAACACCCACCCCGGCATTACTACCGATTCCATTCCAAATTCCCAAAACGACAGCAACGCCAATAGCACCGATAAGAAGTCCAAATAATTGATAAGCCTTAGGTTTATCTTCTCTGGAAATAAGTAAAATAAAAATTAGGGTCATCAGCGGTGTACAGGCGTTGATAATTCCCGCAAGTACTGTAGTAACTCTTACTTCAGCATAGGCAAAAAGAAAACCTGGGATGACATTTAGAAGAATCGAAACTATCCAAAGTACAAACCAAGTTGATTTTCCTCTAGGCAGTTTGATCCGGCGCACCCGCGCAATGATTAGTAGCGTGATCGCACCAAGAGCGCAGCGACCAAAGGCAACGCCTTGTGGGGTAAGGAATTCCAAACCCAACTTTATGAAAATGAAAGAACATCCCCAAACAAAGCCCAATAGGAGGTAGATCGGGAGCCACGATTTTTGCTTCAAGCGATCTCCCTCTAAAGTTGCGGATATGACTAGCGCTGAAATAGGACCTGGTGAATTCTATCCAGTAGTAGGTGTCGGTCCTCATCCGCAACCTTGGCCAACTGGAAGTAATTTTGATGCTGAACTTCTTGCAAATGGCGATCGCCGTAATGTTCTTGATAAGTACCGATATTGGTCAGTAGAAGCCATTGTCGCAGAGCTTGATACCCACCGTCATAGTTTGCAAATTGCAATTGAGAATTGGCAACATGATTTAAATATTGGTTCCGTTGTGAGAACTGCAAATGCATTTAACGTTGAAAAAGTGCATATTGTGGGTAAGCGTGATTGGAATAAGCGCGGTGCGATGGTCACTGATAAGTATCTGCACGTTCTCCATCATCCAAGCGTTGCTGAATTTGCAAAGTGGTGTGCAGAAAATGAAACGCCGATTATCGGTATAGATAACCTACCTATTTCTAAAGAACTTGAGACTACAAAGTTGCCTAAGAAGTGTGTTCTATTCTTTGGCCAAGAGGGTGCTGGGATGTCAGATGAGGCAGTTGAAATTTGCCAAACGGTCTTGGCAATTCGCCAGTATGGCTCGACTAGATCAATGAATGCTTCAGCTGCCGGGGCAATTGCGATGTATGCCTGGGCGATGCAGCACTTAAATAATTAGTCTTCTTCGACGATATCTGCAACGGCTTTAATTCGCCGTTCAATTTCTTCAGCCTCTTCATCTTTGCCCAGCTGATGTAACACAACGGCCATGCGTCGTTCAATTTCAACAATAAACTCAAAATCTTTTGAGTCACTTTCCGTTGCAATCTCTAGTACGCGATCCAAAGTATCTAAGCCAAGTTCTTCTTGGCCAGCAAGAATTTGGGCTTTGCCAAGTTCAAGCAGTGAATAGGTTTCCCGGTGATTATCGTGTGCAGTAACAAAGACATCTACCGCTTTTTGGGCTGCTGATAGAGCAGCCTCACCATCTCCTAATTCAATCAAACAGTGAGCAATCTTTTGATCACACCTTCCAACATTAATGACTTCCTTAAGCCCTTTGAAATACTTGCGGGCTTCTTGAAAAGCATCAAGTGCTTTTTCAAAATTCTTTAATTCTATTTGTGCACAGCCCACGAGATGAAGGTCATTTGCTGCCCCACTGTCATTTCCTTCAACTAAATGCTCTTGAACACATTCAGTCATACATTCAATAGTTTTTGCATACTCTTTGGATGAAAACCACCATTCACCCAGTGTGCAAGCTAGATCAATTGCCAGAGGAGATTTAGATTCACGCAGAAGTTCAACTGCTTTGCTCATAGCATTTGCGGCTTCATTAATTCTTTTGAGTTGATTTAAGTTATATCCAATAGCTGAATAAGCCTGAGCCAAACCTTCTGAAGGAGATGCATTTCCTAACTCGGTATAAATATCCCTTGCAGTCTCAGCCAACGCTAAGGCCTCGTCATACTGTCCGCGGGCATAAATGCGCGCGCTTAATTCATAATAAGTATTAGCGCGATCCAAGCCCTCTACTTGGGGTATTCGTTCCCAGAGCATTTCTTCGGTAGTGATGTCATCGTTATTCTCATCATCTTCGCTCAAGGTGCTCTCCGATCAACTATGGGCGGGCTAGGCAAAACCCTAGCAATTTCTGAGTTCATTCGTGCATTGATATGCGGAGTACTCTACGTATATGTCCATATCGCGCCGTTCCTTCCTTGCGGGTGGAATTCTCGCGCTAGCCGGTGGCCCGCTCTCAAATATCGCGGCGGCCGCCTCGCCTGATATCACGCATGGCCCACGCTCAGTTCCAAAGGTTGCTTTAACCTTTCACGGGGCTGGAGATTTAACCATTGCACATTCTTTATTAGACATTTTGAAGGCAACTTCAACTCCAGTTTCAGTCTTCGCTGTTGGGACCTTCTTAATGAGCGAACCAGCAATTGCCAAGCGAATTATTTCTGACGGGCATGATTTAGGTAATCACACGATGACCCACACCCAGATGAAGACCATCTCTGCCAAAAAAGTGGATGCTGAAATACTTGGTTGCGCTAATGAATTAAAGAAATTGATTGGCAATCATGGTTCCTGGTTTAGACCTTCTGGGACTCAGTATTCAACTGCCTTGATTCGTAAGACCGCTCTTAAGTATGGTTATAAGAATTGCATCTCCTACGATGTCGATTCACATGACTATCAAGATCCAGGCAAAGCTGGGGTAATTTCAAATGTTATGAGCAGTGTTAAGAACGGTAGCATCATAAGCCTTCACTTTGGCCACAAAAATACAATTGACGCGCTTGCTTCTTTGTTAGATCAACTTCATTCAAAAGGATTAACGCCAGTAACACTTACGAATCTACTTGGAAAAATTTAATGAAGTTCAGAACTGCCTTTATTTTGATTGCGCTTTTATTTACAAGCACAATGCCAGCCTATGCAGTTGCACCACTTGCTGGAATGCCGGCGCTTCTAGACCAAAACGATATCTACGCCGCTGATCGACCAAACCAACTTAGCGAAGCTGTTAAAGATATGCCAGAGCGCGTCTATGTCCCCAACCACACGTCAAACACAATAAGTGTTATTGATCCAAAAACTTTCAAGATCATCGCAACTTGGAAGACACCAAAAGGACCACAGCACGTAGTTCCCTCATACGACTTAAAGACCCTGTGGGTAAATGACAATGAGGGTAATTTCTTAACACCCATTGACCCATTAAATGTAACCATCGGAAAGTCTGTTGCAGTTCATGATCCATATAATCTCTATTTCACGCCAAATGGAAAATATGCAATCGTGATGGCTGAAGCAGATAAGCAAATGGTTTTTCGAGACCCCCACACCATGGCAATTAAGAAAATAGTTCCAGTTAAGTGTGACGGTTTAAACCATGCTGACTGGAGTAAGGACGGCACTTTCTTCGTTGCTACATGCGAATTCTCAAGTGAGATGATTTTGGTGGATACCGCCAAAATGAAGGTTCTTAAGTATGCAAAGATTCCAACAACTTATAACAAAATGCCAATGCCGCAGGATGTAAAGATTTCTCCAGACGGAAGTACCTTCTATATTGCAGATATGTTCTCAAATGGTGTTTGGACTATGCCCGCTAATGACTTTGGAAAATTTGGCTTTATTCCAACCGGTAAAGCAGCGCATGGGCTTTATGTAACAAGGGATTCAAAAACTCTTCTAATTACAAACCGTGAGGAAGGCAGCGTCTCGGTTCTAAGGTTGAGTGACAACAAATTAATTGCAAAGTGGAAAATTCCAGGTGGTGGCTCACCAGATATGGGTGGAATTTCTGCAGATGGAAAACAATTCTGGGTTTCTGGTCGTTATGACAATGTCGTCTATGTTTTTGATATTGAGCACGGTAAGTACCTAACTCAAATAAAGGTTGGGAAAGAACCACACGGACTCACCATTTGGCCACAACCAGGGCGCTATTCAATAGGGCACACAGGAATCCTTCGCTGATGAAGTTAAAAGAATCAGTGCCGCTAATTATTGGTCGGGTTACCTATGTTTTTGGACTTCTTGATATTTTGGCAAACGTACTGAGACCATTTAGGGCTCCAGCTAAAAGAGTTGATTCATTTTTCCCAGTTGCTGCGAATTCAACCGCATTTGCAACCGCCGTTTTTACAGGTGTAATTCTTATTATTATTGCGCGCGGTTTAATAAGACGTAAAAAGCGCGCCCGTAATTTAGCCATTATTCTCTTAGTAGCCAATATGGTTTCAGATATATTTCGCTATCACTACCATCCTGTGCAAGTTGCCTATTCGTTTATTCTTTTAATTTCGTTAATAGTTTTTCGCAATGAGTTCTATGCAATTTCAGACCCAACAACCAACTTCGCGCCACTTAAAGCTTTCTTATATTCCTTTATTTTTGTAATTGCTTCCGGAATATTTATGATCTATTTTCGTCACAAACATGAGTTAGTCGGAAGTCCCACATTTTCAAACGTACTACTTACAGTAATCGAAGGAATGGTTTGGGTTTCTGGTCCCGTCGAGTTTAGTTCAGAACGAATTTCCAACACAGTTGACGTTGTCCTCGGAGTCCTGGGAATCTTCACGGTATTAGTTCCCCTTTGGCTTTACTTCCGCCGGGTCGCACCAATCGAGCGAATGAGCCAAGAAGATTTAAATCACGTCAAGGAGCTAATAAATCACGATGGCGATCAAGATTCCCTTGGCTATTTTGCAACCCGTCTAGATAAGAGCGTAGTTTGGTCAAATAATAAAAAGGCGGGAATTGCATACCGCGTGCAAGGTGGCGTAATGCTCGCAAGCGGGGAACCATTTGGCGAATACAGCCTCTGGGGCGAGGTCATTGATAACTTCTTAGAAATCGCAAAGAAATATGCCTGGACGCCGGCGGTAATGGGTGGCGGTGATCGCGGTGGTGAAGTTTGGGTTGAACGAGCAGGGATGTTGGCTATTGATATCGGCGATGAGGCAGTTATTAAGGTTTCAGATTTCTCCCTTGAGGGACGCGCGATGGGAAATGTTAGACACATGGTTAATCGAATAAAGAAAAAGGGTTACACAACAAGTTGTTCAAGGTTTGGTGACCTCTCCGATGAACAACAACAAGAGCTTCGAGGTTTGGCAAAAAAGTGGCGCTATGGCGTTCCAGAGCGAGGCTTCTCGATGTCGATGGACCGATTTGCAACAGAAATAGATTCTGACTGCTTTATAACTCTCGCCGAAGAAGGTGGGAGTATTAAAGGATTTTTGTATTTCGTTCCTTGGACTAAGACTAAATTGTCACTAGACCGGATGCAGCGAGATAAAGATGCAGAGCAAGGTATAACCGAATTAATGATTGCCGAAACAGCAGAGTACGCAAAGACAAATGGGATTACGCATATCTCACTCAATTTTGCAGCTTTTAGGTCTTTATTTGAACGGGCGGACAAGATAAGTGCCGGGCCGATCACACGAAGTACAAGAAATATAATTAGATTCTTTTCTAACTGGTTTCAAGTGGAATCGCTATATAGGTTCAACGCCAAATTCCAACCTGAGTGGCAGACGCGCTATGTTATTTATCCCAAGGCCTCAGATTTACCTAAAGTTGGGTGGGCTGCGCTTCGGGCCGAGAAGTTTATTTCAAGCTTCCGGAAGCACTCTGTATAGCGTTTACACCAAGCCATTCCAATCCAGTAGACACAAACGGCTTCCACGATTTCGTGTTGTGTCCTGCATTTGGCATCTCAACTAGCTTCACATCAATAAAGGTCCCAGAAGTTGCAAGATAGAGATTCATAGAATTAAATGAGTACCTATCCCGCTTTGAATAAATAACTAATAGTTTTAAATTATTTGGTTGCGAATTGGTAATCTTTGATAGATCATATTCGGCGCTTAATATCTTGCGTTCACGCTGATTTATACCGGCCGAAAAACTAGGTTCAAAGTACCCAGCAATAGAAATTGCTTGGTCATATTGATCCTGATGGCGAAGCCCGAGCATCGTTGCGCACCAACCACCTGTTGAATATCCAAAAGTCGCCCACTTGCGATCATCAACCCCAATAAATTTTTGGGCAAATGCTTTCATATCTGATGTCAACCAAGTTTCAACATCAGAGGTTCCTGGGATATTTAGGCACTCAGTATCTAACCCACGAACCACATTAATAGAAGGAATTATTGAAATTGTTGGAATGATTTTCTTACTTGCTTCGAGTCTTTCAATAGTCGCAATTCCATCCATGGTACCTATCCATGTTTGTGGCACACCTGGATAGCCATGTAGGAATTCCACCACTTTATAATTACTTCCAATACTTGGTGAAACAGTCGATTCAAGCTCTCTGCTTATCGAAGGTGAAGTAACTAAATAAACATAATCACTAACACCGGACTTTTCCCCAGTAATCACCCGCCTAAATATCAGACTCCCGCCTTTTGTGTGCTCCGCAGCCTTCACATCAGCGGCTGATATTGATGAGAGATTTGCTGGACTAATTGCTACCTTGGCCAAATTATTATTAATTCCAAATAGATCGCCCCAGGTAGCAAAGAAGTCATTAGATCTATTGAGTGTTAAGCCAATTGAAGCTATGGCTAATATTTGAACCAAAATCAGAATTGAAACTCTCCCAAAAACTTTCGTAAATGTTGTCCCTGCGAAGTGATGCCAGTAGATAACGGCGCCAAGGAAGGTAAGCAACGTCAGGGTCCAAAAGGTTATTTCGGTGGAAAGAGCTAGAATTCCAAGCACGAATCAAGGCTACCCGCTTTAGTAGGGGTATAGTTTCGGCACGTGCGTTTCATAAATAACCCAAGTCACGATTTGACCTACGAAGATGTCTTTTTAGTCCCAAGTAGATCGCAAATTGCTAGCCGTATGGATGTTGATCTCTCATCCCAAGATGGCACCGGGACAACCATTCCATTAGTAGTTGCAAATATGACCGCAATCTCTGGTCGTCGCATGGCCGAAACAATTGCAAGACGTGGTGGGATGGCTGTAATTCCACAAGATATTCCGCTGCAAATAGTTAGTGAAGTAATTAAGTGGGTCAAAGAGCGCGATACTTTCTTCGATACTCCAGTAACTCTTTCACCTGACGCAACTGTTGCTGATGCTTTAGACCTGATTAATAAGCGAGCTCATGGCGCGCTAATCGTGGTTAAAGATGGCAAGCCAGTTGGAATTGTTACTGAGGCAGATTGTGAAAGTGTAGATCGCTTCACACAAATCGAAACAATCATGAGCAAAGAGCTTGTAACTCTACCAAATGATATTGATCCCCATACTGCCTTTGATTTACTCAGTTCAGAGCGCAGGAGACTTGCCCCGGTTGTAGATAAAAATGGAGAGCTAATTGGAATTCTTACCAGAACCGGCGCACTTAGAGCAACACTCTATAAGCCAGCACTCGATGCAAAAGGTAAATTAAGAATTGCTTGCGCGGTTGGAATCAACGGTGATGTTGCCGGAAAAGCAAAAGCACTTATTGATGCCGGCGCGGATGTACTTGTAGTTGACACAGCGCATGGCCATCAAATTAAAATGATTGAAGCTCTTAAATTAATTCGAGCAATTGCACCGACTATTCCAATTGTTGCCGGAAATGTTGTTACTGCATCTGGCACTAAAGATTTAATTGAAGCTGGCGCCGACATTATTAAAGTTGGTGTAGGGCCTGGAGCAATGTGCACAACTCGGATGCAAACTGGCGTTGGTCGCCCGCAATTCTCTGCTGTGCTTGAGTGCGCAGCCGAAGCTGCAAAACATGGAAAACATGTTTGGGCAGATGGAGGAGTTCGCCACCCACGCGATGTTGCCTTGGCACTTGCTGCTGGTGCATCACAAGTAATGATTGGTTCTTGGTTTGCTGGAACTTTTGAGTCGCCAAGTGACTTAAATAAAGATGCAAATGGACGCTTATATAAGGAGTCATTTGGCATGGCCTCTGCTCGCGCGGTAGCGGCAAGGACGGCTACTGAAGGAGCATTTGAACGAGCACGAAAGAGTTTATTTGAAGAGGGAATCTCATCTTCTCGAATGTATCTAGATCCAAATCGTCCCGGTGTCGAAGATTTATTAGATGAAATTATTGCCGGGGTTCGCTCTTCATTTACTTATGCAGGAGCAACTAGCATCCCTGACTTTTTTGAAAAAGCAGTTGTCGGCATTCAATCAGCTTCCGGTTATGCCGAAGGCCGCCCTCTTCATCAAAGCTGGTAGTTAGTCAACTTCTCGTTTGGGATCATCAGAATCATCCCAATCTGGTTGGGGCTGTCCTAGCTTCCAATACATATAAAAAATAAAAATCGCAAAAAATGGCCATTCAAAAACATAAACCCAAGACCGTTCATTTCCACCGATCGCTCGCACTATTTGGACAACCGCCATGACCAAACAAATAGGAATAAAATAAAGTAAGTATTTTCGTTTATGATCGAAATTTTCAGCCATCTAGCGTCTCACTCAATCTCTTCTCACTTTGGAACCAGTCATAAGCAGCCAATGCAATCCAGGTGGTGTCGATCAACATTCCCATCGCCCACATTATTGCCCCGCCGGCATGCTGCTCGGACATCGCCATCGTGCGAGAAATATTAGATGGCACATCGTGAAGAAGTGAGTTCCCAGAATACAAAAAGAAGCCAGTCATTGTCTCTGGCAACATCATGGCAAAAAGTGAAAGAACCCTTACAAAATACGGGACGTGGAAAGGGTGTGGATTTCCTTCTAAAACCGGGTAGTAATAAATAAAGCCACCAACTAGAAATAGAACTAATTCAAAGATGTGAACGTTTGGATTGACCATCCCTTTATTTGCTAGCGGAGAAAAATGCGTAGTAATAAGGACTGCAATAAATATGGCAAAACCGACTTGTGGGCGAAAGAGTTGGCGAACAAGAAGGTTTCGACCGATTCCTAGGAAAATCTTGCGCAAGATTGGAAAACGTGAAGTGGCAGCTACTTTGATTGGAGAGCCAAGGACTATTAGTGGGGCAATAAGCATCATTAGTCCCACATGCTGGATCATGTGAGCGGTGAAGTTGCGGACAGCTAAATGAGGCAAGGGGCCAACCAAGATGACGGTGGCCAGTAGAAGCCCGGTATAGAAAGAGAATTGGCGAACTTTAGAAACTCCGTGCTCAGATGGACGCTCAACGGTGTACCAAGTGCCTTTAGCCAACAAAGCAGTTGCGAAAAAGAGATCCCAAAGGGGGTTTAGCCGCATGCAATCACCCCTTTTTCTCTGCAAATCGTTATCTTCAAAGTTCTCTCCGTGTCTTCTCTAAGACTACACACAGGGGTATCGTGTCGGAATGGTCTGAGACCCAGCCCACAGAAATCCCTCACTAGTCTCTTCTGAGCTGAACAGAAAGGCAATAAATGTCAGATTCAACTATGACTGGAACTAAGCGAACTGCGAGCGCAATTATCGCAGTAGCACTTGGTATCGCAGTCGTTGGATCCCTCGGACTTACGCTACACAAAATAAGCGCAGATCCACATGGGAAGTTATATGCAACAAAGGAGTCCGGAACGATAAACGTTGCTGGCAAGGATTATCCAAAAGCAACAATTAAATTAGGTGTATATGCGGATAACGCACAACCTAAAGATGTTGGCGTTATTGAAGCAAAAGTTAATAAGCAAGATTGGGTTCACTTCGGACCATCAACCCACTTGGTGCTTCCAGCCAATACTTATATCACTATGACAATTCGAGCCTATGACGGTGGCGAGCGCCTTAACACCGCTTACTTCGCAAAGGTTGTTGGAACCGTTGGTGGCACGATGAACGTCGATGGTAAGGACGTTACTTCAATCCCAGATGACAAAGTGGAGCACACCTTTACTTTGCACGGCATCCCATCTCAAGGCCAAGATTCACTTTTCGTAAACATTCCGCTTATGAAGGTTGAAGAGGGAGATAACGGCTTCCTTCCAACACAAGATCCAGGAACTGGCATGAAGGGGCACACAGTTACCTTCTCATTTCTTACCAAGGGTAAAGGCGAATATGTCTTTAACTGCGAGTATCCATGTGGTGACGGAACTTATGCCAAGTTTGGTGCTGCTATGAGCACTTACGGCTATATGTCAGGAAAGGTGACCGTCGCATGAGTGAGCACAACGTCGACCTAAAACCAACCCCTGGTGATCGCTTCACGACTTTCCTTAAGCGAAAAGATATCCGTGAGACTTTGGCATGGGCAGCTTTTTATACCGCTGGCTTTGTAGTTCTTGGTGGCGTCTTCTATACAAAATGGATGCCGATCTCACTAAGTACTGATATGAAATCAATTGAGCGTTTGATGGTTATCTTCACCTGGATTTCAGCTCCAGTGTGTGGATTGGTCCTTTCAATTGCCACCTACACCTTCCGCCATGGAACTCGCGGTGATGTGCCTCCTGAAGATGGTCCACCTATTAGAACCAACTTCCTTGGCGTTGCTTCTTTTGGCGCGATGGCTGGCATTCTGTGTCTAACCGCTGTGGTCTATGGGCTAATTGAAATGAACTCAGCTTCGGAAGCAGCAGCAAAAGATGCACCTTCGGCTTTGATTGTTGAAGTTACTGGATCCCAATGGGTCTGGTCATTTAACTACCCAGCACAAGGTGTTTCATCAAATGAATTAATGCTTCCAAAAGGTCAGCCAGTTATTTTCAAGATTCACTCAGTTGATGTGAATCACTCATTCTGGCCGGTACAACTTGGTATTAAAGCCGATGCCAACCACTTCCAGACAACATCAGTTACAACTACTCCAAATAAGTTAGGCCGCCTAGATGTTAAGTGCGCCGAACTTTGCGGTCTCTACCATGCATATATGGAGACTGAAGGCGCAGTTGTTGAACCAGCCGATTTCAATAATTGGGTTACTCAAAACGGAGGCCACTCAGCATGACAACACTTAGTTCGCACGTGAGCTCACGACCAATTCCAAATCCAAAGAATAGTTTGATCACCAAACTAAAC
>Ga0114964_10000403_pt1 | contig 33527 bp, 33 predicted proteins | sample C_131016_MF_Meta_FD_92638 | JGI IMG/M metagenome (GOLD analysis project Ga0114964, IMG submission 92638) | Freshwater microbial communities from Lake Croche, Canada to study carbon cycling - C_131016_MF_MetaG | ecosystem: Environmental > Aquatic > Freshwater > Lake | place: Lake Croche, Canada...
CTGGCTCGTAGGACTTAGCAAAGTCGTTCAGCGCGTCGCGAATCTCATTCGGACTGATGCTTAGATCTGCCATCTTTATTCCTTCTGTTCTGAAGCGTTAGCTTCGGTTGACACTTGCAGCGGCACGAACCAACTGCTGTTTTAGGTTGGTTAGACGAGAGCTGATGCTTCCGTCAATGATTTCTCCTGCAATTTGAACTTTGACTCCACCGATAATGCGTGGATCAATCTCAACATTTAGGCGTATCTGCTTGCCATAGGTCTTAGTCAAAGAATCTTGAAGCTTCTTAGCCTGAGCATCATCAAGAGCACTGGCAACAGTGACCTTGGCGATAACCGTCTCATCGAACTGAGCAATTTGGTTAGCAAACTCATCCAGAACAACTGCAAGACGGCGGGTGCGAGCACTCAGCACAGCCTGACGGATCAGAGTTGAAGAAGTTTCACTCACCTTGCCTTGAATCAATTTGGAAACCAGTTCAAGTTTTAGCTCGTTACTGACTGCTTTGTTGCCCAGAGCAAACTGCAGATCACGGTTAGATGAAACTGCCTGCTCAAAGCCAAACAGATCTGCTTGAACCTGAGCCAATTGGTTTGCATTCTTAGCAACGTTAGCGGCCGCGTGAACTCCGAGTTGCTCTAAGACTGCGACTAGGTCACGGCCTTTAGAGAAACGCTTGGCAACAACTAACTTCACAAACTCGACTGAAGCTGAGGCTAATTTGGCTTTGAATAAAATTTCAACCAGTGCGCTCTTTGCTTTGGCTTCGGCGGAAGGATCCGAAAGAATGCCACGCAATTTTGAATTAGCAGAAATAGCATCTGCTGCAACAAAGAGGTCGGTTGAAAAGCCTAAATCAGAACCCAGGTAGGCAGAAATCTCTGCCTTGGCTTGGGCTAGCGCTTGTCGAGTTGATGATGCCATTAGTTCTTGCTGTCTTTTTCTAGATCTGCGAGAAAACCGTCAACAATAGTTGCGGCACTCTTGTCATCTTTTAGGTTCTGCTTCACAACAGCTGAGGCTAGATCAATAGCCAGGGCACCAACTTCAGAACGCAAAGTAATAATTACGGCCTGGGTGTCTGCTTCAATCTGTTTCTTAGCTGTTTCAAGTAAACGTTCGGCGTCTAGACGAGCCTGCTCTTTCATTTCAGCAGCAACCACTCCTGCTTCAGCTCGGGCAGCGTCGATAATCTCGGCGCGTTCCTTACGAGCAGCAGCTTGATCTGCTTCAATGTTTGCAGTCTTAGCGGCAGCTGCGGCTTGAGCCTTTTCTGCCTCGGCTAAACGACCTTCGATAGCTTCGGTTCTTGCATCCAAGTTTTTCTTGAAAGCAGGAAGGACCTTGCGCCAAAAGACGACGAGCAGAATCGCGAAAACAACCGAAGACCAAATAAGGTCTGGGGTAGCAGGCAACAACGGGTTATTAGCCTCGGCTGCCATCTTTTCGATGATTCTTCCGGTCATTGGGTTAAACCTTACTTACCGAAGATGAATGGGGTTGCTAGAGCAATAAGAGCTAGAGCTTCGGTGAACGCGATACCAATCCACATTGTTACCTGAAGACGCGAAGCAAGTTCAGGCTGACGAGCGATTGACTCGATGGTCTTTGAAACTACTAGTCCGATACCGATACCAGCACCGATAGCAGCCAAACCGTAACCTACGTTACCTAGGCTTCCTGTGATTCCTACTGCAGCAGTTGCAACTGTTTCTACTGAATACATTGTTATTTCCTTCCGGGGTTTTTAGTGATCATCTGCCAAAGCCAACTGAATGTAGACAGTGGTCAGAAGTGTGAATACATAAGCCTGTAAGAAAGCCACAAGGATTTCAAACAGTGTGAAAACAAAACCAAAAGTAAATGTTCCGATACCCATGACTTTGTAGAAGCCTGTGCTTTCAAAAAAGAAATACTGGGTAGCTGCAAAACACAGTACTAGCAGCAGGTGACCTGCGACCATGTTCATTGTTAGACGAAGAGCCAAAGTAACTGGACGAAGAATAAAAGTTGATAGAAGCTCAATCAGGAATACCAAAGGCAAGAAAACTTTAGGAACACCGGTTGGAAGCAAAGCTGTCTTTAGGAATTTAAATCCATGCTTTTTGAAACCGGCATAAATAAAGGTGACATATGCGCCTAGAGCCAAAACTAGAGGCAAACCTATCAGCGAAGACCCAGCAATGTTCAAGGAAGGGACAATTCCGGTGATGTTCATTCCTAAAACTAGGAAGAAAATTGTTGTTAGCAGAGGTAAGAAGCGATCGCCATCTTTTTGACCTAGCTGGTCGTGCGCGATGCTACGTCTAACAAAACCAACTGAGATTTCACCCATCATCTGGAATCGGCTAGGAACATAGTTTTTGGTGGCATATGCCTTAGCAAAAGTTTTTGTCCAAGCTAGGACTAAGACCAGCAATAAACCCAAAACTAGTAAACGGATCAGCATGATGCGGTTTAGTGCAAAAGGTGAGCCAGGGAATAACACCGCTTCTGGATAAAATTCGTCAATAGTTGGAGCTACAAACCCGCCGTCGCCGGTAATAACTGGCGTGACTACTGCGCTAAGCAGAGACAACGTGTGAGCTAACAACTAGTTCTCCTGTTTCGTGGCAGGTCATGCCTGACCTTGCGGCGATTTACAGTGCTTTTTTGAATGCAATCTAAGTGCATTCTCTCTAAATGTTATCAGCATGAAAGAGCCCGAAATCCGCTAAATTAGGGAAATTTAGTGAAACTTAGGCTTAGTTGGTAACCACTGGGAATCGGGCTTTACTGACGATGATGGTGTCTAAAATCAATCCACCAACTACCGCTGCCACGATTGTGAAGAACACTACCGGCCTTGCCTCCTGGGTTAGCCAGTCTGCGTTATCTATCAGCGTGAACAAAATCAGGAACAGCACCATTTTGATAAGCCAACCGCCTAATACAGTGCCAACAAAGCCTGCCAAGGGAAGTTTTGAACCAATCAGGATGCTCAAAACAGTCATTCCAGTGAAAATCAGGACCGCTGACCCACCAACCAAAGCGCCGAAGACCCCTGACATCCCCGCAACAAAGAAGCCAACCAGGGAACCAACCAGACAAATGCCGAGTACTAAGAACAGGCCAAATTTGAGCACTCTGGTCATAACTGAATTGAGATCATCAAACATGGCTTGCCGCTCTCCTAGCTTGATACTTCATCACTGCTGGCCACACTGTGTATACCAAGGAGGCCGTAAGGCTAATAACAGCGAAAACCACTACCCAAACAATGTTGGTTAGGAACAAAAGCAAACAACTAACTGAAACCGAAGCGCTCCAGAAGTAAAAAACCAAAACCGAGCCCAAATGCGAATGACCGAAATCTTGCAACCGGTGGTGAAGATGCAACCGATCCGCGCTAAATGGTGACTTGCCAGCTGCCAGCCTTCTGACAACAGCTAAAACAAAATCCAATAACGGCAAAATCAAAATTGAGATTGGCAGAATTAATGGCAAGACTGCTGGAACTAAATCGTTTCTGTTCAATGACGCCGGGTCTATCTGACCGGTAACAGTTAGTGCGGATGTGGTCATTAGTAAACCAAGCAGTAATGCACCCCCATCACCCATAAAGATTTTTGCATCATGCCAGTTATGTGGCAGGAAGCCTAAACACATACCTATTACGATTGCTGAAATAACTGTTGCTAGGTTGAAGTAGTTGGTTGGGGAAATCTGTTGGGCTAACAAATACGAATAGATAAAAAAGACAACTGTTCCAATTAGCACCACTCCGGCAACTAAACCATCAAGACCATCGATGAAGTTAACCGCGTTCATGATCAAAACGGTTAGGAAAACCGTAACCACAAACGAAACACCAAAGCTACCCACGGTAATACCGAAGATTGGTAAGGAAACTATCTGAACTCCGTTCCAAGCCAAAACACCGGCTGACACAAACTGACCTGCGAGTTTTAGTGTCCAGTCCAGGTCGTAAAGATCATCTAGGAACCCAATCACCATAATGATAAATGCAGCTATACCGATAGCAATGATCGGTCCCGGATCTGCAAAAACAACTTCAAACCAACCAATTCCAGCGGCAATAGAAATAGAAACAACGAAACCAAGGAACATAGCCAAGCCACCAATTCGTGGGGTTGGCTTTTCGTGCATGTCTCTTTCACGAATAGCTTTTGGATAAATGTTGTATTTCACTGCAGTTTTACGAACTAGGAAAGTTGCTAGGTAGGTCACCACACCGGCAACCGCCATCAACAACAGATAGGCACGCACTACTCAGCGCTGCTTTCCAATAAATCCCCAATAACAGATCTAATCTTCGCCTCGGTTAATGCTCCCCTACGAACCACCTTGACTTGTCCTTTGGTGCTGAGAATTCCAGCCTGGTCATAACTATCGACTAAACCAGTCATGTCGAGAATTGTTGATGCTTCACCTTTAGGAGAATTTCCAGCATCAAGAAAAACTTGAACTGAATCCTTTAGATAATCAAAAGCTTGATGGCAAGTTGTGGCTGCTGGCTGGCCAGTTAGGTTGGCGCTCGAAACGGCTAACGGTCCGGTCTCTTCTAAAAGAGCGATGGCTATCTTGTGATCTGGCACTCGAAGGGCAACAGTCTGTTTGGTTTCACCAAGATCCCAATCCAATGATGGCTGTGATCTAAAAATCATTGTGAGCGCCCCCGGCCAAAAAGTCTCTGCAAGCTTCATAGCGGCATCAGGAAAAACTTCAACTAAAGCTTTGGCTTGTGAAATACCTGAAACTAAAACTGGCGGTGGTGATTGTCTTCCACGGCCTTTAGCCGCTAGCAATGCTGTTACTGCAACTGCCGAGAAAGCGTTTGCCGCAATTCCATAAACGGTATCGGTTGGGATAACTACCAGCTCGGTTCGACCCAAAGAAGCCTTGGCTAGTCGCATACCGGTTAATAAGTCGGTATCGACTGAGCAGTCAAACATCTTCTGATTCATGTGAATTCAACCCTATAACTTCAGAGCGCTAACTGCCCTGTCTCGGCCGGCTAAATCCTTATGAGTTCTAACCTGATGCCAGCCGGAACTAATGAGTAACTCTCTAACAGCCTCACCCTGCATGTCTGCATGCTCAATAATCAGCGTGCCACCGGTGCGAAGAAGGCGTCTACCAGTTTGGTCAACTTTTCTGACCAGATCCAACCCATCGTTGCCACCGTAGAGAGCAAGCTTCGGATCATGCAAGTGAACTTCAGGATAGATGGGAATCATCTCATCTGGAATATACGGCGGGTTAGAAATTACAACATCAACTAAACCATCAAGGTCACTAAAAGCATCAGCTAAATCACCTTGACGAAGATCAGCACTAGGAGCGTATTTAGCAAAATTCTTAGCTGTGTATTCCAGTGCCTCTTTGCTCAGTTCAACCGCATGAATCTCTGCAGTAGGAATCTCATGGGCAAGGCTAAGTGCTATTGCACCGGATCCGGTAGCTAGATCAACCACCACTGGTTTCTCTTTAGCTAAAGACCTAACTGCATCTATAGCAATCTGAACAACACCTTCGGTTTCAAACCTGGGAACAAAAACCCCGGGGCCAACAAATAGCTCTAGCTCTCTAAAATATGCAAGCCCAGTTAGATGTTGCAAAGGAAACCGCTCTGCTCTTTGGTTGGCGAGTTTAGTAAAACTAGCCAGATCTGATTGAGATATCTCGTCACCGGTGATGGCTTTAGCTAGGACTTCTCCCCTACTTAGATTTAGCACAAAGCCTAAAAGAGTTTCGGCATCTGCTTTTGAAGACTCAATACCAGCTGCCGCGAACTGCGAAGATGTGACTTCTAGCAGTTGAGAGATCTTCATTAGGAGTTTTCGCCTAACGCTGCCAATCTTGCTTCTTCATCGGTTTGAATAGCAGACTGCACTACTGGCTCCAAAGCCCCATCCATGACTTGGTCAAGGTTGTATGACTTGTATCCGGTGCGGTGATCTGCAATACGGTTTTCAGGGAAGTTATAAGTTCTGATTCGCTCGCTGCGGTCAACGCTTTTAACCTGAGATCTTCTAGCAGCAGACTGGGTAGCTTCAATGGCTTCCTGTTGGGCTGCAAGCAAACGTGCTCGAAGAACTCGCATGGCAGCTTCACGATTTTGCAACTGCGATTTTTCATTTTGCATCGAAACAACAATTCCAGTTGCTAAGTGAGTAATTCGAACAGCAGAGTCGGTGGTGTTAACAGACTGACCACCGGGACCGGATGAACGGAACACATCGATACGAATATCATTGGCCGCAATTTCAACTTCTTCCGGTGCATCGACTTCAGGGAAGACTAGAACACCAGCGGCAGAGGTGTGAATACGTCCTTGAGTTTCAGTGATTGGAACTCGCTGAACTCGATGAACTCCACCCTCATATTTCAAGTGAGCCCAAACTCCTTCGGCAGGGTCTGCTGAGTTACCCTTGATGGCCAACTGAACATCTTTATATCCACCAAGGTCAGATTCGTTTTTATCCAGAATCTCGGTCTTCCAATGTTTGCTGTTCGCATATTGGATATACATTCTCAAAAGGTCTGCTGCAAACAGTGCAGATTCAGCACCACCTTCACCAGCTTTGATTTCCATAATCACATCTCGGCCATCATCTGGATCTCTAGGGATTAGCAGTCTTCTAAGCTTCTCGGTTGACTCATGAAGTTTTTCTTCTAAACCGGGAATCTCTTTAGCGAACTCTTCGTCCTCTTTAGCCATCTCTTTGGCAGCATCAATATCTGCTTGCAAAGAATTCACCATGTTATAGGCGGTGACGATAGCGTTTAGCTCAGAGTACCGGCGATTGAGCTTCTTATTCAGTGCTGGATTGGTAAGAACCGAAGGGTCAGAGAGCTGGGTCTGAAGTTCTTGGTGCTCAGCCAGCAAAGCCTGGACTGAACTTAACATTATTCGCCGTCAGATCCCGATGGAACTGGCATTGACTTCTGAACCATCATTAGGAACTCAACGTTGCTCTTAGTTTCCTTCAAACGGTTCAAGACAAGCTCAAGTGCCTGTTGCTGTTCCAAACCGGCAAGAGCACGACGAAGCTTCCAAACAATCTTGGTCTCATCCGGGCTCATCAACATTTCTTCACGTCTGGTTCCAGAAGCGTTCACATCAACTGCAGGGAAAATTCGCTTATCGGCAAGTGCTCGAGATAGACGAAGTTCCATGTTTCCAGTTCCCTTGAACTCTTCGAAGATAACTTCATCCATCTTTGAACCAGTCTCAACTAGAGCGGTTGCCAAAATAGTTAGTGATCCACCATCCTCGATGTTTCTAGCCGCACCAAAGAAACGCTTAGGTGGGTATAGTGCTGATGAATCAACACCACCGGAAAGAATACGACCAGATGCTGGTGCTGAAAGGTTATAGGCACGACCTAGACGAGTAATTGAATCTAGAAGAACAACAACATCGTGACCTAGCTCAACTAGACGCTTTGCTCTTTCAATAGCGAGCTCAGCAACTGTCGTGTGATCTTCAGCAGGACGGTCGAAAGTTGAAGCAATAACTTCACCCTTCACAGTTCTTTGCATGTCTGTAACTTCTTCAGGACGCTCATCAACTAGAACAACCATTAGGTGAACCTCTGGGTTGTTCTGAGAAATTGAATTAGCAATGGCCTGCAACACCAAAGTCTTACCGGCCTTAGGCGGTGAAACGATAAGTCCACGCTGACCTTTACCAATCGGAGCTACCAAGTCAATGATTCTGGTGCTTAGCTTGTTTGGCTCAGTCTCAAGACGCAATCTGGTCTGAGGATATAGTGGGGTAAGTTTTTGGAACTCAACTCGACCCGCGGCTTCTTCAGGTGTTTGACCGTTGACAGATTCAATGCGAACTAGAGCGTTGAACTTCTGACGACCCTGGTCAACTTCACGAGGCTGACGTATGGCACCAACCACTGCATCACCTTTACGAAGTGAATACTTCTTGACCTGACCTAGAGAAACATAAACGTCGTTAGGGCCAGCTAGGTAACCGGTGGTTCTTACGAACGCGTAGTTATCTAAAATGTCTAAGATTCCCGCTACCGGAATTAGAACATCATCAGCAGTAATTTCTGGTTCAGCTTCTTCACGGTCATTACGGTTAGGGCGGGTGTTACGGTCGCGGAAACGATCGTTACGGTTGCGGTTACGGTTGCGATTGCGATTGTTGTTGTTGTTATTGTTTGGTCGCTCACTGCGCTCACCATCGAATTCACGTGGTGGACGTTCAGTTCTCACCTCGTCTTTAGATTCAGCTGGTTTTTCAGATTTAGGGGCTTGTACCGGTGCTTCAGCCGCAGCTTCAACAACCTTCTTAGCGCGAGTTGGCTTCTTAGCTTCAGTTGGTGCTGCATCGGTTGCTGGAACCGCAGTCACTCTTCTTGAACGCTTAGGTAAGTTCTCTTTTTGGACTTCATCCATGTGTTTTGACTCTTTCTTGTATGGCAATCAGTTTCTTGTTTAGAGGTGGATTGCCTAGGTTCACGACACTTGTCATGACCATTCCGTAAGTGTTTACGGCATTTGGTACCGGATCACCAATTGTTGGTGTCTATCTTGGTACAGATGTAACTGTAGCACCTTTGAAATCAACCGCCAACAATAAAGGTCTCCATTGTGGGAAGTTTTTAGCCGCCAAACGGGCTGCTTCCAGCCTGGCAGCTGGGTCGCTGGCCAAAACTAGTACTGATGGCCCAGCCCCAGAAACCACAGCTGCATAGCCGGATTTACGAAGTAGCGTGATCAATTCGTCCGTTTCCGGCATGGCTGCTGCCCGATAGTTCTGGTGCAATCGGTCCTCGGTGGCATCTAAGAGAAGCTCCGGGGACTGAGTTAGTGCTGCCACCAATAGCGCAGATCTAGAAAGGTTGAAAACCGCATCATCGTGTGGAACCGAGTCCGGCTGAAGGCTTCTAGCCAATTCGGTAGACATCTTATTTTTGGGAACCAACAATAAAGGTGAAACTCCGCGGTGAACATATAGCTTCTTGGTTTTAGGCCCTGTTTCACCAGTCCAGGCAATGTTAAAACCGCCAAACAGGGCAGGAGCTACGTTATCCGGATGGCCTTCAAGTTCGGTGGCTAGTTCAAGTAATTTGGTTGACGAGATTTCGGCAATGCCTTCTAGCAATCCTTTAGCCGCCATGATTCCAGCAACAACTGCAGCACCGGAAGAACCCATTCCCCTGCCGTGTGGAATAAAGTTATGAGCTGTTAAACGAAGCCCTGGTAGAGGCATTCTCAATTGTTCAAAAGTATAGGCGATAGCCTTTACTACCAAGTTATCTTCGTTAGTTGGAACTTCCCCTTCACCTTCACCGACAACTACGACCTGAACATCATTAGAATCAACTGCTTCAACTTCTAACTCATCGTAAAAAGCTAAGGCCAAACCCATCGAATCAAAACCAGGACCCAAGTTGGCTGAAGTTGCCGGAACTTTAACAACTACTCGACGCCCAACTATTGAATTCAGTTCATCCAGTCTCATTGGTTCTTTTCCAAACCTAGAATTTCGGCAACCTCGGCAGCATCTTTAGAACATGAAGTTGGTTTTACTTCTTCGCCGTTCTCATCTTTAAGAGCCCAGCCAACATCTTTTAGGCCGTGACCGGTAACTGTGATAACGATCGACGCATCACTTGGAACCCTACCAGCCTTAGCAAACTTCAATAAACCAGCGGCTCCTGTAGCAGAAGAAGGTTCAACGAATACACCTATTTCATTTGAAAGGTAGCGGTGCATCGAAAGAATCTCTTCATCGGTGACCGAGTCAAACTCACCTTTACTTTCTTCACGAGCATTGATTGCCAAATCCCATGAAGCAGGATTACCGATCCGAATAGCTGTCGCAATAGTCTCAGGATTCTCAATTGGATGACCAGCAATAAACGGAGCTGCCCCAGCTGCTTGGAAACCTAACTGTTTCGGCAGGGTTGAGATAAACCCATCTGTTTGCAACTCTTTATAACCTTTGAAATAAGCCGAATAGTTACCAGCATTGCCAACCGGCATGACGTGATAGTCAGGAGCAAAACCTAAATAATCAAAGACTTCAAAAGAAGCTGTCTTCTGGCCTTCAATTCGGTCAGGGTTAACCGAGTTCACAAGATGAACTGCATAGTTATCGCTTAGCTCTCTGGCCAAAACCAAACAGTCATCAAAATTACCTTTAACCTGCAAGATAACTGCCTTATGGGCAATCGCCTGCGCCAACTTTCCTAAAGTGATTTTTCCTTCAGGAATAAGAACAACAGATTTGATGCCGGCCTTAGCAGCATAGGCTGCAGCACTAGCCGAAGTGTTTCCGGTCGAAGCACAGATAACTGCTTTAGCGCCGTGCGCTACCGCCTTGGTAACTGCCATGGTCATACCGCGGTCTTTGAATGAACCGGTCGGGTTCATTCCTTCAACCTTCAACCAAACATCTTGAGCGCCAACCAACTTGGCTAGCACCGGTGCGTGAACCAGTGGGGTTCCACCCTCACCCAAGCTAATTATCGGAGTGCTCTTATCGATATCTAGCCGATCTATATACTCAGCGATAACTCCTTGCCATTGCTTAGCCATTAGACACCTTCAACTCTGATTACCGAAGTAATCTCTTCAACGGCACTGCTGTTGCTTAGCTCTTCAACAACAGCTGAAAGATCTTTATCGCTGGCCTCGTGAGTTCCAATTTCCAACCAAGCCGTAGTTTCAGCAGCAGTCATCTTCGAAGACTGTTCCACTGTTTCAATGGAAACATCGTGCTTGGCGAAAACATTAGCAACAGTTGCCAACACACCTGGTTGGTCAGTAACTTCCAAAGTGATCTGGTAGCGAGTTCTAATTCTGCTGATCGGCAGTACTGCCAAATCAGCATGCACTGAATCAGCTAGCCCGGGGCCACCAGCGACGTGCCGTTTCGCTGCAGAAACTAGATCTCCCATAATTGCAGAAGCTGTTTGGATTCCTCCGGCACCAGAACCATAGAACATCAAAGAGCCTGCGGCTTCTGCTTCAACGAAGACCGCATTGAATGCTCCACGGACCGAAGCCAACGGGTGCTCCATTGGAACCATCGCCGGATAAACCCGAACTGAAATTCCTTCTTCACCGGTTTCACTTTTGTCAATCTTTTCGCAGATAGCCAGAAGCTTGATCACATAACCATCGCGTTTAGCAGCAGCCATCTGTTCGCTGGTTACTTTGGTTATGCCCTCGCGATACACCTTATCTAGCGGAACTTCTGTGTGAAAAGCCAGGGATGCAAGGATGGCTGCTTTTTGAGCTGCATCGTAGCCTTCAAGATCAAGCGAAGGATCTGCTTCTAGGTAACCAAGCTTGGTTGCCTCTTCAATAGCTGACTGCAATGAACAACCGGTTGAATCCATTCGATCAAGAATGTAATTGGTTGAACCGTTAACGATTCCCATGATTCGCTTGACCTTATCGCCAGCCAAAGATTCACGAAGTGGTCTAATAATAGGAATAGCGCCAGCAACAGCTGCTTCGAAGTAAAGCTGAGCACCGACCTGTTCAGCGGTATCAAATAGTTCAACTCCGTTTGAAGCTAGTAGTGCTTTATTAGCTGTGATGACATCACTGCCTGAATTCAAAGCTTGCAAGATATATGTTCTAGCTGGCTCAATGCCACCCATAACTTCAATCACAATATCAGCACCAAGAATCAAAGCGTCAGCCTGAGTGGTAAGTAATTCCTGAGGAATGTTAGTCTCCCGACCAAGATTCTTATCTCTGACTAAAACTCCAACCAATTCAAGCTCAGCACCAACTCGAGCAGCTAGCTCTTCCTTGTTCTCTAGCAGTAACTTTGCTACCTGTGAACCAACGACTCCGGCTCCCAACAGGGCGATCTTCAACGGACGATACTCAATCATTTTGAAACCTTTGCATCTCTTGAAAGTAAATCAAGTTCTGTTTCGGCTCTGACTAAAAGATCGGCTTTGCCATCCTGAACTGCTACCACCGCTGGTCTAGCAAGGTAGTTGTAGTTACTAGCTAGGGAGAAACAATATGCACCTGTGGTGGCAACAGCCACTAAATCATTCGGCGCAACATCTTCTGGCAAGAAAGCGTCTCTGACCACAATATCCCCGGATTCACAGTGCTTACCAACAACCCGAACCAGCACCGGTTCTTCAGAGGACTCTCTTGAAACTAGGCTCACCGAATAATCAGCCGAATACAAAGCCGGTCTAGCGTTATCACTCATACCGCCATCAACCGAAACATACTTTCTAACTTCGCTACTATCTCCAACCAAAACATCCTTGGTCGTTCCAACGTTATAGATAGTGATTCCACTCGGACCAACGATTACCCGACCTGGCTCAAAAGCCAAAACTGGAACAGCGATACCTAGCTTTGAACACTCCGAAGCAACTGCAGAAACAATCTGCTCGGCAATTTCATCTATCGGCATCGGTGAATCAGCTTCTGTATAAGCAACACCGAAACCACCGCCAAGATTTAGTTCAGGTATCGCTCCTCCGACAAGCAGCTGCGCATGAAGAGTCACTAAGCGCTTAGCCGCCTCAATAAAACCTTCAACAGCAAAAATTTGTGAACCTATATGTGAATGCAGGCCCAGAAATTGCAAATGCTTATGTGAACGAATCTTTTCAACAATGCCAGGAACATCGCTGATAGCTATACCAAACTTCTGATCTTCGCGAGCGGTGGCTAAATACTCATGGGTGTGAGCATGAACTCCACTGTTAACTCTGAGTCGAACCGGTTGAACACAATCCTGAGCGCCAGCAGCCGAAGCGATTCGTTCAACTTCAATTTCAGAGTCAATAACGATCACACCTAGTCCAGACGAAACCGCTCTACCGATTTCTGAATGCGCCTTGTTATTACCATGCAAGCCAACTCGAGCAGGAGCAATTCCCCCAGCTAAAGCAACGGAAAGTTCACCACCAGAAGAAGCATCTAAATAAAGTCCTAGCTGATCAACCCAACGAACTACCTCGGTTGAAAGCATTGCTTTACCGGCGTAGTAAATCTTTGCAGATGTCCCATATTTATTAGCGGCATCGCTAAAGGCAGCAATAATCTGGTTTGCTCGATCAAAGAACTCTTGCTTATCTAAAACATATAAAGGCGTTCCAAATTCAGCAGCTAGATCGCCAACCGAAACCCCACCAATGCTGGTGTGTCCTTCAAAATCACGAAGCATGCTTTTAGGCCAAATCTTCTGATCAAAAAGATTGCAGTTAGCCGGCTTGGTCAACCAATTTGGTTTCAGCGAAGTACTCATCATTACATCCGCTCCGGAGCGCTCACGCCAAGCACTCTAAGCCCATTAGCCAAAACAATACTGGTAGCACTGTTTAGCCAAAGCCTGGTGCGATGAATGCTTTCCACTGGGTTTCCTGCCAACGGGGTTACCCGACAAGAGTCATACCAACGGTGATACGAACCTGCGACTTCTTCTAAATACCTAGCAACCAAATGCGGTGCACGCTCTATTGCGGAATGATTCATAACCGCTGGGAAACGAGCCAATTTGGCTAGAAGTTCCGATTCACTCGCGTGATGCAGAAGACTTGGGTCAAACTCTGAATCGTCAACACCGAGGGAAACCGCATTGTTTGCCACCTGCTTGGTTCGAGCAAAAGCATATTGAACATAGAAAACCGGGTTGTCATTGGTCTTCTTAGATAACTGATCAAGATCGATATCTAGCATCGAGTTAATAGAGGAACGAGTTAGCGCATATCTGGCAGCATCAACGCCAACTGCTTCAACTAAATCTTCCATGGTCACGACAGTTCCAGCTCGCTTAGACATTCTCACTGGTTCACCGTCTTTAACCAGGTTCACTAATTGACCAATAAGAATTTCGAGGTTAACCCCTGGTACATCGCCAAATGCAGAACACATAGCCATCATTCTTTGAACATAACCGTGGTGATCGGCTCCGAGCATATAGATTGCTCTGTCAAAGCCACGGTCACGCTTGTCTAGATAGTAAGCAAGATCGCCGGCGATATATGCGGTGTCACCATCGCTCTTAATAACAACCCGATCACGGTCATCACCGAAAGTTGTTGACCGTAACCAGATAGCACCATCTTGTTCATAGATGTGCCCTAGTTCACGAAGACGTTCAATGGCTTTTTGAACAGCACCCGATTCATACAGAGTGTTCTCATGGAAGTAAACATCAAAGTGAACACCAAACTCTTCTAAAGACAATTTGATTTCACCAAACATCAGCTCGACACCTTGAGCTCTGAAAGTTTCAACAGCTTGAGCTTCTGGAAGTGAAAGAGCGCTTGGCACAGCCTTTAGAACATCGGAAGCAATTTGGTTGATGTATTCCCCGGCATAGCCATCTTCTGGCGCTGCCTCACCTTTAGCAGCAGCGTAAAGAGATCTTGCAAAACGATCTATTTGAGCTCCGTGGTCATTGAAGTAATACTCGCGAGTAACGCTTGCTCCTTGAGCTTCAAAGATTCGAGCCAAAGAGTCACCAACTGCAGCCCACCTGGTTCCACCAATGTGAATAGGACCGGTTGGGTTAGCCGAGACAAACTCAAGATTCATTTTCAAACCTGCGTAAAGATCGCCCCGACCATATTTAGCTCCACTGGCAACAATCTGTTTAGCCAATTCACCGGCAGCAGCAGCACTCAGAGTGATGTTGATAAAGCCAGGACCGGCAACATCTACTTTCTCAATCCCTGTGACCTTAGCTAACTCTTCAGCCAAACTGGCTGCAAATTCTCGCGGAACTAAGCCAAACTTAGGGCCAAACTGCATGGCAACATTGGTCGCCCAGTCGCCATGTTCGCGGTTCTTAGGTCTTTCAACGTTGAGCTCTAAAGGCAATTCCAAGGCAGGTAATACTCCACGAGACTGCATGGCATGCAGAATGGTGAGGATGCTCTTGGACAGATCCGCAGGGGTCACTTAGGGAACCTTAATCTTTTGTGTTTGGCTTTACTTAGCAAGCCACAATGCCTGCCCGAATAGTTATAAGTCTAGCGAACCTCATAAATAAAGCCCTAAGGCCTTTATTTATCTGCGCTGGTAGTCTGAAAGAAACCCTTAGCCCCCATAGCTCAGGGGATAGAGCACCGCCCTCCGGAGGCGGGGGCGCAGGTTCGATTCCTGCTGGGGGCGCGTGAATATAAACGACATACTGCACCCCGAAGCACTTCTTGCCAGCCTAGGTTCCCTAGCTTTGGTCTTCGCCTGTCTCATTGTTATAGCTGAGACTGGACTCCTATTAGGTTTCTTCCTACCAGGTGACTCACTCCTTTTTACCGTCGGTCTCATGATCGGTGGCGGAGTAATCCAAACACCTATCTGGATTGCCACTTTAGCCATAGCCATATCGGCTGTTCTAGGTGACCAACTCGGTTATTACATCGGATACCAAACCGGACCAATGGTGTTTAAGCGCCAAGATTCGAAACTCTTTAGTAGTAAGAATGCTGTTCGAGCGGAAGAGTTCTTTAAGAAGTATGGAAGCAAAGCGGTTATATTCGCTCACTATGTTCCGATCATGCGAACATTTATTCCGGTGGCAGCTGGAGTTGGCAAGATGAAATACAGCTACTACCTTCGCAATAACCTGATCGGTGCTTTCAGCTGGGGTATCGCTATCCCCCTGATTGGATTTTATTTGGGCAATGTTGAGTTCATCAAGCAACACGTAATTGTGGTAACTCTCGCACTGATTGTTTTATCTTTTGTTCCTGTAGTGATGGAACTAATTAAAGCTAAGAAGAAGTAGTTCTCAGGTGATCCATCAAAGCGGAAACAGCAATGCTTCTGTGGCTAAGCGCATTCTTGATTTCTGGTTCTAACTCTGCTGCAGTTAGTTCAAAGCCTTCGGGAATAAACACCGGGTCATAACCATGACCGTTAGTTCCGCGTTCTTCGGTTGCGATAGACCCTGGCCAAACACCGGTAAAGCTAATCTCTTCGGAATCAGTTACCAAGGCAATTGTGCAAACAAAAGAAGCCTGTCGATGATCTTCTGCAATGTCTTTTAGCTGGGCTAGTAAAAGTCTTCGATTCGCAACATTGTCTTTAGTGCCTGACCAAATTGCTGTGAAGATACCGGGTGAACCGCCAAGAATCTCAACTTGAAGGCCTGAGTCATCCGCGATGGCCGGAAGACCTGTGTGTTTGTGAGCAGATCTAGCTTTGATGAAAGCATTTTCCAAAAAGGAAGTTCCATCTTCAATCGGCTCTGGCCCATCGTAGCCAACCAAATCTAGACCAAGCGGAGAAAGGATGGCTCTTAGTTCTTCAACCTTGCCCTGATTATGGGTAGCTAAAACAACTTTCACTTAGTTGGCCAAAGCTTCCTGTTGCTTCAAAGTTAATTCTTTGGTTCCCAATAAAGCAAGATCTAGCAGCTGGTTTAGTTCGTTTCTATTAAATGCAACACCTTCGGCAGTTCCCTGAACTTCAACGAAGTCACCGATTCCGGTAACCACAACATTCATATCTGTTTCGGCTCTAACATCTTCGGTGTATGCAAGATCAAGCATTGGAGTTCCATCAATGATGCCCACTGAAATAGCAGCAACGGAGTCAATAATTACCTTGTTCTTAGCCGGGATGTGCCCCTTAGCAATTCCGTAGTTAACCGCATCAACTAAAGCAACATAAGCCCCGGTAATAGCAGCAGTCCTAGTGCCACCATCGGCTTGTAATACATCACAGTCAATAACGATTGTGTTTTCGCCTAAAGCCTTGAAATCAACTGCGGCTCGCAGTGCTCTACCGATCAAACGAGAAATCTCGTGTGTTCTTCCGCCAATCTTGCCTTTGACTGATTCTCTATCGTTACGGTCATGAGTTGCTCGAGGCAACATCGCATACTCGGCAGTTACCCAACCCTCACCCTTACCAACTTTCCATCGAGGAACCCCTGGTGTGAAAGAAGCGGTACAAAGAACTTTAGTTGAACCAAAACTAATCAGAGCTGACCCTTCAGCATGCTCACTCCAGTTACGCTCAATAGTGACTTGACGTAACTGATCTACCTGACGACCATCTGCTCTAGACATGTCTAACCAATCTGTTCAACATTTTGAACTTCGGGACCTAAAAATCGCTTAGCTAAGCTAGCGAAAGAATCTGCGTCACCGGTTGCCTGGAACCTAAGAACTGGTTTGCTTTTATCAGTTCGTAACAAGTTATGTTCTGATAGCACGTGATAAACATCTTTTGCTGTCTCTTCAGCACTGGAAACTAAAGTCACATTGTCCCCCATCGCATAGGCAAGAGCGCCAGTTAGAAGTGGGTAGTGCGTACAACCTAGAACTAAAGTGTCAACGCCTTCGGCTTTAACAGGTGCCAAATATGTTTCGGCTAGAGCCATCAACTCTGGACCGCTGGTAATACCTTTTTCAACGTAGGCGACAAATTCAGGACAAGCAACACTTACCAAATCAATATCAACCGCCGCCGCAAAGGCATCTTCATAAGCTTTGGAATTAATGGTTGCCATGGTTCCGATAACCCCAACCTTGCGGTTACGAGTTGCTGCAACCGCACGTCTAACCGCAGGCTGGATAACTTCAACAACCGGAATACCCCTACCCTCCGTATATCTTTCACGGGCGTCACGCAAGACCGCAGCCGATGCCGTGTTACATGCAATCACAAGCAACTTGACACCTTCATCAACTAAACGATCCATGACCGATAAAGCCAGTGTTCTAACTTCGCTGAGTGATTTAGGTCCATAAGGTGTGTTAGCGGTATCCCCAAGATAAATAATCGACTCATTGGGTAATTGATCAATGATTGCCCTGGCTACAGTTAGACCGCCAACACCAGAGTCAAAGATACCTATCGGAGCGTTATTCACGTCTTTAAGTCTATTGGCTAGCCTTCAGAACTATCCCCGGACTCATTGGCCTTCATGCCTTCATAAATCTCTTTACATTCAGGACAAACTGGAAACTTTTCGGGGTCTCGATTAGGAATCCACACCTTCCCACACAAAGCAACCACAGGAGTCCCCATCACTGCAGATTCAACCACCTTGTCTTTACGAACATAGTGTGAATAGCGTTCGTGATCGCCTGGTTCTAATGGAACCGTTTCTGTGACAATTAACGGTTTTTGGCTGGTTTCTTGGTTCACTTAACTAACCTTTAGCCGTCCGAACTGCATCGGCAACTCTTTGAGAGACATCAGGATGGAACACCGAAGGAACAATATACGAAGCATTCAATTCATCTGGCTCAACACAGTTAGCTAGAGCATTAGCTGCAGCTAACAACATGTTTTCCGTAATGAGTGTCGCTCCAGCATCAAGCAGTCCGCGGAAGACTCCTGGGAAGGCAAGCACATTGTTTATCTGGTTTGGAAAATCGCTTCTACCGGTAGCTACAACAGCTGCATGTAATGCAGCCTGACCTGGATCAATTTCAGGGTTCGGGTTAGCCAAAGCAAAAACAATTGCACCTGAATTCATCTTGGCAATGTCTTCTGCTGCCAAAAGGTTGCCAGCGGAAACACCGATGAACACATCAGCACCAACTAAGGCTTCCTTCAGAGTTCCTTGCTGACCTTTTGCATTGGTAGCGCTAGCTACCCAAGCCAAGTTTGAACCTGCTTCAATGTCTTTACGACCTGAATAAATAATTCCCTTTTGATCTGCAACAGTTGCGTGCTTTAGACCAGCCGCAAAAAGAAGCTTAAGAACTGCAGTTCCGGCAGCACCAGCTCCGCTAAGCACTAGGGTAACATCTTCGATTTTTTTGTTCACAACTTTCAAGGCATTGCTTAGTGCCGCCAAACATACGATTGCTGTTCCGTGTTGATCATCGTGGAAAACCGGGATGTCTAGTTCTGCTCTTAATCTAGCTTCGATTTCAAAACAGCGAGGAGCAGAAATATCTTCCAGGTTAATTCCTGCAAAGACCGGTGCAATGGCTTTAACCGTTCTTACTATTTCATCGGTGTCCTGAGTGTCTAAACAAATAGGAAAAGCATCGATATTTGCAAATCTCTTGAATAGCGCCGCTTTACCTTCCATCACTGGAAGAGCAGCCAGCGGGCCGATGTTACCTAGACCTAAAACCGCAGAGCCATCGGTAACAACTGCAATGGTGTTTCGCTTAATAGTCAGTCTTCTAGCATCGCTAGGGTCTTTAGCGATAGCTTCACAGATCCGGGCAACCCCTGGGGTGTATATCAATGAAAGGTCATCTCGGTTACGAATCGGCAGTTTAGATTCGATGGTGAGTTTTCCACCTAAGTGAGCCAGGAAGGTTCGGTCTGAAACCTTTCCAACAACCACACCTTCTACATTTTTAAGCTTTTCAACAATCTCGGTTGCATGCTCCGAGTTAGTGCAAGCACAGGTGAGGTCCACTCTGACTCGTTCAGAGTCTGAATGGTTAACGTCAACAGCGGTAACCGAACCACCGAGTTTCTCGATGATATAAGTTAGCTCACTGACCGCAGTGTTCTTAGCGGGCGCTTCAAGGCGAATAGTGATCGAATACTGAACTGAAGGTGCAATAGCCATAATCTTCAGTCTACGTGCTACTAATTAGTTGCATCCGCGTCACCCAAGGTGGCTTGGAGAGTAATAGTTTTGCCATTACGGGTAATCGAAAGGGTGGTTTTGCTATAAGCAGCCTTTGATCTAATCGCAGCCGTTAGCTTTGAGGCACCATTAATGCTTTCACCATCACAACTAATAATCACGTCACCAATTTTGAGTCCTGCCTTTTCGGCTGGCCCACCCGGGGTTAGCTTCACAATCTTTGCTCCAATTGTGAAAGATGCAGCTGCCGTTGAGTTAGTCGCATCAGTAACAAAAGCACCTAATAGCCCGTGGCTCACTTTGCCGGTCTTGATAATCTGATCGGCAACTCGTTTAGCAGTATTAGAAGGAATAGCAAAGCCAACTCCAATGCTTCCGGATTGAGTTGTTGAAGTTGAAGTTGCGGTTGCAATTGCAACGTTAATACCGATTACCTGGCCTTTATCATCAACCAAAGCACCGCCCGAGTTACCAGGATTAATTGCCGCATCAGTTTGGATAACATCGAGGTTTACCGGCGGTTGAGAGTTTCCGTCATTCCAAAGTTGCAGGCTTGATCCGCTATCTGGAACTGCAGATGAGGCAACCTGAATAGTTCTGTGAAGAGCTGAGATCACTCCAGCAGTGACGGTGGCATCAAAACCTAGTGGTGCACCGATCGCTACCGTGTAAGCGCCAACATTGACTGAACCGCTATCGGTAAACTCAGCTGGAATAAAACCTGCGCCATCAGCCTTTACAACTGCAAGGTCATTGGTTGGGTCAGTACCAACCACGGTTGCCTTGTATATCTTGTCAGTACTGGATTTAACTTCTATGACCACTTTTGATGTTGCACCATCCAAGGTAACAACGTGAGCGTTAGTCAAAATGTATCCATCGGCAGTTAGAACCACACCGGATCCAGTGCCAGCCCCTGAAGCTGAAGAAACAGAGAGAGTCACAACCGAAGGCAGAGCCTTACTGGCCGCCGCAGTTACCCAGTTGACATCTGCATTGTTGTTCACAACTATTTGAGAAGAATTACTAACGAAAGGCAGTGAACCGTTCACTGCGTAAGCGCCGATAAAAACACCGAGCAATGGTCCGAGAATCATTGAGACCAGAAGGACCAAAAAACGTGTTGGTTTACTGGCAGCTAGCTCTGGTTTGCTAGATGTCTGAGTTGGATTCAACTTCACTGGTTCACCGAGGAACTGGTTGTTGTAGTGGCTCTTGTTATCTGACATATCTTCAAACTCCCTGACTAAGTGAAACTACTTAGACGCTATGTAACTAACTTCATAAGTTTATGAAATTCGGCTGGGAATTATCTGAAAATTAGCAACCCCAGCTATGCAGGTAGCAAGGCCTAAGCACCAGGCGCGGCTTGGTTCCAGCCTTTACCTCGGAAACTTTATCCCCAACCTGGATTCTCAGTGGTATCGCATTCGCCAAAATGTTGGGGCTCACCCTGATCCAACTGGTTAGGCCAGGAAACTGATACTCGACCATAAACTCAACAGTTAGAGTAACGCTCAGCAATCCGGTTGATCTAGGTATGTAGCTGGGTTTAGATATTTTAGAACTTAGATTCCCGACCACCCAGCTAAAAGCCTTAGGTGTGAATCTGACTCTTATCGGCAAATTTAATAGTGAACCTTTTATCAGTTGGGTGTGGGCAGAGCTACTAAAACTCAACTTCAGATCAGTAATGAAACCAGATTTCGGTGAAACATAGATAACCGGGATATCAGGCCGGAAAGCTTTTAGAGCTGAATGGATCTTGACAGCACTTGGTGTTCCAACATTCACAATCGATACCGGCTGACTCGGCGGATACAAACTCCAGCAACTCAAATGCCCGGTTTGTAATAGATTCAAGGTCAAATCTGGACTTAACCCATTTGGATACACCAAGCATCTAGGTGCTGAACTATTAGAACCAAGAACCAGAGTAAGCCCGCCATTTGTGCCATGAACCAAAACCGAATCGGCAACACAAACAGATACCACCTGCGAATTAGACAGTGCCGAGATGGTGGTCGATGAACTACTGAAAGCACTGGGGCAAGCACCCTGATGAAAGCCAAGCAGGACTAATGCAGCGAGCAACATCGGGTAAGTGTATGAAGAAAGCGAGAGCTATGGAAAGTTATCAACAAAAAAATAGACCCTGAATAATCAGGATCTATTTCATGGTTGCGGGGGCAGGATTTGAACCTACGACCTCCGGGTTATGAGCCCGGCGAGCTACCGAACTGCTCCACCCCGCGGCGAAGTTTCAGTCTAACAGAAAACTGACTAGTTTTGGCTGGCCGCTAGAGCTGCCTCGATAGCAGCCTTCAATCTTGCATCAGCCTTGCCGTAAGCAGTCCAGTCCCCTGACTTTAGGGCAGCGTCCTTATCGATAATTGCTTGTTTAGCTGAAGCTAGAGCATTGGCTAACTTCTGAGCATTTGTTTCACCAGGGGTTACTGGAGTTCCAGAACCTGAATCACTGAACAAGGCATTCAAAGCACTGTCTAAATTATCTTCGAAAGCGATCTTGTCACCGAAGGCAACCAGGACCTTTTTAAGCAACGGGAATGAAGTTTCTCCAGTTGATTGAATGTATACCGGTTGAACATATAACAAGCCACCACCAATCGGCAGTGTCAATAGGTTGCCATTCAGAACAGTGGTTGAACCTTGTCTTAGAAGATTCAGAAGCTTAGAAACTTCACTGTCCGAGTTGAAATTGTTTTGAACCTGGCCAGGGCCCGGAACAATAGTGGTTCTCGGCAGAGTTAGCAGTCTTAGCGTTCCATAGTTGGATGACACTTTGCCATCAACCTTTCCCGCATCGGAATCAGCCACCAAGTACCCGGTCAAAACATTTCGAGATGATTCACCGGTTGAGCGGGGAATGAAAGTCGAGTAAATCGAGAAAGATGGCTTGCTCTGGGTAGGCGCCTGAAGGGTCAAGTAATAGGGAGGCTGCAGCGTTCCAGTTCCAGTTCCTTCAGCTACCGGATCATTAGGAATCATCCAAGCGTCCTGTTGTGAGTAGAAAGCTCCAGCATCGGTCACGTGATACTGACCTAAGATTCCTCTTTGCATCTTGAATAGGTCCGCTGGATAACGAATGTGCGATAGCAGAGCACCAGACATTTCAGAAACCGGCTTCACTGTGCCCGGGAAAATCTTCATCCAGGTCTTTAGGATTGGGTCTTTATCGTCCCAAGCATAAAGTTTTACCGAACCGTCATAAGCATCAACGGTTGCTTTAACCGAGTTGCGAATGTAGTTGATTTGACCTTTCAAAACTGTTGAAGTCGTAGAACTATCAGCAATGGTTTTACCCATGTTCTCAGCTCTTGAATACGGATAGTTTGCTGAAGTGGTGTAGCCATCAACAATCCAAACCACACGGCCTTTAACAATTGCAGGATAGATATCGCTATCCAAAGTCAGGTAAGGAGCTACTTCGGCAACTCGATCTCGTGGATTTCGGTTGTAGAAAATTTGAGAACTATTACTAACCGCATCAGATAAGAGAATCTGTTCGCTTTGGAACTTCAGCGCATAAGCCAATCTGTTGAACAAGCTATCTAACTTTGGACCACCATTACCTGTGAATGTAGTCATAGTCTGTTGGTCAGAAGCACTGCTGGTTGAACTGGCTGGATAATCCAGTTCCCTTTTGGAAGCACCTTTTGGTGCACCAACAATTGAATACTCTGAAGATTTTTCTCCAAAATAAATACGTGGCTCGTATTTACCAAGTGAGCCAGTCGAGGGAATGCCTGCCTGCAAGAAAACTGGTTGACCATCAACAGAACGGCGGTTACCATAGGCGGCCACTAAACCGTATCCGTGGGTATAAACAATTACATTGTTATACCAAGACTGCGAAGCACCTAAACCAGATTGATTCAGTTCGCGAACAGCAAGAACAGTGTCTTGGGTTTTACCGTTTATGGTGTATCGATCAACATCTAAATGATTGACGAAGTTGTAATACTGTCTGTATTGCTCAAGCTGTCTAAACGACGCGCTTACCAGGTTCGGATCAATAATTCTAATTTGGGCGGCAGTTTGGGCATCAGCTTTTAGCGCGTCCGCGGTCGCAGTGGTCTTGGCATCATATTGAATCTGCTGAACATGATCTAAACCGTACGCAGTTTTAGTAGCTGCGATGTTTCGGTTAATAAATTCGGCTTCTAAAGTTCTTTCATTTGGAACTACCTGGAAGGTCTGAACTAAAGCCGGCCAAGCTCCGCCAAGTAGTATCGAACAGACCAACATCAGTGCTGTTCCTAATACCGCCAAACGCCAACGTGCAATAACAGCAACGGATAGATAAAGCACGGCAACCACGAAGGCGATTGCTGTCAAAATCTGAGCGGCAGGAATAGTTGCGGTGACATCCGAGTATGTTGCTCCCGTATACAAACCACTGGCGCTATTCATAGTTTCATACTGACCAACCCAAATGCTCATACCCAATACCGCCATGAACAAAGCAGCCAAGATAGCCAACTGGGTTCTAGCTGCTTTGGAGAAGGTAGAGGCCTTGCCGTTGAACTTAATTCCGCCATAAACCAAGTGAATAATCACCGTTGGAATAATCGTCAGAATAAGTAGCGTCAAACCGAAACCAACAAGCTCAACATAGAATGGCAAATCGAAAAGATAGAAACCGATATCCATTTTGAACTGTGGATCAACCACACCGGTATAGCTGTGGTTTAGAAACTCCAAAACTTTATCCCAGTTAGAACTCTGTGCAAATCCAAAGAAAGCGCCAATGACTATGGGAATCAAAAGGAAGAGCCTGCGTCGAGCCTTTTCGATGACTGTTCTGAACTCCCCTAGATCTCTGCCCAAGAAATCATTGCTGGTGACATAAATCGGACGTGTACGCCAGGCAATAAAAATATTTAGCCAAATAACCAACCCGGCAATCAGTGCTACGACAAAAAATACTGCAACCTGCGCTTTAATCTGTGTTGTGAAGACGCTCAGGTAACCAAGCTGATCAAACCAAAGTGCATCGGTATAGAAACCTGAAGCACTCGTAAGTATTAGCCCTAGAACAAAGACAATTCCAACTGATATGAGTAGTGGTCTTCTTCTTTTGATGTTCACTGGTTGTGGTTGACTCATTTATGTTTCTCCCGGTTTATTTGGTACAAATAGCTAGGTTTTTAGTATTACCGCTTTTTATGGCGGCAATATCTTTAAGTGAATCCTGCAAAGTCTTAACTTTGAAGACATGGAGTCCATCTGGAATGTGTCCAACTACTTCATCACAGTTGGTATCTGGTGCCAAGAAGTATTTCACTCCAGCACGTAAAGCACCATACATCTTTTGTCTGATACCGCCGATTGGACCGATGTTTCCTTGTGGATCAACAGTTCCGGTTCCAGCAATGTTCTGGCCACCGGTCAATGAGCCGGGGGTTAATTTATCGTAGATGGCTAAAGCTAGAATCTGACCTCCGCTTGGGCCACCAACATCGCCGACTTCGATATTTATCTTGAATGGAAAAACTGGAACTTCCTGAACATAAATACCAACCCGCCACTGCCCATCGGTAAGTTTCGGTGTGATGGCAAAACTCTTCTGGGTTCCATTACGCTCAATTTTGATATTTACTGGTCTCTTGCCCTTGCTGGCAGCCACCATCGCTCGTAGCTGATCAATTCCTGTTGCCTGTTGACCATCAACACTCAGGAGAGTGTCTCCGGCTTTTAGTACTGAACCAGCTGGGCTGGCCAAAGTCACTTGGGTTACTTTTATTGAAGAAGTGAATGGTATCCCCAAAAGTTTTAGTGCCGCAGCTTTAGCATTCGACTGCGAGTCCAACATCATCACATCTGCGTCATGATTTAGCTTTGCGCTATCCCAGCCAGGTGGATAAATATCAGTGATGTTTACTATCGCTAGCGAAGGATCAATCTTGGCCAAGCCGACATTCAACCAGCTTGCTCCTCTAACCGAATCTCCTTGAAGATTGACCGTCAACATGTTTAGAGAACCAGAAGTTGCATAACTCTTATGGCCTTCAATCGTGATCATCGGCTTTGAACCGATTGTTGAAAATACGTTGAAGACTGGGCCTGGTTGTTCCACCAAATATGGCGTTGAACCAAGAGTTGCGTATAGCCCACCGGCAACTAAAACTAAAGAAACCCCCCAAGACACGGTTCTTGAAAGCAGTCCCTTTTTAGGTTTTGGCTCTGGATCGAAGTTAGTCATCTCTAACAGCCTAGGTTAGGAACTAGGCCCTGATCACCTGCTAAACGCTAATGGCGAACAGCGCATTTATGGTTTCCTAAAACCTAATAAACAACATAGTTTTAAGCCATGAACGACTTCGATTCCAATGGCTCACAAGAGCCTGACCCAGATGAGCTAAAGCGTATCTGGGCAGAAATGCTGAAGCAGGGCTTCGACCCTGAAGCTCTGGCTAAAGCTGGTGGATTCGATGGCAGTCCAGAATCTTTGATGAAACTGTTTGAAAATATCCAAGGTGCTTTTCTAATTCCAAATCCACCCGTTGATGGTTCCGGAGTGAACTGGCAGGCAGCAGCCACCAAAGCAAAAGATATTGCTAAGGTTGGAGCTTTACTACCAGATGAAAAATCCAAACAGCAACTAAACGATGCCTTTTCAATAGCTGCACTTTGGTTAGCAGAAATTACCCAAATTTCAGATCCTGCCATTGAACCAAAGATTCTTTCTAGAGTCCTATGGGTTGATGATGCACTGCCGCTATTTAGATTGCTAGCTGAACCAGTTGCTGATCGCATGAACCGAAGTTTGGGTGAAGCAATTCAAAACCAACTCCCTGAAGAAATCTCTGAAGCACTAAAAGGCGCTGGAGATATCATGCGCAGTGCCGGTGCCATGATGTTTGCCATGCAGTTGGGTCAAGCACTCGGGTTGCTTTCCAAAGAGGCGATGACTGGAACTGAAATCGGGTTACCAATTTATGTTGAACAGCGACCGGCTTTTGTTTTGCAGAATCTTACTGATTTTGTTAAGAGCTTAGAGCTTGGGGCCGATCAGGACCAGGCTTACATCTACATAGCGCTTAGAGAACTGGCACATACCAAACTTTTCAAAAACTCTAAGTGGCTTAGAGAAACTATCGTTGCTCAGATAAGAGAATACGCAGCGGGCATTAGTTTTGACACCACTCTCATGGAAGAAATGAGCGAAGACTTTGACCCACAGAATCCAGCCCAATTACAACAAGCTTTAGAGTCCGGTGCTTTCCTTGCTGAGAGATCAGAGAGTCAGCTTATGGCTTTAGAAATAATTGAAACTAACTTAGCTCTAATCGAAGGCTGGGTAGATGCAGTTACCAATCAAGCTGCCAAGAGATTACCGAAGAGTGAGGCTATCCGCGAGGCGGTTAGACGCAGAAGAGCAACCGGCGGTCCAGCGGAACGAACTTTCCAATCGCTGGTTGGTTTAGAACTAAGACCTAAACGACTTCGAAAAGCTTCGACACTTTGGCAAATGATCGGTGATGCGGTTGGCGCCCAAAAACGTGATGCACTTTGGGATCACCCTGATTTTCTGCCAACTGCAAAAGACCTTGAAAATCCTGATCGATTCATTGCCAAGGTTAAAGCAAACCTGGGAACTGGCGATGCTATGGACCAAGCTCTTCGAGATCTTTTAGGTGATGTGTAGAAGTTAAACACTAAAAAGTTTTATTGATAACAATAAAGCAGTGTTACATCGAATCAATAAAGCTCAACCGGCCACCTGGGTTAACCCCAACACCATTCAAATTGGTTTAGGTGAAAACCAAATCAGAATCGAAGATTTAGATACCGCTCAACAACAAGTTATAGCCTCCCTGTATTCAGGAATTGTTGAAGGACAACAGGATGCAGTTGATGCGGTGCTTAGGGCTAGAGCAGGTCTCACCCAATCACTGATTGACCTATTGCAGCCACTAATTGAAACTCACCATGCACCAACTAATCAGAACTGGGACAACCTTGCCTTTGCAGAACTTGCCAGAACTGCATTGGACTATCAGGTGAACGGTGAAATGGTGCTTGCTGAAAGGTGGCAGCGCAACGTTCATCTAGACCAACTAGATAAAACAGGATTACTCTTAGCCAAAGGACTATTGGCTGCCGGGGTTGGCAAAATCATTACGCACGATGATGGCAAGGTTCTGAACACAGATCTAGGTGAGCTTGGATACCCTCAGGAGTTTCTAGGTTCTGCAAGAAAAGAAGCCGCCACACTGGTGTTGGCAAGTTTGGCTAGTTCCGCTAAGACTAAAGAGCGACTAGTGATTATTGACCCACTAAAAGCAATTGATTACAAAATGTCATTTGCAATAACAGTTGGCCACTTGGCACTGTCTCCCAGAACCTATTCAAGATGGCTTACCAGAGATGTTAATCATCTTGCAATCAGATTCGGACTAAACGATGCCGAAGTGTCACCCATAGTGATTCCAGGAATCACCCCCTGTTTAAATTGCTTTCAAGAATATCTTGTCGATCAAGATGAGAGTTGGCCGGTAATAGCAAGTCAGCTCTTAGATCTTCCTCGGATGCGTGATGACTCAGCGGCACTACTAACCACAACCGGACTTAGCGTTCGTTCGGTTCTTAGAAATCTAGATGAGCAAGCAGGTTTTGTTTCCAAGGCCCAAGATGCAAAGCAATATTCCTTTGGCTACCAAATTGATTATGGTTCTGGAAACATTATGAGAAACAGATTTGATTTTCATCAGCTCTGCACCTGCAAAACAATTAGTTAAATATTTGCAAGTATCGACTCGGAGTGCTATCCCGATTGAAATCCAAATCATGTTTGGCCCAAGTAACAAACAGTTTGTCTTTTGCTCTAGTTAGCGCAACATAGAAAAGTCTCTGCTCTTCGATAAGTGCTGTTTCAGTCTTGGCAAAGCTAATCGGGAGATAGCCTTCGGTAGCCCCAACAATAAAGACCACCTCATACTCCAATCCCTTAGCAGCGTGAATGGTGCTCAGTGTCACGCTCTCTCTGACCGGTTCATGTTGGGATCTTTGGCGCTCTTCAATCTCGTTGGCGAAATTAACTATGGTTGCCTCATCGCCTAACTCTTCAGCTATCTGAACAAAGTGATTCAACGCCTCCCACTGCTCGTAGGCGACTCCACCTTGTTCTGGAGCAACGCTTGTCCAACCCAAAGCTCGAACTAAAGCGGTGACGCTTTCATAAAGCGGTTTAGCAGATGCAATACTCGCCTCAGCTCTAACTAAGCGGATGGCTGCCAAAATCTCTGGTCTAGAGAAATACCTCATACCGCCACGAACTTGGAACTCAACTCCTTGGTCACTAAGCGCCTGTTCAATCGATTCTGATTGTGAGTTGATGCGATAAAAGACAGCCACCTGACTTGCTTTAACACCATTAGCTAACGCCCGTTTAATCTCCTTGGCAACCCACTCTGCTTCGGTTTTCTTATCTTCAAAAGATAAAACCTGTGGGATGGTTCCTGGAGGCCTAGTTGATTCAAGCGAATCCATGCTCTGGTTGGCTCTAGAGCGGTTAGACACCCGAATAATCTCCGGTGTTGACCGGTAGTTAGTGCTCAAATTAACAGTTGATGCATCCGGGTAACGAAGTGAAAAATTCTCTAAAAACTTTGAAGTTGCTCCCGTGAAGGAATAGATGGTTTGGTTAGGGTCGCCAACCACACAGATGTCACTGCGATCACCCATCCAGGTGTCTAGCAAATCCTGCTGCAGTGGAGAAATATCTTGATACTCATCAACGGTGATGAAACGATACTGTTGGTGCACCTGAGATAGCGCTCTCGGTTCGGCCTTGAGCATGCCGGTGCACAGCAGAATCACATCTTCCCAGTCAACTTGCTTAGATTTAATCTTCAGATCTTCATAGGCGTGCTGAATTTCTAGGTTTCTATTAGTCGACAGACCAGATAAGGCAGGGCGGTTTTCGATGTTAGCTTCGTAGTCATCTAAAGAGAGCATCGAGTATTTACGCCACTCGATTTCTTGCGCAAGTTCCCTAGTTGAAATCGGATCGAGTTTGATCTTAAGGGTCTCAGCCGCAGTCAAAATGTTTCTAGTTTTTGATTCGATTACCCTAGGAGGTTCAACTCCATACAATTCTCTAAAGAAATATTCCAACTGAGCTAAAGCCGCTGAGTGAAAAGTCTTGGCATTGGTATTGCCAACGCCAAGGGCTCTTAGCCTGGCTCTTAGTTCACCGGCTGCTCGGTTGGTATAGGTAAGGGCTAGCACTCTGTTTTCAGAAAAGTCCCCCCTAACAATTCCATAAGCGATTCGATGTGTGATGGTTCTGGTTTTACCAGTTCCGGCTCCAGCAAGAATAACTGTTGGCCCTAAAAGATTTTGTGCTGCTTCGCGCTGCTGCTCGTCTAAAGCATCAAGTATTTGTTCTGGTTCCAATTGCATGAGCTATCTTTTCTCTAGCTCAGTTGCTGATACAACGGATTCGCCCAGCCAGTGTTCAATAAGTGATCTGGCGATCGAAATCTTGGAAGGTAGATAAATACTTTCAGCTTCTGCAACTAACTCTGCTTTACTAAACCAACGCAGTTTTGAAATCTCAACTCCATCTGCCTTGATGCTTGAAGCTTGATTACTGCTATCAACTTTTGCAGTGAACCCCAGCATCAAAGAGTACGGATAAGGCCAAGCCTGTGAACCAAGATACTGAGGATCGCTAACTAAGATTCCAGCTTCTTCAAACATCTCTCTGCGCACTGCAGACTCCAAAGATTCTGCGGCTTCGACAAAACCGGCTAATACTGACCAGCGATTTTGTTGCCAAGAACCTTGTGAGCCAAGCAGAATTCGATCTTGGTCATCAATAATTGAAACGATTACCGCAGCATCAGTTCTCGGAAAGAGCTGCCGGTCTTCTTTAATACATAATCTTGACCAACCACCTTGTTGCATTAGGGTGACTTCACCACAGGCAGGACAGAATTGATGGGTTTCGTGCCAGTTGTGAATAGCTAGGGCTTGAGTAAACAGGGTTGCGTGACTAGGTGAGAGCCCAGCCCCAGTTCTTCTAAGTTCGTGCCACTTGGTTTCATCAGGTTCTAGTTCGCGAGCTGCGTTATCAGATAAAACTGAAAGAACTAAAGCGGTTCTTTCGCGCATGCCTTCAAAATTGAGATTAGTTCGACCCAAATAAACTCGATATTTTCCAGCTGTTGCTTGCTCGGTTGTGAAAAGTTTTAGTGAATTATCTTCAACCAGAGTTTTACCGTTGTTTATTACGATGATGCGAGTTTCAGATTCTAGCCACAATAAATCAAATAACTCGGCCCCATCACGCGAAAGACCGTCGCGGTCAATGACCGTTTGGGCTAACGGGAGGGACAACTGAGGGTTCACGGGTCTTCTTCTTTAGTGTGCTTAGTATGCGTGGCGAAAACAGGTGTTGGCAAGGTTTTTGTCTAACCTGAAATACATGGGTAAACCTTCCTTGATTTTAGCGGCGTTAGCAGCCGACGCGCTGCCGGGTATTCGCTTCGTCCAGATTCAGGCTTTAGATGACGAAAATCCTGATATCACCTCTAACCTGTTGACCACCGACGATAGCCGGTTAGTTATGGTCAAAGCTCCAAAATCTGCCTTGGCGGCCACCTCGCTGGGAACTGAAGTTCGAGCCCTTCGATTGCTAAAGAACGTTAGTCTTCCCTTCCGAGTGAACAGCTACCTTGGTGAAACCAGCACTTCAGCTATTTTTAAAGCTTTAGTTTTCGAATACATTCCAGGCGCAACTCTTGATCTTCAAGGTGTTCGCCTCGATGATGCCATTATCGGAAACCTAGGTCTAGCTATCGCCAGGATTCACACAATTCCGCTAAACCTGGTGGCAGATGCAGGTCTACCAGATTATGACCCACAACACACTGGCAGAACCATGCTGCAAGAATTTGATCGCATGGCAGATACCGGCAGAGTCCACCCCGCATTGCTCGAGCGCTGGCAAAGCGCTTTGCTGGATATTAACCTGTTCCGTTATCAACCGACCGTCATCCATGGTGATTTAGATTTCGAAAAGATCCTGACCGATGGTAACCAGGTTCAAGGAATCAATGACTGGAGCAATCTGGCCATCGATGACCCGGCTAAAGACTTGAGTTTTCTCTTTTCCAACAACTTAGATATTGCCAACGCAGTTCTTTTGGCATATGAAAGCACCCTGAGAGCAGATAGAAATATCAGGCAGCGTGCGACTTTATATGGAGAACTTGCATTTGGTCAATTTTTACTAACCTCATTAGCTTCGGGTGATGAACAGAGCGTAGCTGAAGCTGTGAAATACCTTGATGGTTTGGCTAAGGAACAGGAAAGTGGATTGTTACCCTCACTTAGCCCCACCGAGCTTTCAGCCAACCAGCCAACGGTGGTAACCCCTATTTCTCAGGCCGCCAGCTTCACTGAACCGGTGACCATAATCACCGAAAACATTGAGGTTATCGACCTTTCCGATAACGAACGGGAATAAAGGTTTCCAAGCCTGCCTGACTTGTCGTAATCTAGTGTTTGAAAGAAAGTAAACACATGGAAATCAGAATTGGCCTTCGGGACTCAGGTCGCGAACTCGCATTCGAATCAGCGCAAGCCGCTAAAGAGATTGAGAGCTATGTTGAACAAGCCCTCAACTCAGATGCTAAAGCACTGAAATTAGTTGATGATAAGGGCCGACTATTCATTGTTCCTGTGCAAGCTTTGGCTTACGTTGAGATCGGTGCTGACCAAGCCCGAAGAGTTGGATTTATTGCCTAATGGAAATCGCATTCATTCTTATCTATGGTTCACTTCTAGGACTAATCGCACCATATATTTTGTCTGGACGTGAAAACTTCGGAGTACTTTTAGCTCCAGCCCTATCTTTGGTTTATGGTTTCGCCATTTGGACAATTCTTACCTGGTGTGGACTTAGCTATAACGACTACTGGATTTGGACCATCACACTGATCGGTATGCCGGCTGTGATGATTCTAGGAATTCGTTTTATTACCGCTAGTCGACTTAGTTCAGAAAAGAAACAAGACTAGGCTGCTAATCCGATGGCTTCCATGCGGGAGCTGTGTGAACCAGTTAATTCCGAAATCAAAGGCTCAAGTTTTGAGTAAGCATCCAAATTCACTTTGTTCTCTTCTTCAACGGTCAAATTTTTGCTCTTAGGAACGTGAGCCAACTTACGGTTATCAAAGGCTGCCCGAAGTTCTAGCAGAACATCACCCATCAGCCTTCTGCCCCAAACAGCCAGTCTGGAACCTAGTGCAGGATCTTCTGCAATCGCTGTAGATAAAACTTTCTTAGCAAATTTCTCAAAAGTTTTATCCTTAAGAGTCTTTTCAACTTCAGCTTGTAATTCGTCATTCAAACCAGAGGATAAACGTGAATAAAAATCATCTAACAAACCTGAGGTTAAATAAACCTTAATCACAACTTCATACCAGTCCAAACCTGAAGTGTTGGAGTGAAAAGTTGCAATTCGCTCTTTGAACGGATTCATCTGGTCGGCAGGATCTGCACCCAATTCCACAAGCTTTTTGGATAGCTGGCGATATTTATCAAAGCTTCTCGCTGTCGCTTCGCTTAGTTCAGCCTTGTATTGAGTGTTGGGCGAATACTTTAGTGCTGCGGTCAAAATCTCAAAGTTTGATAGCTGAAGATATGCCAACTGTCCTAGAAATGCCTTAGGCTCAGGAGTGTAAGGCTTTAGGTTTATAGCCTTGGTGTTACGAGTTGCCTTTTCTTCGGTACGCGGAGTTACGCTCAGTTGCTTAGCAACCTTGCGAAAACGCTTCAACCATTCGAACACCGAACAATCTTAACGCCCATAGACTTGCCCTTATAGAACGAGCAGAGAAAAAGACTTGAATTTTGCAGACCTGGGGATAGCCCCCGACATCGTATCCGCCCTTTTAGAGCGAGGTATTGATAGCCCCTTCCCTATCCAGGAGCAGGCAATCCCTA
>Ga0114964_10000404_pt1 | contig 33501 bp, 48 predicted proteins | sample C_131016_MF_Meta_FD_92638 | JGI IMG/M metagenome (GOLD analysis project Ga0114964, IMG submission 92638) | Freshwater microbial communities from Lake Croche, Canada to study carbon cycling - C_131016_MF_MetaG | ecosystem: Environmental > Aquatic > Freshwater > Lake | place: Lake Croche, Canada...
CTTAATTCTTGACTTGTATGTGGAATCTATCGTAATTCCATTATTTTCCGCAGTCGTGTTTAATGTAATAACTTTAGGGGTATTGGCTGCTGTTAAAGTTTGAGTAGTTGTGTCATAAAAAGAACCGTATGGAGTTTTGTTATGCACAGGCACACCAATAATAGGGTATGCCCAACTAGTGACCGCTTCCCCAAGAATTTGAGGCACAAGCATACGGATTCTACCTTGATTCAATGGGTCATTAGTATCTGCAACTACGCCACGGTAGATACCAAAGAACCGTTTATCCTGTGGGTCACCAGTAGTAAGACTGTTATACATTACTTGCTCCTCCGTTTACCTGCGCTAGGAGTTACAAACTCTTTTGTAGTGGCGCCGTTAAATACCCAAATATGCGGTGCCTGATTTACATAGTCTGAGCCCTTACCTCTTCTGGTAATTTGACTAAAGTGATTTTTGTTTACTCCCGTACCACTTTTTAATTTAGACTTAGACGTTGGCACATTACGTGTTCCAGGAATAAGAGCACGTTTTTTAATTTGAGATGGTTTAAGCGTATTAACATTATTAAGAGAGTTGGCTCCGCCAATAGAGTCAGTTCCAACTTGTAGATAAGTAATGTAAGTAAGGACGTTTTGTTTTTCCTCGTAGACATGGTGCTCAGAAGATAAAACAATCCAGTAACCATTATAGTTTTTATCTATGCCGTCTAAATATACGGGCATGCCTGGGGCTAGGTCTGGCGTACCAATAACTTGTATTTGGGCACGGTATGGAAAACGGTTACGTTCGTCTGCTGATACGGCTTCATAGTATGCACTTGTGGCATCTGGGGCTACTGTATCGGTAGCATAGTTATCAAAAAACTCTGTCTTAAATTTTTCACGAATTGTTTTGGCACGCTCTTGGTTGGTTACTACTGATGCCAATTTAGTTACAGGGTCAACACCGCCAACTTGAACGGCTGATTTATAGGCATCAGAGTACTTAACACTTTCACCTAAAATTAAATTAAAAGAATATGCGGTAGAACCCTTAGGGTCATTAGCGCCACGCATTTCAAAGATAGGCGCAGAGTCACGGTGTAAGTTGTAATCAGTAGTTACTTTTTTAAATTTAATAGTTGTATTTTCAATACGAAATAAGTAACCACATTGTTGAGCAAGGCGAGCAATTAACTGCAAATCAGTAATACCAGCCTGCACAATTTGTGGGTATACACGTGGATGGTCTTCAACATCAACAGCAAAATTATGTTCAACGGCAATTTTTCGTACAACATCAGATGCGGTGGTGTTTTCAAACACTCTTTGCTTAGGTTGTTTTAATGTATACGATGCGCCGATGATTGTCACTGTAGTAAATCGAGAGCCTGGAGTAATTTCAGGTCTAATGTCGTGAATGTACCCAACAAAATCTCTAGTAGTCTTATCATTTCTTAGCGTTACTTTTGCAGGGTCACCTGGTTTAACATTTGCATATTGAACATCCCAATCCCTAAAACGGATAGACGCAAGTTCGTGGGCATATCTAGTCTGTGACAAAATAAACGAAGACACCCGTTGTGGAGATACTTGCGCTAAGGGGAACTCAATAGTTAAATAGTTAAACACTCGGTATCCTTAATACAGTGCCATCAGCAATGTGTAGGATATCTTTTACCTCAGGGTTATACTCAGCAATTGCCCACCAAAGAGATGGGGTATTAAAATAGCGTTGCGACAGCCCATGTAGCGTCTCACCAGTTCTGTAGTTATGGTAAAAGAACGACACGTCGGCTAAGGAGTCAAAAGAATAAAAAACATTAGGATACTCAGTACCATTTTCTACTTTTGTAAAGTAATCAACGATAGAGTCTTCATAACGAGAGCCTGATGTAATAGCCATTATTTTGTCGCCAATCCAGCCGTAGCCATTAAGTTGAATTGAATAGTTACATCGCTAACCATTGGAATCATTCCCTTAGAAAACGACGTATGACTAATGCCTAATGAGTTTACATAACCTAAGTAACTCAAAGGACCAATATCTACACGGAGTAGGGTAGGGCTTAAGAAACCGATGTCGGAACTTTCACGACCCGTTGCTTGATTAACCCAGCCTGGACCATTAATAGCTTTGTACAAATATTCGATGTCAGCAAGGGTACCGTATTTTTGTAGGTCTTTAATTTTCTTTACAAACGTGCTTGAGAAACCAGCGTCAAAACTATGAACTGGATTATAAAAAGCAGAAGTTGCGTATTGTTTTGCTAGGTAGTCGTAACTTGTTGTAGCCCCATTTGATTTAGGTGCTCCTTTAGGAACTGATTTAATAGCAGCAAAATCATTTGTTCTATCAATACGAAGAGTAAATGATAGCGATTCACCGCTAGGAAATGCACCAGCAACGCCTACAAATTTATCTGCAAAAGATGGGGTAACACTCATGTTCATGGCAACGGCTATCTGAACTTCAGTAGGGTTCCATAAAAATTGAAAGCCATAACGTTGGTCATTTGAATCACCAGCGTTGTATTTGTTACTTCCTAGATACGCATTATCTGTTCTTGCGTACCAGTAAATACGACCACGGCGGTACCTATGTGAAGAGCCGACCATGTACTTAGAGGTATCAACTACAAGTGGGTCTACTAATGCGGGTTCTACAGGCATGCTCCATTGATGAGGAGGGAGGTTCCACTGGTAGCCCGTTAAACCTAAAGGAGATTTAGCAATTGCTTTACCGCTAGGGTCTACTTGTTGATTGCCTGAATGTTGGTGTACGGCATCTTTTACTTTACTCATTATCAAAACTCCTATGAGAATATGTCTGCTATGGCTGACTTATATGCATAAGGGTCAGCACCTGGTGGAACAGAAACGTTAACAGTAATTGCGCCAGTAAATTGATTTCCTGTAGTAGATTGTGCGGAACCTTGAGCGGTTGTGATACCGCTTAAGTTAGCAACATTATTTACAGAATCTTGACCTAAAACCCCAGAAAGTTCGCCTCCGCCCAAAATATCAGCTGCTCCAAGCGCACCAATTATTCCAGCACCTGCAAGACCTGCTTTAACACCTTTTGAAGTATTTTTAAATAACTTTCCTAATGTCTTAACTCCAGCATCTCCTGCGGACATAAGGTCACTTAAAACCATAGCTCCAGCGCCGCCGCGAGTCCCACCAAAAGTTGTTACGGCTGTGCTTAGTTGTTGGATACCTCTGACTATTCTTCCACCTTCATTGTCCGCTAATCCAGCTCCACCTAAACCTCTGTACATTGCTTGTATAACATTATTAGTTCCAATAAGTGATTTGTTAGTAACACCTGTAAAACCTTGAATTAATTGTAACTCGGCAAGGTTTCTCATAGAAGATGAGGCTATAGGCATTGTTGAACCACCCGTTCTTTGTAAAGCCTCTTTTGTACCACTAGTACGTAAACTTTCGCCTTTAGACTTTACTTTTTGAACAAGACCAGAGACAATAACAGTTCTAATATTTTGGTCATTTCCAAAGTACTGATTAATCAAACTATCCAACGCGTTACCAGACATCAATGAGGTTGCAAGGTCTGACGTTGTAACATCAGGATTATTTCTAGTAAGCAGTGAATATAGTTGGTCAATGATTTGTGGCAAATCGTTCATGGTAGTTCCATTTTGACCACGTACATTAACGCCAAGCATGCGAAGCATGTTGACATTTTGCGGAGCATTAAGCCCTGCCATAACTCCCATACCACCAGTCAAACCAATACCAGGAGCAAGGTTAGATGCTAACGCCGCTCCACCTAAAATGCCTGCAAAACCAGACCCAGCGTTAAAGTTTTTGAGACCAGTATTTAAACCGTATGATGCGCCTGCGTTTATGGCTTCGCTAACATCAGTAGGTCCAAGAGCCGTACCTTGACGCATGGCTTCATTCATAATGCCGTATTGAGAAAATGAATTTCCTTTACCAGATGCTGAATAGAAACGCATACGCTCAGCAATTACATTATTATTTACGGTTTCTTGAGTAGTAGGTAGAAACGCCGCTATGTCTAGTGCAGCAGCAGCCGCAACTGTCCCAACTGTTTTTATAGCCTTTAGTGCATTAGCTCCCGTGTAACCTGTAAAGTTTGGATTCTGTCCTTGACCAGAATACGTAAATGGGCTGTTTACACCAAATGGGCTATTAGTGGTAAGTGGATTACCGCCACCACCGCCACCGCCTGATGGAGCGGCGTAAGACACCCCTTGACCAGCAGAGCTACCGCCACCTCTTCCGACGCCACCTGCTTTAGTAGCCACGTCTCCAACGACAGTTTTTATTTTTTCCCACGTGCTAAGGATTTCTTTGGAGTTGGATTTAGCACCGTCCAACTCACTGTTGAGGTCAGACATCACTACTCCTTAAAAATCTTGTTGACCTGATAAGCCAATTATTTCTTTCCCTATAGGAAAGCTCTTTAATATCCCGTAAAGTCCACCCAGGAAATGACCTAGATATAACTTCATAACTATCCATAAGCCTTACATAGTCTTCGTCACTGTAGACGAAACAAACTGGCGAGACTTAGCGGTACAAAAATTTCTGTATCACATGCCTCACAAGCCTTACTCACCTCCGCAAGGCGTGGTCCTGCCGCGTTTTCATAAAGAGCGCCAGCTATTTTTTCTCTATCTGATACGCCAAGTTGTAGGGCAGTTGACCTACCCAATGATGGGACACCATCAATAGAAATCAAACATCCAGATAGTAAATCAGTAACAGACTCTGCAAATGATTTACTTTCATTCTCGGTTAATTTTTTATTAGTAATCATATTAGGTAGTGTTATTAAAGCTTCTCCAGCTTTTAATGTAACTTGTACTACCCTGTCTTCGATAGGATTATCTAAAACTTTAGTAACAATATCTTTAGTTAAATCAATAGATACTTGTTGAGTAACTGCACATGATGGGCATACGCCAGTGTATGTTACATCTCCGCCAAAAGTAACCGCGCAAATTGCTAATAATATTGCATCTCGGTCACCAACAAGCAGGGTATCTAAATCCTTTTTAGATAACGTTTCACCATCAATATTAACTAACCCACGTTCTAAAATAACGTTTAACGCTTGGTTAACTGAACTTGTTTTAGCAACAGCTTCTTCATCTAAACCATTGAGTTCACGAACTTCAGCAACTTTTCCAACCGTTCCGTCAACAAATAAATACCCTCCTGGAAGGTCTACTGAAGTGCTTGGGGGAACCTCTGTGGTAATAGTTACGTCTTCAGATACACTTTGAAATGCCTCTGCAAGTTTATTAATTTCTTGTGCGTCATGTATTAGTTCAGTCATGTAAGCTCCTTATTGTTTAATTAATTATACTCTAGAATCCCTTAGGTTTTACTGAACCGTTTGCCGCTGAACCATCTGCGTTTAACATAGCAATCGATAAACCTTCATGTGTAAGAGTCATTGACTCAAACAAAATAGTGTTTTCTGTCGCATTTAGGTTAGAGAACGATAGGTTTGTAATCCAAGCATTATGTACAAAGAAACCCATACGTGGAGTGTTTGTAGTAGAACTTGCATTTGGGTGTTCCATTAGTTCGATAGTGATGTTACAGCGGAAAGACTGATTACCAGTATCTGATACATTAAGACCTTCTCCAGCAGTTACGCCAAACAATCCGCGCATCCAAGTAATAGCGCTATCATTTCCAAACAACGCTCCGCGGCTAAACACGATAGGTTCAAATGATGTCATTCCTGGAATCATATGAGCCGTTGTGTTGTATCCACCTTCACGGTAAGCAATTGGCGTAGTCGTAATACTTAAGCCATTAATACTTTGAAACCCGCCACTAAAGTTGATAATAGCCTCGTTAAATACCTTGTAGGAGCCTACTGGTTTAAACGTTGCACGGAACCTAAACGCCCGTAATGGGTCGGTAGCAATAGTGCCTCTAGTGTCAATGACATTAAGATTTTTCTTTTTTTCTGACATTATTCATATCTCCTTAGATTGAAGTAGTTATGGTAGTTCCGCCGTTAATTTGACCGATTCTAATAACAACAAACTCGGCTGGACGTTGTAGTGCTACGCCTACTTCAATACGAAGTTCACCAGCAGATACGGTTGATGGAGTGTTAATAGTAGAGTCACACTTTACATAGAACGCTTGGTCTGCTGTTGCTCCAGAAAGACCGCCCTTTGACCAGTATTCATTTAAGAATCCACTAACAACTCCATTAACATCTTTCCAAAGATTAGCGTCATTTGGCTCAAAGATTGCAAACTGAGTGAGGTTCTTTAGGTTGTATTCTAAGTAGTTAAGTGACCTACGAATTGCAACGTATTTATCTGAGTAGCTACTTGCAATAGTACGTCCACCCATAACGCAGGTGCCATAACCAGGAACATTGCGAATAATATTGATATTATTAAGCGCGTCACTCACTGAGTCAAAATCAGAATTAGTCAGTGTAACCGAAGGAATACCACCAGGAATGTTTGACGTAACGCCTGCTGGAGTTTTAAATGCTCCTTGGTTATTGTCTGTAGTGCAGTAGTTTGCAACAACTGCTCCACCTGGAGAAATTGTTTTAGTAGCTCCAATTACAGTAGACGCTGGGTCAGCAATAGTAATAGTAGGGAAATAAATTGCCCATAATTAGGTGTATTAAAAGCCATAGAGTCTACAGAAGTAAGTAGAGTTGTTAAAGTGTAGTTTCCTGGGTCAATAACAACAAACGAATCTGAACGAGTCTTAGCGTAAGCAGTTAACGCATTAATACTTGTTTGGTCAAACGTATTTGGATAATTAATAACCAATTGGCTAGGCACAGAATCAAATTGTGTTAAAGCCGCCGTTGGGTCAGTAACAGCGGTTCCACCCTCAACACCTGTAGCATAATCATGGAAGTATGCTGAAGGAAGCGCTGTCCAAGTACCACCAGAAGTAGTTGATGTTACAGAAGTTACAGATTGAGCAGCGCCACTTATGCCATAAGTTGCTGCTGTAGTTGTAATGGTAGGTCCCCATCCACCTAAACGGACAGGGGTATTAGGTGAAGCCGTTGAAGAGGATGACCACTTAAAGTTACCTACTGTACCAGCTTTTGCATTAGCAGCTGTTGCAGACCACTGAGTAGTCGCAGTAAATGCTGGAACTCTTGTTACAAGATTTGGAGAAGTTGAACTAGCAGTAATATCTGTAACTGTAATCCAGTTAGAATTTAGTACTTTTGCAAAATATCTATCATCTGTTGGGTTAAGGCTAAGTTGAACATTTGTCTCAACCAAGTTCTTTGTTACGTCTAAACTACTCGCAGTCGCAGTAGATGCAGTCAAAGAAGACGTAGCACCATAGTAAACTGACAAGTCAAAGTAGTATGGAGTTTGACTTGGTTTGATACCAACCCAAAGATTGTTACCCCAAGCTCCGTGGTCCTTAGCTGCAATTTTTAAGGCGTTGTTTCCAGCAGAAACCCCAACGGCTGTTACAACTCCAGTGGTTTGGGTTACGGTTGTACTTGCTACTCCTCCTCCGTAAGCAAGAACTATAGTTTTAGCATTTGTTACAGAGGAAATAACAAAACTATTTGTAGATGCTAATAGAGAGTTTACATTAGTGCTACCTGTACTAATTCCAGTAAAGTAAACTATGTTACCAACCGTTGCGGAAGTAAAGGGGGTTCCAGTAGAGGATGACACTGTAATAGATGTGCTTTGTACAACGGCTACAGTAAGCGTATTTGCTGAGGTATCGATAGATGCGGTACCCTGCGTATCAGAAACTTGAACACTTGCTTGAGCAGCATCGGTATTTACATCGCGAAGAATATAAGCATTACTTCCACCATTAGAAAAGAAACTATAGAGAGCATACTTAAGGTCGTTAGTAGCCGTACCAATAAAGTTACTATTTGGTGTTGAACTAGAAATCGATGCATCAAAAGTTTTAACAGCCGCTCCAAAGCTAAACGTATTAACAAACTCATCCCAACTAGATACTAAAGTTGGTACTCCCACTACACTTCCGTTTACAGTAGCAGTTGGACCTCGGTCAGTAATACCAAAGAAAGCACCAACAGATGCTCCACTGATATTAGTTACGGGCAAATTTGGCGACAACACTTCTTGAATGTAAACGCCTGGCTTATTGTATGTAGCCATTATTTCTCCTTAGTTAGGGTTTTACGACAATCTTGTCAAGTGGGAATGACGAAGATAGTGGGGACTTATTTAAAGCAACTGACGTAACTTGAGGAATCAAGTCAGCCGTAGCCGATGGTGTTAATTCACTTACTACTCTTACTGTATAGATATTGCGAAGGATGCGTTTGTTACCATGTTCACCCTCGGCTCTATCATTTTTAAGCATGCTCTCTAGGAACATATGTCGGTATGCCGTGCTGGTTCCTAGGTCATTGGGTACGGATAAGTAGCCACGCATACCAGGGAATTTTTCATTCAACTGATACATTATAGCCCTATCGTGGCGTGGATGTCGTGAATACGAGGTTACTTGATAAAATAAATCATACGCTACTGGTGTTTCATAGTTGTACCATTTACCAGATTGAATAGCGTGGGTGCCCATATAGTCACCATCGTAGTTAAAGCCTGATGTTTGACGGTCTGTGGCTTGATTAATACTGATTAAATCTATAGTAACAAAGGGAAAATCTTGAGTACGTACTTCTACGTCTGGGTAACCAAACCATACTTTAACTGGTCGAAACGCACTTTTTTCATCAGATACGGTAAGCCCTTGTAAATGTGTTTTTAAAGCAGCATCTTCTGCAAGAATAAAGGTCATTTGATTACCCCAGAACCCTTTAGGTAATCGCCCAATGCTGAGTATAAAGCGCCTTTAACATCCTTAGCGCCTGTTTTTTGCCACTCACGCATAGCGGCTTTTGGGGCGTCCTTTTTAAAACCGTACTCGGAATCGAATACTTGGGCTTCTAGTTCTTCTGGGTAAGTTAACCCAATATGGTCAAGGCTAGCAGAGGCGCTTACATATTTAGAGATTTGATGGTCCCAGCCAAATTGCTCAGCCATACTAGACCATAAAGAGCTAAGCTCTGGTTCAACTTTAGTAAGGGCGTTTTCTAGATAATTTTTAGGGTCTACGTTTGCCAAGTTAATTCCACCGATACCCTAGCAAAAATCCCACCAAAAACCCAATATCCTGATGATGCGTAGCACCATACTTAAACTCAGAGGTAGATGCCTCGGAGACTGGACGGTTCATTTCAAGCTCCTTTGGTGGAGATTCGCAAGGTATTGGCAGGGGTATTGACGCAGTTCCCGCATGGAACTACTACTAGGATAAATGAAAAAGGGCGCTTTCGCGCCCTAAATCATATTAATTTTTAACTTAATGTATTAACGTATGAAGTTAAGATAATGCAGGTATTAGTCATAGTTGCTGAGGAATAGCCATAGATTACATCTCCAGCATTTGCCCAAAATTGAATCTGTCCAGGCATAACTGTAACACCAGCTCCTGTAGCAGCTGGAATTTTAATTCCACCATTAGTGGTTCCAATACCGTCTAGAGTATCATCTCCAATAGCTAATGCAGCGGCGGTGTCTCTATTCTGAATGGTGATGTAAGCCTGAGTAGCACCTTTAGGGACTGTGTAGATAGCAGTCTTTGTGGTTGCAGGCAACGATACCGCAGCGTGGTCAAGAGCCATTACTTCTTACCCTTAATTTTCTTAGCCAAAGCTGTGTCTTTCTTAACATCTTCTTTTTTGCTCATTGGCTTCTTATCCATTTTCTTATCTTCTTTAGCAAATTTAGCTTTTTGAGCAGGAGTCATGCCTTTAGTTACTTTAGCGTCTTGCTTTTTGTCTGCAGCCTTTGTTGGCTTACAAGCACACTTTGCCTTACCGCACTTTTTACACATTACTTGGTACCTTTCTTTGCAGCCTTACGACCCTCAGAAAGAGCAATAGCCGTGGCTTGTTTTTTGGATTTGACTACAGGACCTTTTCCAGGACCTGGCTTGCCTGAGTGAAGTTCACCCTTTTTGTATTCGCCCATAACCTTTGCTACTTTGGCTGGCTTAGCCTTATCAGTACCTTTAGGTCCGCGAACAATATAATCTTCTTTAGCCATTATTTTTTGCCTTTCTTAGGGGCAGCTTTTTTCTTAGCAAACTTTTTATTAGCAGCGGCTAGAGTTTTTTCGCCATGTTTATTTTTTGGTTGTTTACATCCACATGTTGCACACATAAGTACTCCTTTGTTTTTGGTGTATTGTTTGAACAAGCTAGCTTATAAGCTACGCTGGTCCAAGTGTTGTAACAGTTCCTGAAGAGCCTCTGTACTTCAAAGCTCCCGCTTCTACGTAAAGAATACCACCGCCAATCAAGTTAGCGGCAGGGGCAGAGCCGTTCTGCATAAGAAGTCTATCTGCGTTGACGTACTGGAAGTAGTCAATAGAACCTGTAGAGCCACCAGTACCTGAAAGGGCAGCTAGGGTTGAGTTTGGCTTATCAAAGACGCAGTTGAGGATTGAGTAGAACCCGTTCAAAACAACTGGAGCAACGCCTGTCAATGCGGAAGTTAGAAATTGACAATTCGCTAATGTAATGGTGCTTGAGGCAGCAGATGTAACCGCATTGGTCACGGCAGCACCGACTACAGAATCTACAAGGCTCAGTGTTCCAGCAGTTAGAACAGGGGCAACGGTGACGGCACTTTTTACAATTACATTCGCACTAGCGTTGTTGACCGTTATGAAGTTTGGATTACCACCAAAGATGGCTAATAGTCCAGCCCCAGTAATACTTGCGGCATTAAAATCGCATAGACGAAGAACGGTGTAGTCAGCATTACTGCTCTTTGTGAAAGTTCCAGAAACTTCACAGTTCAGGATGTTTACGTTTCCAGTTCCCGTCGGCGCGGTTACTGTCAGGTTGGTCATCTTTAGCCCTGAAATAGTACAGCCAACACTTGCGCTTACAGTTCCAGAGATTACGATGTTTCCACCAATAAGTCCAGGACCAGTTAAGGTTGTGTACTGAGTAGTTATTGATGGGCTTTCAGTGTAAGTTCCTGGGTGAATAATGATGGTTTTACGGTTTCCAGTAATTAAGGTCAATGCTTTAGTAATAGAAGCAACTGGGGTAAGCAAATCACCATTACCAGTAGTGTCATTTCCATCTACTTGGCTAACGTGAATTTCGTAGTCATAGCCAAGGAATTTTGTTTGGTAGGTACTTGACGCAGTTGTAGTTTCTAACTTGTTAGTATCTAAAGCAGTAAGTGCAGTGTTTAGGGTAGTACCCCAATCACCAGAACCAACTACAGGTGTAGTAATTGCCATATTTAACCTCCGTAAATTCCGTAACCATATGAGCCTTCTCCATACCTATACCTAAGGTCAGGTGAAGCGTAAGCTTGAAATTGAGAATCGTTGACCATTTCTTCTGGCATAACCTGTTGGCACTGGAATGTCAGAAGAGTAAACCTCTCTGCAATTATACCAGCATAGTTATTCTGAAGAGGGCGATAAACCTGGTTCTTCCAAACAATTCTATCACGGTTTAGTGGGTCAGGGTTCTCATCATTAAGTGGGTTTAATTTAAACAACATCTCTGGAATAGTATCTACCAAAACATCATGGTCAATTACAAAGTGAATGGTGTCAGCGTTATAAAAGCCTTGCTGTACAAGGTTAGTTGAGCCTTGACCCAATACGGCTTTGATAACTGGGACAGTAACTGGGGCTTTCCATTTTCTACCGTCAGTGGTGAAATTAATAGCGGTACCTGCTGGAATGGTTTTTGTTGTATTTGCTGTCAATCTGATTGCTGTGCCAGAGATGCTTTTAACCAACGCCCCGCTAGGAACACCTGTAGCGTTAACTGACATGCCTACAACAATTCCAGTGTTTGAATTAACAGTAACAACCGACGTACCAACAGCACTAGAGACCGTAGTATTAGTATTAATACCCGTGGTACTGGTAATGTAATTAGAGCCAACATCATAAATTGGGTCTACATCAGTAGCCGTACCATTCCAAACAAACCATTGAATTGTAGAGCCAACTGGATTGGTTAAGTCTTTAGTAATGGCGTCGTGGATTTCTTCTGTTTCAAACTCAGTATCAAAACGACCGCTAGGGGTATAAGGTCTACTCATTACCTCACCTGCAAACTAGTTCTATCAATAGCAATACTGGCGTCTTTTAAACATTCGCCATAAGATTCATGGTCTTGTGTTTTGCAACCGCTACGGCAGTTAGGGTTAGTGTGTGTCATTACGCCCAACCAGTTGAACCATAAGGTAATGCTGGTGCGCCAGTACCCAAGTTTGTTAATTCAACGTAAGTACCAGCAAGTATAGTTATAGTATCTGTTGTTCCATTTCCAGCACTCATGGTAAATTGTGGCGTTATTGTTCCACCAGTTGTAGCATTTGTACGTATATAACCTTCAATGATACCAATGAAAGGATTTCCATTTGTTGAAGTTGCAGTTCCAACTAAAACACTTGTTCCACTGCTATAATAACCAATAGAAGCAGATGAAATACTTGCTCCTGCTTCAGTAATATTACCTAATGCAACACTTTGGTGTGTATTACTTAAAGTAAATTTTACTTGTAAAGTATTTGCTATAGATGTACTAGCGGAACGCTGATAAAGAACAAACATTTTTACTGCATAAGTAGTATCAGCAGTCATTGTATAACTACCAGTAGAAAAAATATTTGTGTAAGTTCCAACTGTTGTTGAACTTGTTGCACTTGAAGTGAGCCTGTTTAAAGTTTTAGTGTTCACCATTGCTGATTGCGGAATTGTTGCAGCAGTAATGTTTGCACCAGCAAGGTTTGTAATATTTGCCCCACTGCCAGTTATTGTGCCAGTTGTTTGAATATTGTTAGACCCAGCATTGATACCCGAACCGCTACCAGTCATCACAATAGAGCCAGGAGTTACTGTTGTTGAGCCCGCAACAGAAGCAACTGCAAGAGAAGTTGCCGTTAAAGTACTACTTACTGAGGAGCCCGTAAGGTTAATTCTCCCAGTACTTGCAAAATCACCAGAGCCGTTAATTGAAGCAACGGCAGTACCAGTAGAAGACTGCCATTCCTGTACATTCACAGGCGTACCAGAAGCGGTTATAGTGCCAGTAGCAATAGTGCCACTAAATGTAGGCACAGTAGTTTGAACAGTAATAGAAGTATTAGCAACTATAGAGCTAATAGTGTAAGTGTTATTTAGTGTTGTGTTAGCAAAACCGCTACCAGTAATTGATTGACCAGCCCAAAGACCAGCGGTATTAGAAATATTTAAAGATACCGAAATGCTGCTAATAAGGGTTCCGCTTGTCACCGACTTAGTAAATGAACCAGTCGGTTGAACCGTTAATTGTGGAGCAGAAGTAGAAGAAGTGCTGACCGCAACTTGACCACTAGAGGTAATACCACCCGAACCAATTGTTGCTGTAGTGGCAGATACTGTAGATGCTGAAACAGTGCCTGAAAAAGTACCCGTAGTTGCTACTAATGTTGGGGTAGTGGCGGTTCCGCCAGAAGATATAGTTAATCCAGCAAACGTAGGCGTTCCAGCGGATTGTAGATTTTGGGTAAGCCCAACATTAATCTGAGAACCTGTAGTAGTTACGGTGGCACCATTACTTGTTGCAACAGTGACTTCACCTGTAGCACCAGCAAAAGATATCACACCAGCATTAGTAATAGTTACAGAACTGCCAAGATTAACTGCGGTTGTTGATAGTGTAATACCAGAACCAGCAGTTAAAGTAATAGCATTAGCCGCGACTGCGCCAGAAGTAACTGAGAAGTTAGTATTGTTAAAAGATGCAATACCAGCAACTGATGTTGAGGCTAATGTATGCGTACCAGAAGTAACTGCAGTAACACGACCATATGTATCAGTAGTAATAGACTGAATAGTAGTTGATGATGTTGCGCCCGTAGTATTAGTTCTTGTTACTGCCGTTAAATCTAGATTACCAGAAGTTGGATTTAAAGTTCCCGCAGAAGATGTAATAAGAAACGAACTACCAGATTGAGTAATACCAACACCAGCAGTATACGTACCCGCACCAGAGAACTGGGTAAAGCTAATATTATCTGTACCAATACGAATACCCTTTGGTGGGGTAGTAGCCGTACCAGCAGCATCAACAACCCAACCAGTATTATTTTGACCGCCTTCATCAATAAATACAAAGTCACCAGCGGCTACCTGACCCGCAATACTATTGTCAGCATCTGTGGCACGGGTTAAAGTGTTATTTGTTCCAGTTGCACTAACGTAATAAATACCATTTTGTTTAGCGTCAGTTTGGTTCTTGAGTAGAACGCGGTCATTAAGGACAAGGGTAACACTATCAATAGTTGGATAAGACGCAGTTGCATAAACAAAAGTAGCACCAATACCCGTACCTTGCGATTGGTCAGAAGTTCCAGCAGTTGCGGTTCCAGTAATAGCCACAGTAGACGCAGCACGACAATAAGGGTGAACATTAAGACCTTGAGCAGCCGCATCTACATAGGCTTTATTAGTAACATCATTTGCTTGAGTAGCCGTAGTAGTAACTGACATTCTAGTAGCATTAACTGTTGTTGCGGTTACAGTTGTTGCATTAACCGTTGTAGCATTAACTGTAGTAGCACCGGCTGTGTTAAATGTACCCTGCCCAGTAAATGTAGCAGTAGTTCCAACATGAGTGGTGCCAGTAATTGTTGTAGCAACTAAAGCATTAAATGTACCAGTTGCACTAACATTAGCGGTAGTAGCGTTCACAGTAGTGGCAGTTACAGTAGTAGCAGTCACAGCAGGTGCAGTAAATGCGCCTTGAGGACCAATGCTAGATAGAGCAGCTCCAGTAGTACTTGACCACTCTTGAAGGTTACCTGTTTGAGAGCTGGTGTATTGCCTAATAGAAAATGGAACTGTAATTATATTATTACTTTGTGCAACTAGTGGGTATGTAGCGGAAAATCCATAAATACTAGCATTGTTTCCAAAACCCCATACAGTACCTAAAAATATATTATTAGCCGTAATATTTGTAGTATTAATAGAAGTAGAATAAATACTATTAACTCTAGCACCAGAAATACCTACGTTAGTAGCATTAACTGTAGTTGCATTTACCGTAGTAGCGGTTAAAGTAGGTGCCGTAACTGTTCCAGTAAAAGTATTAGCAACGTTAAGAACCGCCGCTGTCCCAGTTACCTGAGTAGGGGTAATTGCTAATGCGGTTTGGTCTAAACCAATTGTTCCAGTCGAAGTAATTGTGCCACCAGTCAAAGGCGCTGTCGCCGTGATAGACGTGACTGTACCAGCATTAGTATTAGGATTAATCCACTGAGTATCATAATCAGTTAAAGTAGTTTTTTTAGATAATACTTGACCAGCGGTTCCGCCCGCAGGAACACCCGCGCCAGTACTGCCAGTATCGCCTTTAGGTCCTTGCAAACCAGTTGCGCCCTGCGGTCCAACAGCCGTACCAGACACGGTTACTACTGAAGTAGCAGCGGGGTTTACAACAATAACTTCTTGAGTACTGACCGCCATTATTCCACCGTAACCTGACGATTAGCAAACAATAAACCACGAACATACGTTTCATTGAATGACTCATCAGCCTTGTAAATCTGTAAATCCCAAAAACACTTAAGCGGAAGATTAAGGGTTTGGTCATGGGTGAGAGATAAAGTAACTTTACCAAGAGCAACATCAGTAATAGTACAAGTAATCTCAGCAGCAACTATAGGAGAACCTGGGTAAGTTCTAGCTTGAGCCTTTACAAGATAACCAGTTAAGTTAATTGGGAAGTCAAATGGAACCGACCAAACATCACCCTGAGTAAGGATAATATCGTAGATACCAACATTACTTGGAAGCGGAGTACGACCCTTAAGGTTATTCTCAATGTAAACGCGCTCAGGAATAGTTGAATCATCAATTTCTTGAGACATGTAAACAGGAACAAGTTTGTTAGTGGTACGAGAAACTCGGCGTAAAACACCCATCTCAATACGCCATAAACCAATATTAAGCGCAGAGCATAAATCACGGTATTGCTGTTGGCGTTGGGCAATAACATTAGACAACTGACTAAACCGTTGGCTACGTGGAATCTGTACGCCATCTGGGGCTGAGATATTAATATCAAACGCAGCATCTGTGGCAAGCGCCCACAGGGCATTAGTAGTGGCTAGGAGAGCCACAGGGTACTCTTCTACGGGCGGAATACTGGCAATGGTGACATTACTACCATAAGAGTCTGTACGGTTGTCCGTGTGCTGTGTAACGGCTGTATTAACAAACGTAGTTAACTCGTTAGTTGTAAAGTAGCGGTAGTGAGTTCCAGAAACGGTAATAACTGCGTTCTCTGTGGGAGCAACGGCAAAATGAATCATCCCTAGATTCTCTTCAACTGTAAAGTCTGCAGGGTTTGCTAAAGGTTGATTAGTCACATTTCTAGTTTTAGTAAACGTTGCAGCGGAAGAGGCGCTCACACCAGCGGCGGTTGTAGCCGTTGTTTGTTGAACTACAAACGTTGAAGATGTAATGGCATTAAATCCGCTAACCGTAAACGTTGAATTCCAAGAGGGGTCCCCAGTAAGCCCTGAAAAAGTAACCAGAGTTGCTGGTGAAGTAGACTGCATACCACTAGTGCTAGGAACTGTAATAGTATAGAATGAACCCCCGCCAGCGTATACAACATTTGACACTGATTGAGAATACGGTCCTGTGTAAGAACCCGTATAAGTAACAGTCAAGTATGTAGCATCTACAGGCTTTACGCCTAAATAGAAGTCTTTAGTGACGCCATCGCCAGTTAAGGTAACCGTAAACTGTTTGGCATTATCTCCAAGTTCTAAACGAACTCTTGAAAGGAGGTCAGAAAGTACAGCCACAAAAACTCCTTATATACGCTCTAATAAATAATGCCGCATTTTTATAAAAAAATCTGCCTAAAACAGAAACGGCGGGCATAGCCCGCCGCCTCAAAAAACCTGCTTAGATGACTCCAGCGAGGTATCCTTTTTCTTCAAGGTGACGAGCAAGGTCTTGCTTAACTTGGTACTTTTGACCAGCCTTGAAAGTAAAGTAGTTTCCAGCGCCGAATGTCATGTTTTCAATGTCTTCAACTACACGGATGGTGACGGTTTTATCGCCACTGTCTACGATTGTAGGTTCATCAACAATAACTGTAGCCCGATTAGGGACAGTAGCGTCAATAACTTCAGTCTCTAATGCGACTGCTTTTTGTGCGGTAGCCATTGCCATAGTTTGAGCGGCTTCTGCCTGCTCATCAGCAAATGCTGCCTGCTGTGCTTCACGCTGACGACCAGTTGCGTCGCCTGGTTTTGCTTTTGATGTTGCCATGAGTGTTTTCTCCAATGTTAGTGTCTGTTAAAAGGTGAGAGGGGGCTTGCGCCCCCTCTCAGGGTTTTATTAAGTTATTAGTTGGTTTCTGCTACGATGATAGCCTGGTCGGTGATAAGACCCAAACCGAAGATTGAGTACCATGCTAATGCATGCTCACGACCGAAGTCTAGGATACCGCCGTCGCGCAATTCCACAGGAAGTGAGATAGCGTGACCGAAAGCGTTGTCACCAATGAAGATTGCTGAGTAGCGGTCTGCTGCACCATTACCAGTGAAGGTGTTAGGTGTAGTGTAGCCACCACCAGAAGCAACTGTTGGATTGGTAACTGCAGTATCTGCTGAGTAACCTGAACCTGCGCCACCTGGAACCTTAAGAACCTGGGTGGTTTCGATGAACACGGTATCGTACAAACGACCGATTTCACCAAGCATGAAGTTACCTGGAGCAGCGTACTTCGTTACTTCGATGAATTCAGGATTGTCACGGAGCTTACGGCTCTGGTGAGGGTGTACGAATGCAACGTAGGTTTCGCCTAATCTTGGGATGTTCTTGGTTGCAAGTGTTTCGACAGCATCCTTAACCGTGTGAGGTGTAAGGTAGTTAGCACCAGCAAGAGTCGCACGGCTTGTAGCCTTTGTGCCATCTGCGTACCAGTTGTTAACTGCTGATAGGTTAGAGCGGTCTTCACCGTAGATTACAGAAGTCGCACCGTAAAGGGTGTCGCGTGAAATCTGGTCTAGGTAGATAGCCATGTTGCGACCCAATAGACGGGAAGCAGATGCCATGACATCATCGAATGATGCATTGAGAAGAAGTTCTGATACAGCAAGAGCGTAACCATGCTCAGAAACTGTGATTGAGAACTGCTGTGCAGTCAATGCATTTGTGGTCATACGTACGCCTTCAACCAATGGCTGTGCAAAGCCAAGGTTGTTGTAACGCATGAAGTTAATTTGCAAACCTGGTGCAACACCAAGTTCTGTCTTCTTTACAGCGAATTGCTCGAAGCGAAGAATCGGCATTGCCTGGAAAAGGATTTCCTTTGACCAGATTTGCTGAATCGCCTGAGTAAGCTGCGAGTTTGTGCCTGAATAGGCGGTAGGTGACGCGGCGAGATTGCCTGTACCTGTTAATGCGCTAGCCACTTGTGGACTCCTTGTGTAGTTTGTTTACTGAATTGGGGTATTAACCGAACTGACCTGTTTGGACTCCTCTAGCCTGTGGGCTAAGGAGATTGTCACGGAACTTAGCGTATTCAGTCAATGACATAGACGAAATGTCTTGTGCCGTAAACTGACGAGTGCCTGTTTCGATATCCAATGGTCCAGCACTCGGAGGAGTTGTGACTCTCGTTCCAGTCATATCCCTGCGAGCAGCTTGTGTAGCTTGCTGCACATTATCTAGGATACTGGAAGTCTTAGCCTTTAGTCCTTGAATACTGGCTTCGATTTCTTCGGGGGTGTTACCGTTAATCAATTCGATAAGTTCAGGAATGATGTTTTCACGTTCCTGCTCAATACGAGTCTGACGGTAACTCTGTAGTTCTGCGAATGTCTTTTCACGTTCCAACAGTGCAAAAGCACGTTCACGTTCTTCACGTTCACGCTCTAATTGTTGAGTAAACTCTTCTTCCTTAAGCTTTAATAGCTCACGAACTTCAAGTTCCTCTTCCTGCTTACGCTTTGCCTCATCAGCAATTACAGCTTCTTGAGCGGCTTTAGCAAAGATTTCTGCTTCTTTTTCTTTCTTGATAAAATCAAGTTCTTCCTTGAGTTTCTCAATCTGAGGGTAAAGCTTGTCCTTTTCCTGACTGCGGACCTTAGCAAGGTCTTCCTCAGTGTAGAACTTATTTGTACTTGTTTCTACTTTTGGACTTGGAACGATAGTGCTTTCTGAAGCATCTACCACTGTTGGTACTACGTTTGCCTCTGCGCTAAACGCATCTACGGCATCTGACGTTACAGATTCTGACATGATTATTTCCTTAGTTTTCTCTGGGTCGTTTTCCGAATTAGTGACACAAATGACCTAACAATTGTTTCTATATTTATTTTTGTATAATTAACTGTTTTTGTCTGCTTAAAACATCAACAATTACTCATTATCTGACGGAGGTTTACGAGTTGGAATCGTAGTTCCGTAAGCTTTTGTCACCAAGTCAATACGTAATTGCTGTTCAGCCTGTTCGCTAGCAATCGTTGCTTGGTCAATAAGTGGTGGCATCATTGGAGGTGCGCCTTCTTCTCCACCTGGTGCGCCACCTGGAGTAGCATTTTGAATAGGAACTGGTTGACCACCGAGACCACCCGAAAGCATACCTGTAAGGCTTGCAATAGTGTTCTCAATTTGAGTCTGTACCAATTTAACGGCTCCGTCAGCCTTAGCATCAAGAAGCAGTTCAAGGCGAATCTCGTCAAGTTTTTCTTCAGGGAACTCTTCACCAAGGGTGCGTAGCGCACCTGATTTAGATTCAAGACCCAAAGACATCTTGGTCTGCACTTCGTTAAGAATAATCAATTTATCCAAAGGAAGTGGTGGCATGAAATATACATAATTTTGGTAAGTTAACGGGTCATTAGGGTCAAGAGCCTGAGCCTCGCCCTGCTCCAAACTTCCTTCAACTGCAGGGTTCCATACCATTGTTTCTGGCTCTTTAAGCGCAAGGTTAAGCAGAATAAGTTCATTAATTCTTTGTAGCCCACGAGAGTATTGAATAATCTTCTGGTTCCATTTGTTCATCAAAGGCTGGAACTGAATAGAAAGCGCGACACCAGATGTGTTAGAAATAGGCTGTGCCATGCCCAAAGCTGTTTCAGGAACACCAGTCATTTCATGCATTGCTTTTTTAATCATTGCAAGGAAATCCATAGCGCCTCTAAGACCCTGTGCACCACCCTCAAGGTTCTCTACACGGGCATCTTTAGGAAGACCGCCCCAGACCTTGTTAGCACCCTTTTCTAATTGGCTAGCTTTAGCACCAATAATGACAGTAACAGGGGCAGCATGATAGTTAACAATATCGGCAATATCTGTCGAAACTTCGTTGTAGGTTCGGTTAAGTGGGATGATGTCATAGCAGTCTGCGAGTCCCCACGGTGAGCCTGAAATCCGAACGTTAGGGATATGTACCACAGGAATAATGCCAAGCGGATTCGGGCGCGAGTCAATAAGTTCATCGTTAATATACTCCTCAATAATATCGTCTGTAAGGATTTCCGTATAAGTGAAAACCTGACGTGTACCTTCTAGTGATGTTCCCCAGAAACGGTATTTAAGTTTGAAACGGATAAGGCGTTCACGGTCATGCGGGTGAAATTCTGGAAAACAAAACGATGCGTTTAGCGGAAGAATACGAACTTTACCTGGGTGAAAACGACCAACAGTATCGGTGTATGATTCTTCATAAGCAACTTTAACAAAGCAGTCACCAGATACCGAGCCCTGTTGACCCATTTCCCAAAGGACTGTGCCCTTATCGTTATCTACTTCCCAAACACGTTCTAGCAAATCTGGGACAATGCCCTCGGTCTGCTTAGGACTACGGAATTGAACGCCCTTGCCAAATGAGAAGTTAATGATGTAGTCTGTGATAGCACGGTAGTAGTTGAACACCATTTGGGTCTCACCAGCCTGGCGGCGGTAAGAGGTATGATGACCAAGATACATAGCCCAGTTAAGGGAGTAACGGTTTAGACGAGGACCGTGGACCTCAAACTCTTCATCAGCAAGTTCTACAAGCCCCAAAGGGGAAATAGAGATAGTTAGGTCAGATGATGCCGCCCGATAACTGGGTGGTGAGAAATCAATACTCACTAATCATCCTCCCTATCTAATAACATAAATAATACCACAGTTTCTAACCGCGAAGTCGCTCACCGCGAATAAGCCCACGACCAACAGGCTTTGTAACCTTCTTTTTCTTTGAAGCAAGTTGTTCATCCATACGCTCTTGAACATAATCACGAAAACGTGGGTCAATCTCTTTTTTAGACGAAACAAATTTACCGCCTACTTGTGCATAACGAGAGTGCACCCAGTGTGCGGCTGCTGGAGAGGGGTAAACACGGAACTTTGATTTAGCCTGTGCTACATACATGTTCCAGAGTTTTGGGTTAGCAGGATACTGCTTAGGACCCTCTTGAACTTCTTTACCTTGAATAAGAGCCATAATAAATCCTTAGACCCCCCGCCAAAAGACGGGGGGAACTAGGTGTGAGGTTAGTCTTGTACGACTGATGGGTTCAGACGGAACTGATGTCCACCATCACGGAAAACTTCAGCAAAGCTGTTGTCACCGTGGTCTGCGAATGCTTCAGAAGCAAAGTCTACAAGTACTGCAGGTGCTTCTACCCATGCTGCAGAGCCAACGTGTGCGCGTTCGCGCATTGTCTCTTCAGGGAATTTTTCGAATACATTCTGGTTATGGTTTGGACGACCAGGTGCTGGTACGTAACCCTGCATAGCGCCTTTGGTAAATTCCATAGGCACGTCTGTATCAGTTGCAATTCCTTCTTCAAAACGAAGTGGACCACGTTGACCAGGTAGTGCTGGGCTTAATGTACGGTCGTACACTGTTCCTGGGCGCTCAGGGAACTGAGGCGCTGGAGCGATGATTTCTGACATAGGGAGATTCTCCTTAATTAAGGTTGAGGTTCCTCATTTACATTGTGCCCGTTATTTGACTAAATGTCCGAGTAAACTCTTATTATCTGTAAAATGGGTTAGAACTTACTTCCGCTTCAATCATTGTTAAATCAATAGTTAATGAGCAAGCAATTGCTAAAGAATCTGCAAAATCGTCATGTGCATGGGCTTCTTCAGGAGCGGCAGCCATAAAATTAGGACCTTTAAATTTAGTTTCTAAGTCCGTCATCTGCTGATAGAAACGCTTCCATGCACGGAGTCTACGAGTTTTAGCGTGTGCTGGAAAAGATACCATACGTCGGTCAATAAGGGCTTTAAGGTGCTTCCAACGCTTTGACTGTTCTGACGGACTACTAGTTAGGGAAATGACTTCTGCTCTTGGTAAAAGCAGTTTGAGGCGTTGTGCTACGGCATCTCCAACCCCGTTAGCGTCAATACCTATCATAAACACGTTGTAGTTGGCTAAAAAATTAACAATCTGGAAATACTGGTCTTCCCAGTCATCACCCTGAATCTCAAGCCAGTTAAGAATACGGTGGTCATAATAGCCAAACTCATCTGGTCTATCCCAGTCAACCCAGACCACAGTAACAACCGTGGAATCCATTTTACGAGCAGGGTCAATGCCAACCACAACAGGAGTACGGTGGTAGGACTTAACGGTTTCCATGCTGGTATCGCTTAATTCGTCCATAACCGTAGAGGTAATAAACATACCTTTTTCAAGCATCCACTTGCAGTTATATGACATCTGAAACTCGTCAGAGTCCTCACCAATACGCAACTTTTCTTTGCTAACGAATTTGTCGTAGCGTGGGTTTACTTTAGCAACGTCCCGCCAGTCCCACTGGAAATGATTTTGCCGTTTTCCACGAGCAGTTTGACGACGCTTATTTAACTGAATAGAGCGGTAAAAGTTGTTTTTGACGTTTGTCGGTGTTCCAGTTTTTACCATAGTACCTGAGTAATATGCAAGCATAGGAGAGATAGATTTGGAAACAATAAAGTCATCTGCGCCTTGACACTCGTCAATAACAATGAGGTGGAACGACTTAGACTCGATTTTAGCGCGAGGGTTTGCGGTCATCATCATAAGGCTACTGCCAGAGTTTTTAAGAACAATTTGGCGGGATACGCCAGGAACCTTACCTAGTGAGTCATCAATTTCAGGGTCTCCAAGAACCTCACGTGCATGCTCAGAACTAAGGCGATTAACTGTTCTACCAAATAGAGTTTCTACCTGACCCTCAACTGGCGCAAACATGCCAATCCAAATACCATCTTTATATTGCCCTAAAAGGTCGGGATACATCCTAGCAAGACGGGGAAGCAATACCATAAGGGTAGAAACAGTATTAGCAATAGTCTCTGATTTACCCGACTGACGGGCTGCTAGAGCCGTAATCTCTTCACCGTCATTGATTATGACTGACTCCATAATACGGCGGGCTAGGGGTACCTGATAGGGGTGTAGAGCGTGCCCGACAAGTGCTTCCATAAAAAGCATCATTTTATCGATTAGTAAGTTAACAAATTCTTTGGAAAGTTCATCAATTTCTTCTTCCTCTGGCTCTTCAGAAAATGCATCATCTGACAGTTCTTCGCCATTGTCTACATAAAATTGATGTTCACTCATGTGTTTTCCAAACTAATTAAACGGTTATTTATAGGATACCTTAAAAAGTAGAGGCTCTAATGCTAAAGGTGCATTAGAGCCTCTAAGCCACTTTAGGAGAGAGGAAAGAAGTTAGGCTATATAAACTATACCACAGTTCTGCGATGAAGCTCTGAAACTAAAGCATTTATCGCCTCTGCACCAATAAGCATTTCTTCTATGCTATGGGTTTCACCAGAACGTTGGTAATTAGAAATGCAACGGTTAGTTTCTGACATAGCCTGGTCAACCCATGTAATTAAGTCTGGTGTAGCAATTTTTGATACACGGTTAGCTAACTTTTCAGGAAAAGGTTTTAGCCACGGTTCTTTTTTCTTTTTAAACATTAATCCCACTCCAATAGTTCATCTACTGAAACCTCTAGATGACGACCCCAAATAGCGGCTGTAAGAGCATCATCTTCATTTTGTGACTCGACCCACCAGCCGATAACAAAGGCTGGTTTAGTAAATGGAAATCTAAAAACTAGGCAACTGCCTCTACGAAACGGTTCTTCAATTTCGTTTGTCCAACCCTTTTCAACAATGGGAAAAGGTTTACGGTGCGGGTACTTTAACCCTGTTACGTATAGTGGTCCAATGTTAAGCATTAGTAGTTTGGCTCCTGCCCTCGTCCAATCTGAATAGATGTCTCATCTACCAGTTTAGCACCCTTTCCTTTACCAGCTTTAATCTTGCCCATAAGCTCTTGATAGGACACTGTTCCTCTTTTACGAGACCATGTTTGCGACTTTGTGGGTCCCATAGAGTGCCAGTTATCTAACCCAGTTTCTTTTAGAATCCTTCCTTTAGAAAAGGCATAATAAAACTCTTGCCACATTGATGGTGGGACGTCGTAGTAGTTCCAAAGCGTACCATCAGGGAATTCTACTGTTAGGATAAAGTTTTCTTCATCATACCCAGCCCTTTGGGTTCTTGGATGTGCGGGGTTAGATGATGAGGTTACCTCAAGATTAACTCTAGCACTAACGCTGCCTTCGTCCTCACCCCCAGCAGATATATTTTCTGGGGTTTTGTATGGGGAATCAAAGGTTGACTCGTCCATAAGATTTCTCAATTCTTGTGGGTCTGGAACCATTACTCTTCACATTCATGTAATTCGGCTTCGTCTTCACGAACTCTAGCATGGCAATCATAACACCGAAGCCACATAGGAGGTTCAAAATTATTCTGTACGGTGGCTCCAGCCTCAAAGTTAGAGCCGTCTTCAGCAAATGCTTGCTCATAGTCATAAACAACTTCAGGCTGTCTAAAAAGTTCTGCTGGAAATGGACCTTTAGGACGAGTTACCTGACTGGGTACAGGGTGTCCTTGAAAGGTTTGAATAGTCCTAATTACATGCGTCATATGTATAGAATAGCAAAAGGCGGGGGCTACTGCCCCCGCCTAATGACTAAATTTAGCTTGCGCTACTGCCTACACCGTAGTTGGTGTTGTTAGGGTCAACGTAACCAATCGCTGGACCAATAAGTCCTGAAAGTGCTGCAATAGCCAAATCTTTGCCGTTCGTATTTCCTGAAACGTACAAAGCCCATGCAGATGAAAGTGCTGCGTAAAAATAGTGGCGTACTACCGCTACTACTTTTTTCTTTGATGTAGTCGTCATGTTACTCCTATTATCGGTTATTATCTAAATGGTTCTCAAAACGTTCTTGTAGTTTGTCTACCTGCTTCTCAATACGGTTAACCGCATCACGCATACTAGAGCCACCATTAGGGACGTATTGTGATTCCACCTTTTTAATTCTATCATCAATTTCATCTAACTTGTCAAGTCGGTTAATTACCTTACTTACCAGTTTAAATCCTGCCCAAATTAAAGCTAAAATCTCAAGAGTGGAAAGGATTAACTGGGACCAAGAACTTGCGTTAGACAACATACTCTGAACCTTAAATATAGTAAAAACAGTTACTATACTATTAAACAGGAAATTAGAATATAAGTCCCAGTAAATTTGCGTTTTGTCATATAGATGTACTAAGATTCAAAAGTAATCACTTAGGAGAATAAATGTTTTTACCAATTCGTTCTGACGCTTTTTTACCATGTACTCAGGTAGACCCAGAGTTGTTTTTTCCAGAAATGCCAAGTAAAGATGAGCCAAAAAACATTGCCGATACACTTTCTTATTTTGAAAAAGTGAACGCGGCAACGGCTATCTGTAATACATGTGAATTTACTACCGAATGTCTAAAGTATGCTTTAGAAAATAGGTTAGAGGGTATCTGGGGAGCCACTACAGATGATGACCGTAAAAAGATTAAGCATCAGTTGGCTTTGCAGAAGCGTCGTGAAAAGCAAAAGAGCGCCCCGTAGGGCGCTCTTTCGTTTAGTTAGGTTTAGAGACCGTAGTTGCGAGTTAAATCGACTACAGTAGCGTCTGTGGTGCTTGTAGCCTGTGCGGTAACAAGCAAGTTCTTTGGACGAATCTTCAACGTAGAATCAGTTGCTGCAGTGAATACGCCTTGAACAATAATCTGGTTTGTACCAGAGATTGATACTGCGCCAGTTGTTGTAACACCTGACTGACCAACTACAACATCACCGAAGTTGTAAACAGTTGCTGTAGTAGCACTGCTGAAGTTAACAGTGTCACCAATAGCCAAGTTATGAGCGGCTGATGTGGTGAACGTAACCTGTGATGATGTGGTTCCAACAGTTGCGGTTAGGTCTGTAGCGAACGTCAAGTTACCTTGCTTTAGACCTGCTGAACGAAGCGCCTGAACAGCGTTTGTAAGCGTTTTACCTGTAACAGTTGGCACTGGGAAGGTAGGCGCAAATGTTGGGTAACCAGAGCGTGATGTAGTGTTGATTTCGTGGCTGTCAAGACCTGGAACCAAGTTACCACTTCGCACTGTGTATGCTTGACCCCAGCCGTTGTCGCCTGTTGAAACGTATGCAGTACCAGCAAATGTACCACTCTGTTCAATAGCAATACCAAGAACAGTTACGGCAGCAGTCGCAGTGTTAGCAATAGCAAAGGTGTTTGCAGACAAACCAGCAGAGATAACAGATGCATCAGTTGCATTGTAGCCTGTTGGAGTGAATCCAAAGATGTTTACCTTATCGCCAGAAGCAAGACCGTGTGCGTTAAGTGTGGTGTAGCGTACGTTAGTTCCGTCGCCTACAACGCCTGTTCCAGCAGTTCCTGATACACCAATAATTTGTGAGGTGTTAGCAGGTACCGTGAAGGTCTTTGCACCAGTTGTGGTAACAACAGCGTTTTGTACGTTGTAGTTAGCGTTAGTTCCACCAACAACAGAAGCAGTCTGACCTGAAATCAAGCCGTGTGGCTGTGCAGTTGTGATAGTGAGGGTCTTGGTAGCAGCGGTAGCACCTGTAGCAGAAGCAACAGCAATTTGGTAACCACCAGATGTGATTGCTGGTTCGATGGCGCCATTTGTAGCGTCAATAGTTCCAACAAAAGTGCTGTTAACCGTTACGTTTGTAGCACCTGTTGAGGCTACTGTGTGGCGAACGTTCACTGAATTTGGTACGAAACCCTGCATGTGAATAATCTGACCAGCAACAATACCGTGACCTGAGCCAACAGTTAGAGAAATCTGAGTACCGCTTGCTGTAGCAGCAGAAACTGCAACACCTGCTTGACGGTCATCATTTGGCTGGATTGGAAGTTCTTTACCCCAAGCACGGTCAATCTGAACGTTGTCTACTGCAGTTGGTGGTAGCCAGCTCTGTGTTTTCGTAGAGCTACCGTAAGGTGACTTAGAGACAAGGGCTTGCTGACTTACAGTTCCACCAGTTGTAGCAGATACTGATGTTGAAACCGAAGTACCTAGTGGTGAAGTGACGGTAAATACGGTGCTACTAGTAACAGAGGCAACCTGAGCCACTGTGCCGTTAGCGGTGCTTGAGTTAGCGGTTGGGTCGAAGTTTAAGTAAGCTCCTGTAAAACCGCTGATAGATACTGGCTGACCAACCACAAGATTGTGAGCACCTGTAGTGGTGTAGGTCAATACAGCATTACCTGAAGTCGACGTTGCCGTTGCAACAAGAGCCAATGCTGGGTCTGTTACAGGCGGATTGCTCGTTGAGTACGAGCCTGAGTCGCGTAGATTTGGCATATAATTTCCTTAATAACTAGTTATTTTTTGCTAGCCCAAAATATTACAGTACTGTTTTGAAGGGGGTGGACTAACTTTTCTAGTGTATCTAGTTTTTCAAAAAGCGACTGCCTAAACTGCTTAATGTTTCTTGTGCCAGTCCTTGGTCGCTTTAACGCCTGCTTTAACGGTTTTAGCCCCAGCTTTTTTGGTTAAATTGATTTTGTCGTACTTGCCATTATTTTTAGCAGAACCAGCGTGGTCAACGATTACATCGCCTTTTTTCTTATATACGCGATGAAGCTTACCGTCAGCAACTACAGCCGCTGACTTCTCTGTTTTTTTCTTAGTAGCCATTATTTCTTCTTTTTCTTCTTAGCGGCGTTCATGTTATCTACCAGATTAGGGTAAGGACGACCAGCAGCCTTAGCAGCAGCCTTAGCAGAAGCCTTCTTCTTAGGAGTAAGTTTTTTATCTTTTTTACTTGGGTCTGGGGTATCCCAAACTTTTTTAGCAGCCATTACTTTTTTCCCTTCTTTGCATCATTGCGCTTAGAGATAGCAGCAGCTTTTTTCTTAGCGTCAGCTTTTGATGAGGCGCCCCAAGCCTGCAGAGATAGCAATAAACGGGTTGGTTCACCATTTGGCTTACGCTCTGGACCAGGAGCACCGCCCATGCGAGCAAGAAAAGATGCTCGGCGAGGATTATCGCCAGACTTAACTGGTGCCTTTAAGTCAGAACCAGGGTGTGAAGCCTCATAAGACTTACGACCTTTTTCGTTAAGCCCACCCTTTTTATTTTTACCTTCTTTTTTCTGCCATTTTTCAGTCATTATTACTCCTTATTCATTCCACGGCATATAATCTTTAACACCTGGTACTTCGTCGGGACCAATTTCCGCTCCCGTATCTACGGCACGACCAGTAGCAAAGTATTCTTTTCTGTGTTTTCTATCATCTTTACCAAGATACAGACCCCTATCCAAATGCCATTCTTCTTTAGCAACTTCTTTAGGTGCTATTTTAATGTCTTTATATTCTTCTTGTTCTCTTGGATTTGGATTAGTCTTTTTTTTGTAAGCAATTTTTTTACGGTAATCTTTGCTTTTCCAAGGTTTAGGAAGTCTCTTAGGTATCATGTCTGATGTTCTCCATTCGCTCCATCGCCTGGGCTACTGTATGAAAAGATTGAAGGCTCTTCATTTTTATTACTAACAAATTTGCGTAAACCAAATCTAGCATCTTTTATAGTCATTGGCATGGCTACTGCCTCAGTAAAGCTACTGCTTCGGTTCATTTATCCCACCGATTCCATTGTACAAGGTCAGTAGGTATGCCTCTTACGCCACCAGTTACCTTAGTAATAGCGTCACGAAAATCTCTTGGGTTAGCCTTAGCCCTGTTTTCTAAATAACGGGCTACTGCCTGCTGTTCGAGGTCTGACTTTGGTTGAAGATTATTACTCTTCTTCTTAGGCATACGACCTACTTAGAACTCATCTTTAGATTGTGGAAGACCCGTGTCTTCTCCAAGTTTAGACCAGAAGTCTTCACTATCCTGACTAGAAAAACCACCTGCTGAAGCATCATCTGATGGAGCTGCGCCACCTCGTGCATTGAAGCGTGATTTAGCGGCACCAGCGGCTCTTCTTCCAAGCCTTGCTATGCCTCTACCAACAACTTTAGCGCCAGCAACTCCAGCCTTACCAAGTTCAGCCCAGTCTTCAGCAGTAATGCTAGGACCGCTTTCTTCAAATTGTTGACCAGACCCCATTGATGTTGCTCTATCAGCAAGTGCTGTTTTCTCATGGGCTTTAATTGCGTCCCACTTATCTGTACCAATAGAATCAGCCTGCACGTCAACCCAACGTTGGTCCGCATGTTCTTGGGTACGAACATTAGCTAATGCGCGTTCTAGTTCAACTTGATTTTGAAGTTCTTTTTTAGAGCCGCCAAAGAACTCACCTGAGCCAGCCTTGCCCTTGTTTTTCTTGGCTTTACCTTTTTTACGCGCTGCCGCTACGCCAAGAATAGGGTTTTGACCTTTACTTTGATTGCTACCTGAAGCGTCGCCTAAAGCGTTTAAATCCAAATCTGGCATTGTTAACTCCTAAAACTCTAAAACTATAATACTTAATAGTTTAGCGTTTTTATACTAACTATTACATAAATACTAACATTATATTTAGTTATTTAAATGCTTATCTTCACAATCTCTAGCCAACGCTGGAACTACGTAGTGTTTACCACACCAATCGCAAGTCCAAAGGTCATTGGTCATGTTACTAGTTTAACGCCCGTGACCCGCTTTGAAGTGTGCAACTCTACTTCTTACTTCACCGACTGCTTTAGTAGTTACTTCTTTGGCTTTAGCCTGAACTTCAGGGTCCTTAGCGGCTTCAAGTCCTTTATTTACGACTTTTTCAGTGCCTTTTGCGGCTGCAACAGCCAAAAGAGGATGACCAGAGGCGGCTACTGCTCCACCAACAAGCGTACCTGCAGCACCAGCAGGGTTAGATGCAAAATCTTTAACGGCTTTAACCTTTTTAATCAAGCCCATTACTTCTTCTTTCCTGCACGACGCTTATTTTCTTTTGCTACATTTTTAGAATGGCTCATTGCTTGAAGATTTGACTGCTTATCGTGACCTTTACGACCACCGTTGTCTTTATGGTCTACATCGGTGTTTTTAGAAAGTTTTTTGCCTGTTTTTTCCTCATAATCAACACGGGCTTTATTACTGGAAGTGGTTTCCCATTTTCCGTTTACTTTTTTCTTGTACACGTAAATAGGGCGTCCACCATTTTGAGCAGAGCCTTTATAGGGACCAAATTTCTTTACCTCAGACATTTATCCTACCTTTGGTATAGAAACTGCGCCAGCAACCTTAGATACTCCAGAGAATTGTGGAGCAGCACCTGGAGCTAATGACGAAAGGTTTACTGTTCCAGCGACAGGTCCGTTACTTTCCTCAGGACTTGGCGCAAGGTTTGGCTCAGGATTTGGCGTAGGTTTTGGCTCAGGATTTGGCTCAGGGTTTGGTGTAGTATTTGGCGTAGGGGCTGGGGCTCCAGAAGCCGTAGCTACTGCTACTCTAGGGGCTTTACCCACAGTTGACCTGTCGTAGTTTACGTGTGTCCAACCGCCACCTTTTCTAGTTTGGATATCAGGACTCCAGCCTAAAAACTGACCCGCACCGTGACCGCCCCATACTTTGTTATACGGAACTTTACCAATGCGATTTCCATTAATATCTGTCGAGTAAACATAACCACCACCAGCAGAAACGGCTGCATGACCAAATTCGCTACCTTTGTAAAATACGGATACCCCCGCTGGTGGAGCACTTGTGTAAACCGTACCTCTTTTTAATACCGTGTTGTAGTGCTCTTTAGCGGAACCATAAACACCACTATGCCCTAAGATTGATTCTTGGGTATATGCATCGCACATTTCAGAATCATGTGGCAAACCGTTCCAGTGAGCGGCACGAGCAACAGAAGCCTTCCAATCAAGACCACTAGCTTTAGGTACTTTTGGTTTTGGCGAAGTAACTGGTTTAGGGATATCGTTAGGAGTAGTCATTAGTATACCCTCGGAATCACTACGTCTTGATGACCGACGTCACCGCCCCAATCAGGGGGGAACGGAGGTTTTTTATTTGGGTCTTCTTTTGGCTTATCTTCTTCGGGCTTTACAGGTTGTTCTGTTCCCTCGCCCTTTGCAGTTGGACCAGTAGAGGTAGCATCTGATTTGGTAGCGTGTGTAGCAGCTTGAGCAGCGGCAGCTTGAGCAGCAAGTTCAGCGGCGTGTTGAGCAGCAGCGGCTTTAGCAGATTGCAGATTAGCGGAACCGTCTGGCAAATGTAGATTAGTGGTATCAGCAGGAGCGCCTCTTGGAACAGTTATTTCTGGCTTAACTTCTGTTGGGGCTTCTTTTACTTTTGAGACTGCAGGAACAACGTCTTCACCCGCACTCTTAATTACTGGACCTTCAACACGCGAAATAGATGTTGCAGCCTTTACCCCAGTCTCTAAACCTTCTGCAGGAAGTGCAGCGTGAGGAAGTACGGCTCCAGCAGCAATAACAACAGGAGCAATTTTTGCTCCAACAGTTGATTTAGCACGTTGGTATCTTGATAAATCTGTTTTAGAAGGAAGAATATCCTCTACGTCAGCATGCGGACCTGAATTAGGAACGGACTTAGGACCAACATTAGGAACTATAGGATTTTCTGGGTTGTACTTTAAAGTAGTTTTAACAGCATTTTTTACATCAGTAGCCTTATCTATAACACCAGTAGCCTCACCTAATGCTTTTACGCCTTTTCCAGCAAGTCCAAGCAATTTACCCCAAGGGGCAACAGATGCTGCATCTAATCCCATTTGACCCCAACGAGTACCTGTAACGTTACCTGAGGAGTCTTTTACATCATAAGGGTTATCTACAAGACCGCCGCCAGAAAGAACGGCTTGACCTAAACGTCCAACGCCTTTTGCCCAATCAACTGCCATGTTTTTAACAACAATTTCAGGTGCAAAAATTTCTTTTAACGCTTCAGCTGTTGAAGTATTGTCAGGCTTCCATTTTTGAGATTCAGGAATATCTGTTCTATTAGCTGGACCAGGAGTAGGTACTGGTACTGGCGTATCTGAAGGATTACGTCCGTAACCAAAACTATCTGTTCTGCTGCTCACTGAGACCATTCCTCTCTAAAACATCAGTGGAATTACCACCTACGCTATAACGTCCATATGATGGGCGTGGACCAGAGAACATGCCGACATCAACGTTTCTAAATTGTACCGCGTTATTGCGTGGAAATACGGTCATCTTAAAACCTAATTGTTGCTGTATTTAGCAAGTCTTGCTTGAACCTCTGGGTCATCTTTTGAGATGCCATTTGCTTCTGCAATTTCTGAAACTCTTTTTTTAGCATGGTCATTAGAGCAATGAGAACACTCTGCTTGTGGACCCAATGCGCTAGCTTCGTGTGAACCGCTTACATGTTCGTGCTTATGGTTTCTAATAGGCATTGAGCGCTCTCCTGTATAAATCGTCGGGGGTAACTTCATAATCTGGTTTATCACACAAGTTAGCATGTGCTGTTCTATAGCAGTATGCAACAAGTTGAGAGCAAATCATGCGGTCACTTCTCTTAACCCAGTTTGCCACAAAATTCAATTGAATACCTAGTAAATCCAACCAAAGAAAAAAGATATCGAGGAAGCCATACGGGGTGCCAACAAGGCTTCGTGCAACGCTACAAATTGCGGTGCGCTGTTCTTTTGTAAGGTTTTCGTGGGACCATGTGACGTTATCATAATTACTCAATGGGCTAATAGCGGCGCCAGTTGGATTGGCTTCTACAATGTTCCCGTCCCCGATGTACACGAATGCATGATTAACTTTACTCTTAAGAAAGAATCTAATTAACTTCCCGACAAAACCTGGTGTGTGAACACAGCCATAGTCACCTAGTTGTGGTTGAGATTTTAATGGCATTAGTGATTTACTCCGCCCTGTTCAAAGTGCGTTTTTAGTGTATTAGCTGCGCTTTCACCAAGAGCACTTCCAACAGTGTCTACATAAGTCTTGGCAAATTCTTCACCATGACCTGGTTTAGGAGATATGTGATGAGCAGCTTCGTGGAGAATTGCCCCAACTTCCATGCTTCTACTAGGAAGTATTCTTCCTTTAGGGTTGAAGAATGTGTCCCCAGGTTTGCCGTACCAATCATCTGAGTTTGTTTGAGCCA
>Ga0114964_10000405_pt1 | contig 33410 bp, 30 predicted proteins | sample C_131016_MF_Meta_FD_92638 | JGI IMG/M metagenome (GOLD analysis project Ga0114964, IMG submission 92638) | Freshwater microbial communities from Lake Croche, Canada to study carbon cycling - C_131016_MF_MetaG | ecosystem: Environmental > Aquatic > Freshwater > Lake | place: Lake Croche, Canada...
CGCGTGTGTCGGCGACTACGAGGTCGAATCCATCCGCTGCTGCTTTGAGTTTTTTCAGGCTTTTAAACGAGCGAACGTCGATATCCGGCTGAATACCCGCCTGTAGGCGTTTTGCATTCCACGATAAGGAGGTCAGCTGATCAAGGTCAAAATCGGCCAGAAGGACATTCAAGCCCCGATGAGCGCCACCGACAGCAACCAGCCGCGCCAACGCGCTTTTGCCGACCCCACCTTTTTGCCCCACAAAACTCACCAGCACCGGACCTGCTTGCTTTTTAGCCATGAGACGCTTCCTTCCGTCGCCGTTGCCAATGCGGAACCCAAAATGTCGATTTTTTCCTCAGTCGGCATCAATTATGGTGCGTGACACTCTGAAAGCCAAGCCTTACCTTAGAAAAAGGGTTAGGAAGGGGGTAGCATAAAAAGAAAGGTCTCTCCTGATCCAAGACTGGAAATTAATCAAAGGCTTGTATAGGCTTAACGAAACGGGGCATCGGTTGGGCCCAACGACACATTGTATCCGGGGAAATAACAATGCCTGCTTTACGTTCTCGCACCACCACTCATGGCCGCAATATGGCAGGCGCTCGCGGTCTATGGCGTGCAACGGGGATGAAGGATGAGGATTTCGGCAAGCCGATTATCGCGGTCGTCAATTCCTTCACCCAATTTGTTCCGGGCCATGTGCATTTGAAGGATTTGGGTCAGTTGGTTGCCCGCGAGATCGAAAAAGCGGGTGGCGTTGCCAAGGAATTCAACACGATAGCGGTCGATGATGGTATCGCGATGGGCCATGATGGCATGCTCTACTCCTTGCCGTCGCGCGAACTGATTGCCGACAGCGTCGAATATATGGTGAACGCGCATTGCGCCGATGCGATGGTTTGCATCTCCAATTGCGACAAGATCACCCCCGGTATGCTGATGGCCGCGTTGCGGATCAATATTCCCGTGGTGTTCGTTTCCGGCGGGCCGATGGAAGCGGGTAAGGTGACGCTGAATGATCTCGAACATGCAGTTGACCTTGTTGATGCGATGGTCGCGGCTGCCGATGATCGGATCAGTGACGAAGATGTCGCCAAAATAGAGCGCTCGGCTTGTCCCACTTGCGGCTCCTGTTCGGGTATGTTCACCGCCAATTCGATGAACTGTTTAACAGAGGCCTTGGGCTTGGCGCTTCCGGGGAATGGTTCCGTGCTTGCCACCCATGCGGATCGCGAGCGGCTGTTCTTGCAAGCAGGACGCACCATTGTCGAGCTCTGCAAGCGGTATTACGAGCAAGATGACGCGTCTGTTTTGCCACGCAGCATCGCTAATTTCGCGGCATTCGAGAATGCGATGACGCTCGATATTGCGATGGGCGGCTCCACCAATACGGTGTTGCACCTGTTAGCGGCGGCGCATGAAGGTGGCGTCGAGTTTACGATGCAGGATATTGATCGGCTGTCCCGTCGGGTTCCGGTTCTTTGCAAGGTAGCCCCGTCCGTCGCGAATGTGCATATGGAAGATGTGCATCGCGCGGGCGGAATTATGGGCATTTTGGGTCAACTCGATCGCGGTGGACTGTTGAATAACCAATGCGCAACCATCCATTCGCCGACCCTGTCGGACGGGCTCAATCAATGGGATATTAGTCGCACCAATAGCGAAAGTGTTTCTAACTTCTTTCGTGCGGCACCCGGTGGCGTGCCAACGCAAGTCGCCTTTAGCCAAGAGCGCCGTTACAAAGAGGTTGATTCCGACCGCTCGAAAGGCGTTATCCGCGATATAGACCACGCATTTTCCAAAGATGGTGGTTTGGCGGTTTTGTTCGGTAATATCGCGCTCGACGGATGTATCGTTAAAACGGCCGGCGTGGATGAAAGCATCCTGAAATTCAACGGCACCGCTCGCGTGTTCGAGAGCCAAGACGACGCCGTTCAAGGTATTCTGCTCGGCAAGGTGGTGGCGGGTGATGTTGTCGTGATCCGCTATGAAGGTCCGCGCGGCGGCCCTGGTATGCAGGAAATGCTGTATCCGACGAGCTATTTGAAATCGAAAGGCTTGGGTAAAGCTTGTGCTTTGATCACCGATGGGCGTTTCTCTGGCGGCACATCGGGCCTTTCCATCGGCCACGCCTCGCCCGAGGCGGCTGAAGGCGGATTGATCGGTATCGTCGAAACCGGTGATCCGATTGAAATCGATATTCCGGCGCGCAGCATCCATTTACGGGTGGATGCTGCGACATTAGAGGCTCGCCGCAAGGTCCAGGACGCGAAGGGTTGGAAGCCGGCAAAGCCTAGGCCACGCAAGGTCACCACAGCTTTACGGGCCTATGCGTCGATGGCGACAAGCGCATCGAAGGGTGCGGTGCGTCACATCAAAGACGAGGCGTGATCGCATTACCGAATGGACATCGAACCGCGCGATCTGCTGAGCCGACTGTTTCAATCCGCCGTTGAAGCCGCCGATCCTTATCGTGCTATTCTACGTCATTTGCCCAAACGCCCCAAAGGCCGCACGATTGTGGTCGGCGCAGGTAAAGCGGCAAGCCAAATGGCATCCGCGTTCGAGCGGGCTTGGGGTGAACCGGTCATAGGCATAGTGGTTGCCCGTCATGGGCCGATAGCCAATTGCAAGCACATTTCTGTTCTTCAGGCGGCACACCCGGTTCCGGATGAAGCGGGCGTGAAAGGAGCCGAAGCGCTGCTGAAGCTCGTTCAAGGCCTTACCGAAGAGGATCTCGTCATCGCTCTCATTTCCGGTGGCGGTTCTTCGCTTTTGCCCTGCCCACCGAACGGCTTTTCCTTGGAAGACGAAGCCGGGCTTAACCGTGCTTTGCTTGCTTCAGGAGCGCCTATTTCCGCAATGAATGTCGTGCGGGCACATTTTTCTCGGATTAAAGCGGGTCGCCTTGCCGCCGCCGCCCATCCGGCGCGCGTTGTCAGCCTCGTTGTCTCCGATATTCCGGGCGATAACCCGGCTTTAGTCGCCTCCGGCCCAACCATCCCTGATACGATGTCCGCCACAGATGCTTTAAAGATCCTCGGCGATTACCAGATCGAACTGCCGCAAGCGGTAATCGCTTCGATCACCGGAGCAAAAGTGCCTGATCCCACGTCCAAGGAATTTGAACGCAACGATGTTCATGTCATCGCCTCTGCCGCGCGTTCGCTTGATGCCGCTGCACAGGCGGCGGAAGCGCTGGGACTTAAGACGGTTATTCTATCGGATGCGGTGGAAGGCGAAGCCAAAGATATAGGTCTGATGCATGCCGCTATAGCACGCGAGATTTCGCTCAAGGATCGCCCGTTTAAGAAACCCGTATTGCTGCTGTCAGGTGGGGAGACAACGGTTGATATACGCGGTGGCACGGTGGGCAAGGGTGGGCGCAACGCCGAATTTTTGCTCTCCTTCGCGCTTGCGATTGAAGGCTTCGATGAAATCGTAGCATTGGCTGCCGATACCGACGGGATCGACGGTTCCGAGAACAATGCCGGCGCATTTTGTGATGGTACGACAGCCAATCGCCTTCGCCGATCCGGCCAAGATGGTAGGCGGTTTTTGCTTGCACACGATGCCTATTCGGCTTTTGAGCGGATCGGTGATCTGTTCGTCCCGGGCCCAACTGGCACGAATGTGAATGATTTTAGGGCAATTTTGATCGGGCCCTGACCGAGCATTGAAATTGCTCGGGTAATCTGTATCAATAAAATCAAGCTAGGGCAGATAGGCTCAAACAATTGCCGCGACAGGAAACGAAACATGACGATTAATTTTGGACTTTTGGGCGCAGGCCGTATCGGTAAGACGCACGCGATTGCCATTCTCGGCATTCCCGGCACAAAGCTTGCCGCCGTTTACGATCCGATTGATGCCGCCGCTGAAAATATCGTGTCGATGTCGGGCGCGCGCCGGGCCAGCGTTGAGGAAATTCTGGCGGACAAGACGATCCACGCTGTCCTCATCTGCACTCCCACCGATATGCATGCCGACCAGATTGAGTTGGCGGCCAAAGCGGGTAAGGCGATTTTCTGCGAAAAGCCGGTCGACTTGTCGGCGGATCGTGTCCGCGCCTGTCTTAAGGTCGTGGCCGAAACCAATGCCAAATTGATGATCGGTTTTAACCGCCGCTTTGATACCAATTTTGCGACCGTCCGCGCGCAGATTGATGCGGGCGCCGTTGGAACCGTCGAACTCGTGCAAATCACCTCGCGCGATCCCGGCCCCCCTCCGGTTGATTATATCAAGCGCTCCGGTGGGCTCTTTCGCGATATGATGATCCATGATTTCGACATGGCCCGTTTCCTGTTGAACGAGGAAATTGTTGGTGTATCCGCCGTTGGTTCTGTTCTGGTTGATCCGGCGATCGGCGCAGCCGGCGATGTTGACACGGCTTCCGCAACGCTGCGTACCAAGTCGGGCAAAATCGCCGTTATCACCAATTCGCGCCGGGCCACCTATGGATATGATCAACGCATTGAAGTGCATGGCTCCAAAGGAGCCGTCAGTGCCGCCAACGTGCATAACAACACCGTGACCATTGCCAATAAAGATGGCTACCACGACGCACCGTTGCTCGACTTTTTTATGGAGCGCTATGCAGTCGCCTATCGCACGGAGTTACAAAGCTTTGTGAAGGCGATTGAAACGGGCTCTGTGATATCGCCTAGGGGTCTTGATGGCTTGAAAGCGCTTGAATTGGCGGATGCCGCATTTGCGTCAATGAAGTCGGGCGCGGAAGTTAAGGTGTCCGTCTAAGCGCACGTCACAAGGGTAGTGTTGGGTGATGCACGATCTAGCGGGTAAAACGGCGTTGGTAACAGGCGCTTCAAGTGGTTTGGGGCTCCATTTTGCCGAGGTGCTCGCGCGTCATGGCGCGCGCGTCGTTTTGGCGGCGCGAAATAGCAACGCGATTGGCGCGACAGCCAAACGGATTGTGGCTGAGGGTGGCAAGGCAAACGCCATTGCCATGGATGTGACGGATACCGCATCGCTCGACAAAGCCTTTGCTGAACTCAGCGTGCCCCTTGATATTGTCGTTAACAATGCGGGCATCAGTCTCCCTTCCTCCGCGATGGAGATGACGGAAGCGGATTTTTCCCGTGTGGTGGATACCAATTTGACCGGCGTTTTCTCTGTTGCGCAACGAGCGGCACGCCTGATGCGGGACAACAAAACCGGCGGTTCGATCATCAATGTGGCCTCGATCTTGGGCTTTCGGGTCGCAGGCCATGTTGCGGCCTATGCGGCCTCAAAAGCGGCGGTTGTGCAGTTGAGCAAGGCGTTAGCGCTTGAATGGGCGCGGTATGGCATTCGCGTCAACGCCCTGTGTCCGGGCTATATCGAGACGCCGATCAATCGTGATTTCTTTGCGACGGATCAGGGTAAAGCGCTGATCAATCGCATCCCGCAACGCCGCCTCGGCACGCCGCACGATTTGGACGGCCCCCTTTTGCTCTTGTGCTCGGACGCGTCGCGTTACATGACGGGTTCTGCGTTGGTGGTTGATGGTGGTCACCTCGTCTCGTCGCTTTAAAGGTCCGTGATGAATTTTGAAATTCCAGCTCAGGTCGAGCACTACCGGTCCCGAATTGCCGCCTTTGTGGAGCGGGAAATTCTTCCGCTGGAAACCCGAGCCTCGTCCTATGACGGACATGGTAATATTTCCCACGGACTTTTGGACGGCTTGAGGGCCAAAGCACGCGCCGAAGGCCTTTGGTGCTTGCAGCTACCGCTCCCCGATGGCTCGCGCATCGGGCTCACTGGCATGGCGGTTTGCTACGAGGAAATGAACCGCTCGATCTTTGGTCCTGTTGTGTTCAACTCTGCCGCGCCAGACGACGGCAATATGATGGTGTTGGAGAAAATCGGCACGCCAGAGCAAAAAGCCCGGTGGTTAACCCCGATCATTGAAGGCAAAGTCCGCTCCGCTTTTGCGATGACCGAGCCGCATCCGGGTGGCGGCTCCGACCCGTCGATGATCCAGACCCGTGCGATGCTCGAGGGCGATCGTTACGTTGTCACAGGCCGCAAATGGTTCATCACAGGTGCCGAAGAGGCCAGCCACTTTATCCTTATTGCCCGCACATCAGACGATCCGCGCCACGGCCTTTCGGCCTTTCTCTATCATAAAGACCAACCTGGTTGGCGCATCGTACGGCGCATCGGGATCATGGGCCCCGAAGAGCATGGCGGCCACTGCGAAATCGAGTATGACGGCCTCGAAATTCCTGCTGAAAACCTGTTGATGGGCGAGGGTAGGGGGCTAAAAGTAACCCAAATCCGCCTTGGTCCGGCCCGTCTAACCCATTGCATGCGGTGGCTTGGTCTCTCGAAACGTTGCGTCGAGATTGCTACCGCCTATGCCGCCGAACGCACGGGCTTTGGCATCCGTTTGGCGGATCGCGAAAGCATCCAGATGATGCTCGGCGGCCTCGCAATGGACATCGAAGTCGGACGTCTCTTGGTGATGAAAGCCGCATGGGAATTGGATCAAGGCCGTTTCGCGAAAACCGAAATCTCGATGGCTAAAGTCCACGTCGCGAATCTTTTGCATCGTGCGGCTGATATCGCGATCCAGATTAATGGCGCGCGGGGGTATTCGACGGATACGATTTTGGAATGGATTTATCGGTATGCACGGCAGGCAAGACTTGTGGATGGCGCCGATGAAGTCCATAAAATGGTGATGTATCGCCATCTCGATGAAACCGCTCGCGGTTTCTGGCAGTGGGGCGTCAAAGGCGAATAACGCCAAAATTTTAAATGCAGATGAAATGGGAGACGGGTAACATGACGGCAAACATTGCCATCGTGACGGGTGCCGCCCGCGGCATTGGTGCGGCTATTAGCCGGACGCTTCATCGCGATGGTTGGACCATTGTCGGTGTTGATCGGGTGTGGCCGGAGGATATCGGTAACCTCTTCACGACCACCGAAACGGTGGATGTGACGGATTTTGCCGCCGTTACCGCTTTGATTGTGCGGATCGAAGCAAATCTTGGCCCGATTGGTCTCGTCGTCAACAACGCGGGCATCACGCGCGACGGTGTCGCCCATAAGATGGATCCGGCGGATTTTAGAGCGGTAATCGATGTTAATTTGATGGGGCCGTTCCATTTTTGCCGCGCCGTTTTGCCCGGTATGCGGGAAAGGGGCTATGGACGGATCATCAATATGTCATCGGTCAACGCACAAAGAGGACAAGCCGGTCAGGTCAATTATGCCGCCGCCAAAGCGGGGCTGATCGCCATGACCAAGTCGATCGCGCTTGAAGGTGCTGGCAAAGGCATTACCGCCAATTGCGTTGCTCCCGGCTTCATCAAAACGGATATGACGGATGCCATGCGTCCCGACATGCGGGAACTTGAAATTTCCCGTATTCCGCTGGGCCGGATGGGCGTGCCCGACGACATTGCTGAAACCGTGGCCTTTCTTGCATCTGAAAAAGCGGCCTATATTACGGGGCAGGTCATGTCGGTGAACGGTGGCCAATTGATGCCGTAAATCGGCACAAAAAAGCAGGAGAGGCAAATGGTCGAGAGCGCTGCGGACGTCAACGCGGGTGGGCTGGATTTTGAGCGCTCGAAACTTGCCGATTTCCTGGTCCAGCACTTTCCTGACGAGCCACGTGATCTGGATATCGAACGCATCAGCGGCGGCCAATCGAACCCGACTTTTTTCGTCACCTACGGCCGGTGCCGCATGGTGTTGCGCAAAAAGCCGAATGGGCCGATTTTGCAAGGCGCTCACGCCATTGAACGCGAGTTCCGCATTCTAAAGGCGTTAGACGCTACTGATGTTCCCGTGCCATCGCCCGTTCTCTTGTGCGAAGATACAGAAGTGCTTGGTACGGCTTTCTATCTGATGGAGCGGGTCGAAGGGCGCGTCTTTTCCGATTGTTCGCTCGCTCAACTGCCGCGCGAACAACGCACGCCGATCTATTTGGCTATGGCAGACGCGCTCGCATCCCTTCATCGCGTCAGGCCGGACGACATCGGGCTTGGGGACTATGGCCGTCCGGGTAATTATTTTGAACGCCAACTCGCCCGTTGGACACGGCAATGGCGTGAATCCTCAAGCGCGCCAATCCCCGATCTTGATCATTTAGCGGAATGGCTGCCTATGCATCTTCCGCCCGATGATGGCGCGGTTTCCATTGCGCATGGCGATTTTAGGTTGGGCAATCTGCTTTTTCATCCCACCGAGCCGCGCGTGGTTGCAATTTTGGATTGGGAATTATCAACGCTTGGTCATCCCCTCGCCGATCTCGGCTTTTGTTGCATGCCTTGGCACACGGCACCGGATGAATATGGCGGTATTTTAGGTCTTGATCATGCAGCACACGGCTTGCCGAGCGAAGCCGAATTCGTCGCGCGTTATCGGGCGAGCGCCTTGCCGACCGAGCCGCTTCAACCGTTCCACGTTATTTTTGCGCTTTTCCGTTTCGCGGTGATTTTTGTCGGCATTGCGGATCGGGCGCGGGCGGGAAATGCGGCGGGGAATAATGCATCCACCATCGGCCCCTTGGCGATGCGGTTTGCAGCGCGGGCCATCGCTTTGGCCAAACAGGCATCGGGTGCGAAGAGTTAGAGCATAAGCTCCCGATTGGCACCGCTAAACGCGTCAAGCAGAAGAAACGCTTTATCGGCATCTAGCCGTGTCAAATCCAGGTCACGATCACTTTGAAAAAACGCCCGCATAATGTCGGATGTCTTTTTTGGATGGGCGATCTCCATCGTCCAATTCGCAAAAAGCCGCTCCTCAGCAGGACCGCGATGCAGGATCGAGGCGATGATATGCCGATAATCATCTTCGATACGTGCAAAAGTGGCAGATACGGTCGCCTCGTCGCCTTCAAGCATTTGAAGGAATGTACCCGCCGAATAATATAAAAAGCCGGTCACGCCTTCCTGTTTGTTGCGGATCTGACTGCGGGTTACAAGCCGCTTCAATTCCGCTTCACTCATCGGCCGAAATTCCCGGCTCGTATATACAAGTTGTAACACCGCTAACCTCACGATTCACAGATCGGAAAACACTCTAGGAGAGTTACGACAGCATCGTGGGTCCGGATTACTTCCGAGCTCACGCGCGTCGCTTTTCAATCGCGATATCCACGAGGCTGAGCAGAGTGAAGAGCGTCTGGGCTCCTGCCTGCGCCGTATTACTGGTGGCGTCATATTGCGGAGCCACTTCCACAACATCGGCACCAACAATATCAAGCCCCGCGAGGCCCCGAATAATTTCGAGTGTCTCGCGTGTCGTCAGTCCGCCTACTTCTGGCGTTCCTGTTCCCGGTGCAAAGGCGGGGTCGAGGCTATCGACATCAAAGCTGACATAGACCGGCCCATCGCCTACTACTGCGCGGGCTTGCGCGATGATCGCTTCAACACCCAACTTCGTTACTTCTTCGGCATGGATCACAGTCATGCCGCTCTCATAGGAAAATTCCCAGAGATATTCCGCCCCACCGCGAATACCGATCTGGATCACCTTTTGCGGGTCCAACACGCCATCCAGCACGGCCTTTCGGAATGGTCCGCCATGATGGAATTTGGAGCCTTCATAGGGACCCGACGTGTCGCAATGTGCATCAATATGCACCATAGCGACGGGCGCTTTGCGGCCGATGGCCTTTAAAATTGATCCCGTAATCGAATGATCGCCCCCGCACGAGACCGGAATAACCCCCGCATCCATGACCGTAGTGTAATAGGCTTCGATATCCTCGTGGCAGTTTTCAAGACTATAGCGGCTTCGAAACGGGATATCACCAACATCGGCGACCCGAAGCGAGGAGACCGGCATCCGCTTCAAGACGTGTTCATAAGGCCCGATCCGCTCAATCGCCCGCACCGCACGTGGTCCAAGCCGCGCGCCTGCGCGATTTGTGACGCCCAAATCCATCGGCACGCCGATTAAGGCCACGTCGAGATCTTTAAAGTTTTGCGAAAACGCGTCAGGCCGATAAGGCGCGCCGCACAGCGTGCCGGGTTCCGCAAACGGCCATTTGCGCCGCTCGCCGGTGAATACCGTATCGGCTACGCGCCTGAATTCCGGGTCGAAAATATCGCCCCCTGATGCAGAGCCATATTTAGCGCGTAAATCCGCGAGATGCTTGTTGTCGGCCATCAAAGACACCCTTTTATAATCGATTCCACGATTCCACGATTACCCTTACGCTATCGCAACTCGTTCCAATTGGCGAGCGACCGATTTTTCCAAACACTCTCGCCCAATGCGATTTGCTGCGCTAAGGTCGGTCAATCCAAATCACTCGTATCGGTTGCCTTGATGAACCTGTTTAATGCCAATGTCCGTGATACCGGCACACCGCCTATTCCTGAAGCGCAAGGCTGGGCCAAGCGTTATGATGGGTCGCTGGGCCCGATCATCGATCTTTCTCAAGCGGTACCCGGCTATCCGCCGCATCCCGAATTGCTCCGGCACCTGTCGCAAGCCGCAGGCACGCAGGCTGCGGCGCGGTACGGCGATATTTATGGCGATGAAGGGCTGCGGGAAGCGCTTTCAACCGAGATCACGTCGCTGTATGGCGGTTCCGTCACACCGGATAACATCGCGATCACCTCCGGTTGCAATCAGGCCTTTGTGCTGGTGGCCATGGCACTGGCAAAGGCGGGCGATAATGTTCTTCTGCCCGCACCGTGGTATTTTAACCATCAAATGACGCTTCAAATGTTTGGCGTCGAGCCGCGCGCGTTGCCCGCTTCACCCCTCAAAGGGTTCATCCCCGATCCGGTTGAGGCGGAGCGGCTGATTGATTCCAACACCCGCGCGATTGTTCTGGTGACGCCGAATAACCCGACAGGGGCGATCTATCCGCCTGACGTGATTGCCGCCTTTGCCGCGCTCTGCCGCCGCAACAAGATCTGGCTTGTTATCGACGAGACCTATCGGGATTTCCTGCCTTTGGGCTATGGCGCGCCACATCGCCTTTTTAGCGATCATGCGTGGTCGGAAACCGTTTTGTCGCTCTATAGTTTCTCCAAATCCTATTGCATCCCGGGCCATCGCGTGGGTGCGATTGTTGGCGGTCGGGCAATCCTCGACGAGGTTGGCAAAGTGATCGATTGCGTCCAGATCTGCGCGCCGCGTGCCGCCCAAACGGCGCTCACTTGGGCGATCCCCTCGCTCAATCAATGGCGGTCGGACAATACCACAGAGATCTCACGCCGAGCTGTAGCCTTCCGCGAGGCGATGTCCGCATCCGCCGGCTGGCGGCTTGAATCGATCGGTGCCTATTTTGCTTACGTCGCCCATCCCTTTAAAGGTTCGTCCGTCTTTGCGGTCGCGGAGAAGCTTGCAGCAACCCGTGGGGTGCTCGGCCTGCCCAGCCCGTGGTTCGGCCCGGGACAAGAAGACCATCTTCGGTTGGCATTCGCCAATGTCTCGGTTGACGCTATCCGCGATATTCCTGACCGTCTTGCAGGTTTTCACGCTTAAACTATTCTAATTCACCTCTGAAAGGCCGTTGAATGTCCGATCTTGATGCCGTCCTCGCCAAACTCAATACGAACCGCGATGCAGCGCTTGCCCGCCTGTTCGAGTTTCTGAGAATCCAGTCGATCTCAACCGATCCAGCGTTTGCAGGCGAATGCCAAAAAGCGGCGGAGTGGGTGAAGGCAGAGCTTGCCACCATCGGCATCGCAGCAGAAGTGAAGCCTACCGGCGGGCATCCCGCGGTAACCGCGCGGGTCGAGGGTGACACCAAGCGTCATGCGCTGTTTTACGGCCATTACGATGTGCAGCCGGTTGATCCGCTCAATTTGTGGGACGCACCGCCGTTTGAGCCGGCAATCGCAACGCTTCCCGATGGTCGCAGAGTCATCCGCGCCCGCGGGTCGGCCGATGATAAGGGCCAGATCATGACCTTTATCGAGGCCTGCCGTGCCTATATCGAGGTCGTGGGTTCGCTTCCGATTGGAATCACGTTTTTGATCGAAGGCGAGGAAGAGGACGGTTCAAAGCATCTGCCCGCCTTTGTCGAAGCCGAAAAACACGCGCTTCAGGCCGATGTCGCCCTTGTCTGCGACACGTCGATGTGGGACCGCCATACGCCCCAAATTACCACCGGTTTGCGCGGTATGGTCTATGAGGAAGTCACCATCCACGCCGCCGACCGCGATCTTCATTCGGGTCTGTTCGGTGGCGCGGCGCAAAATCCCATCCGCGTGCTCGCGAAAATCATTGCCGATTTGCATAATGTCGAGGGCAGGGTAACGCTTGAGGGTTTTTATGACGGCGTGCCGGAGACGCCGAGCCAGGTCATCGAGCAATGGAAATCCCTGGGTCTCACGTCGGAAGAGTTTTTAGGCGGCGTCGGCCTGTCCGAGCCTGCGGGTGAAAAGGGGCGCTTACTGATCGAGATGATCCAATCTCGCCCGACCTGCGACGTCAACGGCATTATCGGCGGCTATACGGGGATTGGTGCGAAAACCGTGATTGCCGCGGAAGCCAGCGCCAAAATCTCGTTCCGTCTCGTCGGGGACCAAAATCCAGCCAAAGTGCGCGAGGCGTTCCATGCCCATGTCAATGCGCGGTTGCCGAAAGATTGCACGGCGAGTTTCATCAGCCATAAAGGCTCCCCCGCGCTCGCGCTACCGTTTGATATGCCGGATTTGGTCGCGGCCCAAACCGCGCTGCAAGATGAGTGGGGCGTGCCGCCCGTCACGCTTGGGTCGGGCGGATCGATCCCGATTGTGGGAGATTTCAAACGGATTTTGGGGCTCGACACACTCTTGGTCGGCTTTGGCCTTGACGATGATCGCATTCACTCGCCCAATGAGAAATATGATCTGACAAGCTTCGAAAAAGGCGCCCGCTCTTGGGCCCGCATCCTCGCGGCGCTCGCTGAATAAAGGGAAAACCCTATGACTTGGTCAAAAACTTGGACCTATTTCGACGGTAGTTGGCACGAGGGCAACCCGCCTATTCTTGGGCCGCGGAGCCACGCTTTTTGGCTCGGTTCCTCGGTGTTTGATGGCGCGCGCTTTTATGAAGGCGTCGCCCCCGATCTCGATTTGCACTTTGCCCGCGTCAATCGTTCGGCGGTTGCCATGCATTTGAAGGCGTTGGTGAGCGTCGAGGAATGGGTCACGCTCGCTTGGGAGGGTATCGCGAAATTCGATCAAGACGCGGCGCTCTATATCCGCCCGATGTACTGGCCCGAAACGGGCAGCGGCGGCGTTGTTGCGCCCGATGGCGAATCGACGCGCTGGTTGCTCTCGATTTATGAGGCACCCATGCCTGCGGAAGCGGGTTCGTCGATCACCCTCTCGCCCTATCGCCGTCCGACGCCCGAGACCATGCCGATGGATGCGAAGGCCGGTTGCCTTTACCCGAATAATGGGCGAGCGCTCCTTGAGTGCCGCGCACGCGGGTTCGATAATTGCTTGCTCACGGACATGCTCGGCAATGTGGCCGAACTTGCCACCGCGAATATTTTTATGGCGAAAGACGGTGTGGTGTTCACACCTTCGCCGAATGGCACGTTCTTAAACGGTATTACGCGGCAACGTACGATTACCCTGCTCGAAGCCTCGGGCCAGAAGGTGGTTCAAAGCGCTTTGACGTATCAGGCGTTCAAAAGTGCGGATGAACTTTTCTCTGCGGGCAATTACGGCAAGGTGCAGCCGATCACGCGGATCGACGACCGAGACCTGCAACCCGGCCCGCACTATCGAAAAGCGCGCGAGCTTTACGCGGCGTTTGCGAAGGGGAAGTGAGTTAAGGAGGGCGTAGGGCGTCGATGGATATCATCTAACACCCTCATCCCTTCACCCATACCTTTTATGGCCACCGCACTGTTGGCGGCATGCTCGACAAAATCGAATCGACATTGCCCCCGGTTTTGAGTCCAAAAATCGTGCCGCGATCATAGAGAAGGTTGAACTCGACATACCGTCCGCGGCGGATTTGCTGTTCTTCGCGGTCGGCTTCTGTCCAAGGCGTAGCGATGTTTGCGCGGACAATTTGGGGGTATATTGCTTCAAACGCCCGACCTACGTCTTGGGTAAACGCCAAATCGGCGTCAAAGTTACCTGAGTCATGGTAATCGTAGAAAATCCCGCCAATGCCGCGCGGCTCGTTGCGGTGCTTCAAATAGAAATAGTCGTCGCACCAGTCTTTGTATTTTTGATAGGGCGCCACCCCCGCATGCGCGTCGCATGGTGCTTTCATCGCTGCGTGGAAGGCAATCGAATCGGCATCTTCCTGGTTTCTACGCCGCATCAGAACAGGGGTAAGATCGGCCCCGCCGCCAAACCAGGCCTTTGTCGTTACCACAAACCGCGTGTTCATGTGCACCGTCGGAACATTCGGGTTCCAGGGATGGGCGATCAACGAAATTCCGGTTGCAAAAAAGCGCGGGTCTTCATGTGAGCCAGGGATTTGGCCGCGAAATTCAGGCGCAAATTCGCCGAAGACAGTTGAGCAATGTACACCTACTTTTTCAAATACGCGGCCTTTGAGGATCGACATCACTCCGCCGCCGCCCTTCGATCCCGAATGATCGGTGCGTTCCCAAGGCGTTCGGACAAAGCGTCCGGCCTGTTGCGCCTCGGCGAAGAAAGGTCCGGCGGTCTCGTCTTCTAAACGCTCAAAATGACTGCAAATCTGGTCACGAAGGAACTGAAACCACGTCTCTGAAAGGTTTTTTTGCTGCTCGATATCGGGAGATAGGGACATTTGCTCGTCTTTCTAACTATTTTCAGGCCGGAAACGCGTCCAATTGCCGCAAAGCCTCGCCTATCATCATCGCAGCCGTTACCGCGACATTGATCGAGCGCAAAGTTTTCTGCATCGGGATAATGACGCGGGCATCGGCGGCTTGGTGGACATCGTCCGGCACACCAGCCGATTCGCGGCCCATCAGCAGGATATCGCGCTTTGAATAGGCAAAATCGGTATAGCGGGTCTCCGCTTTTGTCGAGGCGAGAACCAGTCTGAGCCCCTCGGCGCGACGAAAAGCCTCAAAATCTTGCCATCCGATATGCCGGATAATGCTCACTTGGTCCAAATAATCCATGCCCGCGCGGCGAAAAGCACGATCCGAGGCGGGAAAGCCCGTCGGTTCGATGATGTGAGCCGTAATCCCCATACAGGCACAGAGCCGTAAGATGGTTCCGGCGTTCTGCGGAATATCGGGCTGATAAAGCGCCAAATGCATGGCCAGTTTCTCCTTTAATAACCAAGCTGCGGCAAAAAGATGCAAAAACGCCAAAATGCTGCAAAAACGCGTAGACATCGTCCATCGGGACTATGGACAAGAGAAGCGCCTCATGTCACATGACCGTGGTTGTTCGGGCACAGTGTGTCCGGCATTGTCTATTGAGGCTTGGGGATCGGCTTGGCAACCAGCGCCGCCAGCCAGGATCTCACATCGCCGAGGCGAATTCTCCGCTAGGAGGCTCGCTGAGGGGGCGCTGGATGCGAGGATGATCAGAGTGACGACTACACACGCATCGGCTTCGGCCGAACCCACGAGACGCGATTTTCTCTTCATTGCGACCGGTGCCGCAGGTGCCGTTGGCTTGGCAGCAACCATTTGGCCGTTTGTGAGCCAGATGGCGCCTGACGCGGCAACGATTGCTGCAGGTGCTCCGGTTGATTTCGACCTTGGCCACGTCGCTGAAGGCCAAATCGTCAAATTGTTCTGGCGCGGCAAATTGATTTTCGTTCGCCACCGTACGGCTGAAGAGATTAAGTCGGCGCAGAACACCGATATCACCAGCCTTCGCGATCCAGAGGCAGATGCCGCGCGCGTCAAGCCCGGCAAGGATCAATGGTTGGTCGTGTACGGCAATTGCACCCATCTGGGCTGTGTGCCGCTCGGTAATGAAGGCGCCTTCCATGGTTGGCAGTGCCCTTGCCACGGTTCGGTGTTCGATACATCGGGTCGTATCCGGCAGGGTCCAGCCCCGATCAATCTGCCCGTGCCGCCTTATGCATTCACAAGCGACAAGGCTATTCGTATCGGCTAAGCCTTTTGGCTGGTTAAGTTAATCGACGGTTTAAGGGGCCAAGCCCCGACTAATTAGGGATAAAGCCATGAGCGGACATTCCACCTATGAACCCAAAAGTGCCGTTGGCAAGTGGTTTGAAAGCCGCCTGCCGATTATGGGTCTGGTTCATTCCTCTTTCATCGTGTTTCCCAATCCCCGGAACCTGAATTATTTCTGGACGTTTGGCGGTATTTTGGCATTCATGCTGGTTTCGCAGATCGTTACCGGTGTTGTACTCGCGATGCACTACACAGCGCATGCGGACATGGCTTTCAACTCGGTTGAGTTGATCATGCGCGACGTCAATTATGGCTGGATGCTTCGGTATCTCCATGCCAACGGCGCGTCGATGTTCTTCATTGCGGTCTATGTCCACATCTTCCGCGGGTTGTATTTTGGGTCGTACAAGGCGCCCCGCGAAGTGTTGTGGATTTTGGGCGTGATCATCTTCCTGCTGATGATGGCCACCGCTTTCATGGGCTACGTTCTGCCTTGGGGCCAAATGAGCTTCTGGGGTGCGACCGTTATCACCAACCTGTTCTCGGCCATTCCGGGCGTTGGTGAAGTTATCGTGTCCTACCTTTGGGGCGGATACTCGGTTTCAAACCCAACCTTGAATCGCTTCTTCTCGCTGCATTATTTGCTGCCGTTTATGATCATGGGCGTTGTCATTCTCCATATCTGGGCGTTGCACGTGAATGGCTCGAACAACCCGACGGGTATCGAGAAAAAGACCGATAAGGACATGTTGCCCTTCCATCCGTATTTCACGGTGAAGGACGCGTTCGCGTTGACGTGTTTCTTGATGGTCTATGTGTGGTTCGCTTTCTACATCCCGAACTTCTTGGGCCACGCTGATAACTATATTGAGGCCAATGCAGCGGTCACGCCTTCGCATATCGTTCCAGAATGGTATTTCTTGCCGTTCTACGCGATCTTGCGGGCGATTCCCGATAAGCTGCTCGGCGTTCTTGCTATGTTTGGTTCGATTGCGATCATGGTTGTGGTACCTTGGCTCGACTCGTCGAAGATCCGCTCGGGCAATTACCGGCCGGTTTTCCAAGTGTTCTTCTGGTTGTTCGCGATTAATGCAGTCATTCTGGGTTGGCTCGGTTCGAAGCCGCCGGAAGGTTGGTACGTAATCGCTTCGCGGATCTGCACGGCCTATTATTTTGCCTACTATGTGCTCGTACTTCCGCTTCTTGGTCTGTTCGAGACGCCAAAATCCATGCCGGCATCGATTGCAGACTCGGTGCTTGGTAAGGGTGGTTCAGGTTCAGCTATGGCTTCGGGCGCGGCATCTTCGCCGAGCACCAAAGGTTGAGATCAGGAAGAATGACGATGAAATCGATCAAAACCCTTATCGCCGTTTTAGCATTCGCCGGTTTCGCCAGCGGTGCTGCCCTTGCGCAAAGCCACGAACGCGAAATTCCACCGCGTGTGAACTGGTCGTTCGCAGGTCCCTTTGGCACCTATGATGAAACCCAGTTACAGCGTGGCTTCAAAGTGTTCCATGAAGTCTGCTCGAACTGTCATTCGATGAGCAAGGTTGCCTTCCGCACGCTCGCGGAGAAGGGTGGGCCGGGCTTCAGCGTCGAGCAAGTCAACGCGCTGGCCGCAACCTATAAGATCAAGGACGGTCCAAACGACGCGGGCGACATGTTTGACCGTCCTGGTCGTGCCGCTGATTTCTGGCCCTCGCCATTTCCGAACAAGTTGGCTGCTGCGGCGGCCAATGGCGGCGCTGCACCACCCGACTTTTCGGTTATCGCCAAAGCGCGCACCTATGAGCGGGGCTTTCCTTGGTTCGTGTTTGATATCTTCACACAGTACCAAGAGCAGGGTGTTGACTATATCGCGGCGCTTCTTCCCGGTTATGAAGATGCTCCAGCCGGTGAAGTGGTTCCAGCCGGCAAATATTACAATAAATATTTCCCCGGCAACATCATTGCCATGCCGCCTCCGTTGCAGGACGGCGCAGTTACCTATCTGAAGGATGCCAACGGCAAGCCACAGGCCCCTGAAACCGTTCAGCAATATGCCAAGGACGTCACCGCCTTCCTGATGTGGGCTGCCGAGCCGCATATGGAACAGCGGAAGGAAATAGCCTTCCGTGCCTTGATTTTCTTGTTGGTTTTCGCGGGTCTCCTCTACTTCACCAAGAAGAAGATTTGGGCCAATGTCGAAGGCCATGCGTAAATCACGCTTAGCGGATTGATAACTACCAAAGAGCTCCGGAAACGGGGCTCTTTTTCTTGGACGGTACCTTTCCAGCGGATCGCTCGTTGGGCTAGGCTGCAGCCATCATCCTTAAACAATGATTGGAAGTCTCATGACGCCGTATGCAATCGCAGCGAAGACCCCCGGGGATGCCAGCGTCCTCCATGAAATCGCCCTGTCAATCGGCACACCGGGCGAAGGCGAAGTCTTACTGCGCCATACCGCCATAGGATTGAATTACCTTGATACCTATTATCGGGCAGGCCTCTATCCCTGGGCTAGTCCATCCGATCTGGTCTTGGGCTCTGAGGCGGCCGGTGTGGTTGAGGCCTTGGGCCCGGGCGTAACGGATCTCGCCATTGGACAACGCGTTGCCTATACTGTGCCGAATGGCTCGAATACGTCCCATCGCATCATAGCCGCCAAGCATCTTGTACCTTTGCCCGATGGCATTTCGGACGAAGTAGCAGCCGCGGTGATGCTTAAAGGTCTGACCGCCCGCTATCTGATCAAGGACAGCTTTAAAGTTGCGCCCGGCCACAAAGTTTTGTTCCACGCGGCTGCGGGTGGTGTTGGCCTGATCGCCGGGCAATGGCTCAACGGGTTGGGGGTGGATGCGATTGGTACGGCGGGCGGTGCAGAGAAATGCGCCCTTGCACTGGCTAATGGCTATCGCTCGGTCATCGATTACCGGTCGCACGATTTTGTCACGGAAGTCCTCAAGATCGTGCCCGATGGTGTGGACGTTGTGTATGATTCCGTTGGCAAGGATACGGTCACTAAATCGCTGAAATGTCTCAAACGCTTTGGAACCTTGGTGTATTTCGGGCAATCCTCCGGTGCGCCGCTTGATTTCAAATTGTCGGACCTTGCGGCTGGTTCGTTTTACGCCACGCGTCCAACGATCTTTCATTTTGTCACGCGCAGGGACTGGCTCTTGCAAGCCACTTCTGAACTGTTCGAGGGCATCATGAGCGGGCATCTCAAGATTTCGATCAATCAGCGCTTTGCCTTGCGCGACGCAGCCGATGCCCATCGCGCGCTCGAAGGGCGTTCAACCACGGGATCAACGGTTCTGATTCCTTGATCGGGTTTTTACTTAACTAAAACTGACCGCCTTATAGCTGTCGCGCAGCACGTTTTTTTGAACCTTGCCCATCGTATTGCGCGGCAGCTCATCGACGAAAAAGATGCGTTTTGGCAGTTTGAACCGCGCTAAACGCCCATCAAGCCCGACCATAACCTCCTTTTCGTCGATTGCGGCCCCTTTCTCGCGCACGATGACGGCTACAACACCCTCACCAAAATCGGCATGGGGCAAACCAATCACCGCGCTCTCAAGCACGCCTGAAAGCCCGTCGATTTCCTCTTCGATTTCCTTCGGATAGATATTCAAGCCGCCAGAGATGATCAGGTCTTTGCCTCGCCCGACAATGCTCAAATAGCCCCGCTCGTCGAATTGGCCTAAATCGCCCGTAATAAAAAAACCGTCCTGGCGGAATTCAGCCGCGGTCTTCTCAGGCATATTCCAATAACCCTTGAACACATTAGGGCCTTTAACCTCAATCATGCCGATATCGCCCTGCGACACGGGGCTGCCCGTCTCTGGATCCACAATCCGCGCTTCCGTGCCCGGCAGCGGCATACCCACCGTGCCCGGGATACGATCCCCGTCATAGGGGTTCGACGTGTTCATATTGGTTTCGGTCATGCCGTAACGCTCCAGGATGGCGTGGCCCGTGCGAGCCGACCACTCGCGGTGGGTTTCCGCCAATAGCGGTGCAGAGCCGGAAACAAAGAGGCGCATCGACGCCGTGGCCTCTCGTGTGAGCCCAGGATCATCGAGCAGACGGGTATAAAAGGTCGGCACGCCCATTAGGACGCTGGCGCGGTCCATAAAGCCCAAAACCGCTTTAGGGTCGAACTTGTTCAAGAAGATCAGCGACGATCCCGCGATCAACGTCACATTGGTGGCGACAAACAACCCGTGGGTATGGAAAACGGGTAGGGCGTGAATGAGGATATCCGACGGCGTGAAACGCCACGTCTCAACCAACGCCAACGCATTCGAGGCCAAATTATCATGGCTTAGCATCGCGCCCTTGGAACGGCCCGTTGTGCCGGACGTATAGAGGATGGCGGCGAGATCGTCGGGGCCACGGGCATTATCGTCGAACATTGTCGAAGCGCGGAGCACTTTATCATAGAGCGAACCGGATCGGTCGCGACCGTGTGTTTCGAGTTTGGCGTTGTACTGTGCAGCAATCGCAACGAGACCCGCTTGGGACTCTGGGTCGCAAATAACAAGCGAGGCTCCTGAATCGGAAATGAAATAATCCAGTTCCTTGACCGTATAGCCGTTGTTCAGCGGCAAAAAGACCGCGCCCAACCGCACACAAGCCAAATAAAGGAAGATCACTGCCGGTGACTTTTCCATCTGCACGGCTACGCGATCACCCGGTTTGACACCAAGAGAAGCCATCGCATTGGCGTACCGTCCCGTCTCATCAACGAGCTCGCCATAACTCATGCGCTCGCCCGTCGGCAGTTCCATGAAAAGCCGGTTGAAATCCGTAATGGTTGAGCGGATGAGATCGAAAAGATGGTTGGCCATCGGTCGTTTTCTTTCTTGGGTTTCCTCGGTCAGTTGCGTCTTTAAACAAACTGCCACGATGTCTTGATATAAATCCTACCTGCGTTTTTTGATTTTTACAGGTATAAACTGTCCTGATGACCTTAGACATTGCGATAATAGGAGCGGGCGCTGCCGGATTAAGTGCGGCGCGCACGGCTCTGTCACTTGGCAAGACCTGCCTTGTCCTGGAGGCTCGCCAACGCGTGGGCGGGCGTGCCTTCACCGACACTTCGCTCGGCGTGCCGTATGACGCGGGTGCGGCCTATATCCACTTTTCGAACCGTAATCCGTGGATTCGCGAGGCTCGCCGTTTGGGGATCGAGACCAAACTCTGGCGTGGCTGGACCCATCACGAGCCATGGTTGGGCGGTCAACCTGTTTCATCGGACGATCGCGAACAGCGCCTTGGCGGCTATGGCGAGTTCTGGGAGCATATTGAAAGTCTCGGCCAAGACTTTTCCGACCGCTCCATCGCGGAGGCCGCCTCGCATTTATCACGCTGGGGACGGTCGACGGCGCTCAATATGGCGCGGCTGGGCCTAGGCGAGGAAGCCTCGCGGCTTTCCTTGCAGGATTATGTGAGCCAGTGGGATGGGCCGGATCATATCGTGCCGCAAGGCTACGGCGCGTTGGTTGAAGCCTCCGCCCGCACGCTTCCCATCCAGCTTGGTGTTGTCGTCAAACGGGTGAGCGCCAAAGCAGCAGGGTTTGAAATCGAAACGAACCAAGGCACGTTCCACGCCCGTACCGTTATCGTCACCGTTTCCGTTGGTGTGCTTCAAGCCGAGCAGATTGCGTTTGAGCCACACTTACCCATCTCCATCCTTCGCGCTCTCGATGGTCTAGCCATGGGGGCCCTGACCAAAGTCGCTTTGGCGTTTGATGGCGAACGGTTTGGAATAGAGCCTGCCGAGGATAAAATCCTTCTCGACGCACCGCGCGGCTCGATGACGTTTGAGGTTTGGCCGTTTGATCGAAACATCGTGATCGCGGTAACCGGCGGCGACGCTGGTCGAAACCTTTGCACCCTCGGGGAACGAGAAGCGGTTGAAGCCGCAGCGGCGCTATTTTCGTCGCTTGTCGGGCAAGATTGTCGAAAACATTTGCTTGGCGGAAGCCTTGCAGGGTGGTGGACGGATCCGTTTTCCAAAGGCGGCTACGCCTATGCGAAGCCGGGTGAATATAAGGCGCGTGAGGCGCTGATGGAAACCGGTATAGACGGTCTTTATCTTGCTGGAGAGGCAACGGCTGGCGGACGGTTTGGTGCAACGATGACCGTGGCTGGCGCAGGGTATGCCGGATGGGATGCAGCCAAACGTGCCGCTAACCGTGTGGGTTGAGAGCGTTTAAGCGCGTTTTTTGGATTTGGTCTTTGACGCCGAAATCGCCATGTCGCGTGCAAAGGCAACTTCATCGGGAGTGATTGTCAAAGAGATCGGCCGATTTTGATCAAATCCCTGATTTTCCATACGTTTTTGCTTTTCTCCTTCAGCGTAAAGCCGAACGAGTTCGGTTAACCGATGAACCTCGTTCTCAAGAAAGGCGAGTTTGGCATCCTGTGTCATGGCGAAAGCATAGGCCGTATTTCTTAAAAAAACATTCGACCGATGCTTCAAATTGCAACAATTTTTCCGGGGTTCATAATGTTGAGCGGATCGAACGCCTGCTTGATCGCCCGCATGGCCTCTATCGTTGCGGGCGGGTGTTCTTTCAGGAGATATTTCATCTTCTCCTGACCAACACCATGTTCACCGGTGCACGTACCCTCCATCGCCAGCGATCGCTCGACCAAGCGGTGCAGAAAATCGCGACATGTCGATATCTCCGCCGGATTATCCATATCGCAGAGCAAGGTCAGGTGGAAATTACCGTCGCCGACATGGCCGACAATGGGAGCTACAAGGCCTGTTGCCTTAATGTCTTCTTGCGTCGCTACAACGCATTCGGCCAAGCGCGAAATCGGTACGCACACATCGGTGGCAATCACCTTGCAGCCGGGGCGTAAAGCCAAAGCCGACCAATAGGCATCGTGTCGTGCCTGCCAAAGCTTTGAACGTTCTTCGGGCTTCGTCGCCCACTCAAAAGGACCGCCGCCAAACTCTGTCGCAATGTCACCGAACCGTTCCGCCTGTTCTTTCACGCTCGCGTCGGATCCGTGAAATTCGACAAACAGCATCGGCGTTTCCGGAAGGGTCAGATGGGAGTAAAGATTAAACGCTTTGACCTGAAGCGCATCCGCAAGCTCGATGCGGGCGATCGGCAATCCGGACTGAATGGTGGCAATCGTCGCGTCGCACGCCGCTTCAACGCTTGGGAACGGACAAATACCTGCTGAAATGGCTTCCGGAATACCCGCCAAACGCAGCGTAATCTCGGTAATAATGCCCAAAGTTCCCTCGGCGCCAACCATCAAACGGGTTAAATCATAACCTGCTGAGGATTTCTTTGCCCGCCGCGCGGTCGTCATGACCTCGCCATTCGGCAGGACGACTTTGAGCGATAGGACATTGTCTTTCATCGTACCGTAGCGCACCGCATTGGTTCCCGATGCGCGTGTGGATGTCATTCCCCCGAGCGAGGCGTCTGCGCCCGGATCGATCGGAAAGAACAAACCGGTATCGCGCAATTGCTCATTCAACGCCTTGCGCGTAATGCCCGGTTCGATAACGCAATCAAGGTCTTCGCTATGCACCGCGAGCAGTTTGTGCATTCGGCTCGTATCAACACATACGCCGCCCCAAGGCGCATTGACATGGCCTTCAAAGGATGTGCCCGTTCCGAACGGGATAATGGGCACACGATGCTCGGCGCAAAGCTTAACAATCTCGACAATCTCATCCGTCGAATCGGGAAAGACGACAATGTCGGGCAATTGCGACGCGACCCAGGTAAGTGAATTTGCGTGGGTTTGGCGGATGCCGGGCAAGGTTGATGCCCGATCGGCGAAACGTTTGGAAAGGGCGCCTATGACGACAGAAAGATCGGCATCTGCTGGCTTACCGGAGAGAGAATTTTTCATCTATTTCTGAGCCTTAGCTATTTTTATAAGGATTGTCAGGCCGAATTTAGCTTTGTGAAGTTCCAACAACGCCTGCCGAACAATCGCACTCTTCGTTATCTCATAGGCCCTTATAAGGGCAAAATCACCCATGCGACATATCGTACAGTGCTTTGCTCTGATTTTAGGCTTGCAATCGGTTCGATACTGCACTGTACTGAACCGCATATCGTGAGGGCGCTACCGGCGAAAAGACCGGCACTGTGACCCACTCAGGAGGAATAAAGACCGTGCCAGTATTGGAATTGCGGCAAATTTCGAAAAATTTTGGAGCTATCCGTGCTCTTACGGGTGTGGATCTGTCGCTTGAGGCAGGCGAGGTACTGGGCCTGATGGGCGATAACGGAGCAGGAAAGTCGACGATGGTGAAGATCATCGCTGGCAACTTCCCGCCGTCCGGAGGCGAAATCTTCGTGGATGGTCAAGCGGTTCACTTTGATAAACCGGTTGAAGCCCGCGAGAAGGGAATCGAAGTCGTCTATCAGGATCTTGCGCTGTGTAATAATCTGACAGCCTCTGCCAATGTTTTTTTAGGCCGCGAGATCAAAAAGGGTTTTGGGCCCTTCAAATGGCTTGATCACGCGGAGATGGTTCGGCGTGCAGGCCTTTTGTTTGCGGAACTAAAATCAGAAACGCGTCCCCGCGATCTTGTTCGTCAGATGTCGGGTGGTCAAAGGCAAGCGGTTGCAATTGCACGCACGCGTTTGTCGGAACCGAAAGTGGTGTTGATGGATGAGCCAACGGCGGCCATTAGCGTGCGTCAAGTTGCCGAAGTGTTGGATCTCATTCGTCGTTTGCGCGATTCGGGCCACGCGGTCGTGTTAATCAGCCATCGTATGCCAGACGTTTTCTCTGTTTGCGATCGTGTGGCTGTCATGCGGCGGGGTGCGAAGGTCGCGGATAAATTAATAAAAAATTCTTCGCCCGAGGAAGTTACGGGTTTGATCACGGGTGCCATCGATGTCGCATGAAACTCCAAAATCCACCGCGCAAACCGGTGGCAATGTCGCGATTGAAGGCGTCCTTGGCATTCAAGAAAAGACGCTCACTCAGATGTTATTTGCGAGCCAAGCTTTTTGGGTCACGGTCGCTCTGGCCATCATTTGTGCGTTTATGACGTGGTATGAACCGCATTTCGGCTCGCTTGAAAACCTTTATAATATCACGCGAAATTTTGCCTTCATCGGTATTATGGCCTTGGGTATGACCGTTGTCATCATCACGGGTGGAATCGATCTATCGGTCGGATCGATCATGGGGGTCGTTGCTGTTGCAAGCGGTTTGATCTTGGAGGCCGAATATCCTTGGTGGCTGGCCGTTTTGGGTGGCCTCGGTGCGGGTGCAATCTGTGGCATTATCAATGGTGCATTGATCGCCTTTCTTGATCTTTCTCCGTTTGTTGTCACCCTCGGAATGTTGTCGATTGCGCGGTCCTTTGCCGTTGTTCTGTCAGGCAATCGAATGATCTACAATTTTGGACCGGGCGGCCCGATGTTTAAAATATGGGGCGGCGGAGCATTTTTAGGCATTTCGAACCCTGTTTGGTTTTTGGTGTTCTTTACCATTGTCTTGGCTGTCGTATTGACGATGACCGCTTGGGGCCGGCATCTCTTGGCGATTGGTGGTAATGAACATGCCGCTAACCTGACGGGTGTTCCGGTCAAAATGGTTAAGCTGCAAGCGTATTTGATTTCAGCTTTAGCGGCCGCTTTTGCCGCGATCCTGAATGTGGGTTGGTCAGGATCTGCTATCAATGCACTTGGTCAATCTTACGAATTACGTGCCATTGCATCGACCGTTATCGGTGGCGCGAATCTTATGGGAGGCGAGGGCGGCGCTTATGGTGCTGTTATCGGCTCTGCACTCATCGAAGTTATCCGTAATGCACTGCTGATGGCCGGGGTCGATTCGAACTGGCAAGGCACCTTTGTGGGTAGCTTCATCGTTCTCGCGGTTCTTCTTGAGAGGATCCGTGGAAAAAGGCGCGAATGACCCAGAATGGGCATCAAAGCGTGGTTAAAAACAAAAAAACTGGAGGAACACCAATGTTGAAATATCTCGTGAGCACAGCAGTTGTCGCTGGCGCAATCATGGCGGGCGTTTCAGGCGCTTCGGCTGACGGCAAAACCTACACCTTCGCTCTTGTTCCCAAGAACATGAACAACCCCTTCTTCGACCAAGGCCTCGCTGGCTGCAAAAAGGCCGAGAAGGAACTGAACGGCGCTGTGAAGTGCCTCTATATCGGCCCAGGCGAACACGGCGGTGGCGATGAAGAAGCCCAGATCGTGGCTGACTTGATCACCAAGGGCGTCGACGGTATTGCCGTTTCAGCCGCAAACGCAGCGGCTATTGCCAACGCTCTTCAGGGTGCAAAGGCAAAGAATATCCCAGTCATCACATGGGACGCGGATATTCTCGAAAAGGACAAGGGCCTACGCGCCGCCTATGTCGGAACGCACAATTACGAAATCGGCGTGAACATCGCCAAGCGCGTTATGGAAATCAAGCCTAAGGGCGGCACGATTTGCATTCAGTCGGGCGGCGCAGCAGCTTCGAACCACAATGAGCGTATGCAGGGTATCCGCGACACGTTGTCCGGCAAGGCAAGCGCAGCATCTCCTGGCGAGCGTTTGACCGGTCAAGGCGGTTGGAAAGAGGCAGAAGGTTGCCCGCTCTACACCGATGACGATTTCGCCCGTGCCAACCAGCAGCTGGAAGACATCCTCGGCAAGATGCCAAACCTCGATGCTTTCACGCCAACCGGTGGTTTCCCGCAGTTCTTGCCAGATGCTTATGCAAAGGTTGCAGGCAAGTACAAGGCTAAGATTGCTGACGGTTCACTCGCGCTCGTTGTAGCCGATACGCTTCCACTTCAGATCGATGCGATGAAGCAGGGTCTTTCATCCGGCCAGGTTGGTCAGCGTCCATTCGAAATGGGCTACAAGGCCATGTACATCCTGAAGGATATCAAGGACGGCAAAGCCATGCCTAAGGATCCAACCTATACCGGTCTTGACGTTTGCACGCCTAAGACCGCCGACACCTGCATTGGCGGCTAAGATCGCTTTTTGCTAAATTGATTGGAGGGTGGGAGCGATCCCACCCTCTTTTTATGAATTGCCGATTTATTGTAGGCACCCCTGTCCGATGTAAAATCTGGAGACCAGCGATGGCGTTTTTACCACCAAACCGCGTACCCCTTGGAAATTCCGGCCTTTCTGTTTCGCCGATTTGCTTTGGTTCGTCCGGTCTGGGCGATATGCCCGAAACCTATGGGTATGAGGTAAGCGCCAAGCGCGCCTTCGAAACCATCCACGCGATCTTTGATAGTCCGATCAACTTTCTGGACACGTCCCGTAATTATGGCACGGGCCGCAGCGAAGAACGTATTGGCCATGTGATCCGCGAGCGCGGGGGGCTGCCCAAGGGATTTGTCATCTCCACCAAGCTGGACCGTGATTTCCAGACCAATAGTTTTGATGCCTCACGTGCCCGCCGCTCTCTTGAAGAGAGCCTGAAAGCCCTTGGTATTGATCAGATCGATCTGCTTCATCTCCACGATCCGGAACACTCGGTATCACTTGCCGACATCGCAGCCAAAGGTGGGGCTATTGAAGAGCTCTTCAAAATGAAGGACGAAGGTCTCGCGAAGGCAGTCGGGTTAGCCGCGGGTAGGGTAGACCTGATGATGCCGATTTTGAAAGACTATGACTTTGATGCGTTGATCACCCATAACCGTTTTACGCCCGTCAACCACAACGCCGTCGAGATGATGGACTTTGCCAAGGGAAAAGGCATTGCCGTGCTCAATGCAGCCCCCTATGCGGGTGGTATCTTGGCGAAGGGTTCGGCCACATATCAACGCTATGCCTATCAGGAGGCGACTGAGGCCATGCTTTCGCCTGTCCGAACGGTGGAGGCGATATGCGCACGGCACGGCGTCGCAACTGGCCCCGTTGCCCTGCAATACTCGATGCGAGATCCACGGGTGACTGCAACCATCTGCGGCGTCACAAAGCCGGAGCGCGTCCAAGAGACGTTGGAGTGGGCTAGCACGCCGATTCCGGACGCGGTTTGGCAAGAACTCGCCACGATGGATGTACCGCGGGATGACCCGGAAGCGACCCGCCACTATGTTTTGGGGTAAAATGTAGGGAAAGTGCCGGTCTGAGTATCGAAGGCACTGGCCTTATTCACCTCGACCGCTGGCCTTACTTATCCCACTTACTGGTCTTATTCACCACATACGAAATAATCTATACTTAATCTATACTTGATACCGCATACTGAGCTTTATCCAGCCATTCCGGGTTAATTTCGATGCCCCAGCCTGGTAAATCCGGAATGGTCGCCTTGCCATCTTCGATTTTGTAAGGGTTTCCAAGAAATAAATTATCCTGCCAGGGATAATAATCGAGGCCCTCAATCGAAAATTCCAAATATTTCCCAGCGTTTGGAATAGCACCCAACAAATGCATCGTGCACATGGTTACCATCGATAAATTAGCTGCGTGGGGTGTAATCTTATAACCAGCTTTATCAGCCATCTCACAAATTTTAAGCGTTCGCGTTAAACCGCCAATATACATGATATCCGGCTGAACAATATCGACTGCGTGTATGTCCATCATCAATTTAAAGGTCGAATACTCACAATCCTGCTCTCCACCGGTAACATCGATGCTTAGTGCTTCGGTTACTTCACGAGTTTGTTCGTATTCCCAGTAAGGACAAGGTTCTTCAAAATGACTAATACCGTTGTCTATTAATAATTGACCAACTTTAATGGCATTTTTAGGTGAATAACACGAATTACCATCGACGAGTTTAGCTATATTGTCGCCCAAAGCTTTGCTGACCACAGGAACAACTAAATCGGTGCGCCCAGGCCACTCATCGTTATCACGACCGCACTCGCGACCTACGCGCCATTTAAATGCATCAAATCCAAGTTCATCCCTTAATTTTACAAAACGTTTAGCCTCATCTTCCGGTGTAATATCGCGCTTCATCGATGATGCGTACGCTCTAAGCTTTCCAGGCTTGCCGCCAATGAGCGAAACCACTGGTTGACCTTCGCGTTTACCTTTTAAATCCCAAAGGGCTGTATCCAACCCTGTCATTGCCCGGCGTAGGTAAGATCCAGGGTATTTATGTTCGCGTTCCCCGATCAAGTTCAAAGTATCTTCAAAATCTAACGCGTCAGTGCCAAGCGCATGAGGCGCAATCTGGCGATGAAAGACGGTACAAGTGATATCGGAATTATAAGTCGATACTTGACCCCACCCCGTAGCACCTGACTCAGACGTTGCTCTAACAAAGCCGACAAATTCGTTTGTAAAGGTTTCGAGCTTTTTAATCTTATCCATGATTTGGATCCTTATCCGTTCAAGATCATGTCAGCTGCACGCCAAGCCAGCATAATTGTCGGTGCATTTGTATTTGCCGAAGTGACATTCGGAAAAGAGGAGGCATCAACAACCCGAAGTCCCTCCACTCCATGGACACGTAATTGTGGATCCAAAACACCACCGGCACTTTCGGGCGCCATCCGACAGGTGCAAGATGTATGATAAACCGATCCCGCTCGCTTGCGGAAATCTGCGATGATAGCTTCGTCACTCTCTTTTGATGGATCAAATACTGGTGTTCCAGTGATGAGTTTCTGCATCGCTTTGCTGTTTTGAATTTGCCCAATCAACCGGGCTCCGGCAATGACATCCTCTCGGTCCTGATTGGTGGACAGGTAATTGAAGTTGATGTCAGGAGCGTCAAATGGATTGGCCGAGTTGATTTTTACCGAACCAGTACTTGTCGGGCGGCAAGAATTAAAGCTCAAAATAAAACCAGGCCATGGATCAGGTTTTGTGAGGCGCCGCTTACCCGCAACTTCTGTCGAATAACTTAATGGATTAAAATAAAGCTGCATGTCAGGGCGAGAAACCTCCGACGAAGATTTGACCAAGCCACCCATTTGGTTCACGCTAAGACTAAGTGGCCCTGTGCGTGTAAAAATATACCGAATACCAGCCATTAATTGGCCGAGCCGCGTTCCCAATATCTTATTCAGCGTAGGTTCCGTCGCTTTATAATAATAATTGACGCCCAAATGATCCTGCAAATGGGACCCCACCCCATCATTCGATTTTACAACCGTGATGCCGTGTTTTTGTAATAAATCCTTAGGACCGACACCGGAAACCTGAAGGAGCTGTGGTGATTTAATGGCGCCGGCGGATAAGATAATTTCTTTATTTGCTTTAACTTCTTGGGTAATTCCGTCCCGCTCAAATTCAATTCCGTTCGCCTTTATTCCGCTAAATAAAATTCGTTTTACTTGGACATAGGTCAATACTTTAAGATTTGGACGACCAATCGCAGGGCGCAAAAAAGCATCGGCGGATGAGCAGCGCAACCCATTGCGGGTATTGATTAAATAGGGCCCAAGGCCCACTTCACCTTGCGCGACCGCTTCTTTTGATTCTGGCAGGTTTAACTCGCGCACCGCGCCTAAAAAATGGCGCTTTAACGGGTGATAGTCTTTATATCTGTTTGATACAGTGAGTGGTCCGGTGCCGTCAATAGATCCATCCGCCCGTATATTGGTTTCAATTGCCTCAAAGGCAGGTTCGACATCTTCCCAACCCCAACCGGGATTGCCCGCGTCACGCCAATCATCGAAATCTTCTTTCGCCCCGCGGGCATAAACCATAGCGTTGATAGAGCTTGAGCCGCCAATAACTTTGCCACGTGGTACATAGAGTTCTCGGTTATTTAATTCTTTGTCCGGTAAAGAATTGAATTTCCAGTTAACCTTTGCATCAAAGAAAGTCTTTCCGTATCCGATGGGGGTTTTGATCCAAAAGCGGGCATCACTTCCCCCTGCTTCAAGCAATAAAACGCTATGAAGGCCAGAAGCACTTAGCCGATTAGCTAACACGCACCCAGCAGAGCCTGCACCGATAATGATATAGTCAAAGCTGTCCAATCGAGGCTCCTTGGGCCTTAAAACCCGTTGCTTGTTTGTTACAATAGCAATAATCCCACAAGCAGTAGGAACCTACGCTCAAAGGACGACACTTCTTGTTCGGCAAAAGACTTTGGCAGAATTTCCGCCGAACTATTTAGCAGTCAAATCATTGTTCCCGTTATTGATCAAAGCGCCGATCAAGCCAATCGCGCGCTCGGAAATAATTGCCAACAACCGGTAAAAACCACGGATTTCCATTGTATAACGGATGGTCAGGAAATTCCGGCCGATCAAAGGCACATATCCGATTTACGCGACCGACGATTTTTCGTGCGGCTTGATGTCCGAGATAGGTCATCATGGCAACGCCTGATCCATTGCAACCTAGCGCATAATGGAGGTTCTTAAACTTGCCCATATGCGGGATTTCATCGATTGTGAAGGCAACATTTCCGGTCCAAGCGTGCGTAATTCGAACGCCTTTTAATTCTGGAAAGCGATCGGTCATGAAACCATGAAGTATTTGGGCCGCCTCATTCAATTCCGTCGGAGCAAATTTTGCCCGCCCGCCAAAAATCATTCGTTTGCGATCGGGCGATAAGCGATAATAGGTAAGTACGCGGCGGGTATCCGCAATCGAACGGTTTCTTGGGCTAAGGAAGTCTGCCATACCGTCAGGAAGTTCTTCAGTTGCTATAATGTAGGAACCAACAGGAACAACTCTTCGTTTCAAATCAGGCGTAACGCTACCCGTATAACCATTTGTTGCGATAATGACATCTTGAGCCTTCATGTCTCCACGATTGGTTTTAACACGCCACCCGATGTTCGTTTCGCTCAATTCGATAACAGGTGTATTGGAGTGGATCGGAATATTAGCCTCTTGAGCACGCGTAAGAATGCCCTTGAAATATAGGGCGGGATGAAGGTGTACCGCACGGTTTATGACCATCCCACCTCTATAGTAGTCGGATCCAATTTCTTGCCGCTGTTGTTCAGGCATGACAAGATAAGCCTCTGACTCAGCATGAGTATTAAGCAGATCAACTTTTGCTTGCATTCCTCGGAAATGCTGGTTGCACCACGCACCTAAAAAATATCCGGAACGGGTCCATCCGCAATCAATTTTTTCCCGTTGGATCAGATCTTCAATGTGACTAAAAGCATCAGCAGCATCTTCAAGAAATGGTTTAGCTTGGGCGGGCGATAACGCTTTGGCAATGTATCCTTTTCCCACATTAACTCCGCCTGAAACCATACCCCCATTTCGGGTTGATCCGCCAAAGCCGGGTTCATTTGCATCTAATATCACACATTCGACACCGGCGCGGTTGAGTTCTATCGCCGCTGAAAGCCCAGCATAACCGGCTCCAATAATGACCACGGGTACTTCCGGAGGAAGCGCCAAAACGGGAAGGGCGAACGGCTTAAAATCGTCCCACCAATAGGGCTGAGTTTTGTAGTCTGGATGATATAGCGATTTATTCATTTAGATTTCTCCCCGACCATCGAACTTTTTTCCATCTAAATTAAATGATTAAATCACGTGACATTGGTTCGCGTGTTCTTTTTACCCGTTTAGCCAACATTTCGGAAAACAAAATAGCGCCGATGGAAATTAGTACAGCCAATCCCGCGAGCCTAAGTGCAGGAATATCACCGCCTGGACTTTGAGTGTAAGCGTAAATCGCGGCTGGAAGGGTTTGGGTTTCCCCGGGAATATTTGAGACAAATGTAATAGTTGCTCCAAATTCACCCAATGCCTTCGCAAAACCAAGCACGGCACCGGCTAATATTCCAGGATACGATAATGGGAGTGTGATCGAAATAAAGATCTGGATCGAATTAGCCCCGAGTGTTCGCGCAGCATCTTCAAACTGATAATCGACGGCTTCAATTGAAAGACGGATGGCACGTACCATCATTGGAAAAGCCATAATTCCAGCCGCTAGCGCCGCCCCGCTCCAGCGGAAGGCTAAAACGATACTACAACAATAATCAAGAGTGATCCCAAGAGGGCCATTTTTTCCAAACAGGAGCAGTAAAAAATAGCCCGTTACAACGGGGGGAAGCACCAAGGGTAGATGGACTAGTCCATTTAGAACGCTGTGCCCTACAAATTTCCATCGCGCTAACGCATACGCACAAATTACAGACAGCGGAAGCGTACCAACGACAGCGATAGTTGCCACTTTTACGCTCAATAAAACAGCGTTAACCTCGTTAGGCGATAGAGGTTCAAACACTAAATCTTGCCGCTTTGCATTGAAACATGCCCAAAATATTATTGGTTACGGTATCACCGCCCCCCTAATAACAGAGGTCAGCCTGAACAAATTGGATGGTTTTTATGCTCTGTGTCAAGGTAAGGCCTCTGTTGTTCAGCCGCCAGCAACGTTTTTTGCCATTAGCAACAAATCGCCTTCCTTTTAGTTTAAGCCGCTAAGCATCTTGCGGCGCTAAGCGGTTCGAGGACGGATTTGGTTATTCCCATCGTTTCTCGAATATTTACCAACGCGC
>Ga0114964_10000406_pt1 | contig 33343 bp, 39 predicted proteins | sample C_131016_MF_Meta_FD_92638 | JGI IMG/M metagenome (GOLD analysis project Ga0114964, IMG submission 92638) | Freshwater microbial communities from Lake Croche, Canada to study carbon cycling - C_131016_MF_MetaG | ecosystem: Environmental > Aquatic > Freshwater > Lake | place: Lake Croche, Canada...
TTTAATCCCATTAATCAACTCTATCAGGTGCTCGATGCCAGTGGCCAAACAGTTGCCCCCGGCTTTCAACAAGTTCCGCCTCTTCCTACGGAGCCCACCAATCCAGGATACATCCAATCCAATTCTCCGTGTGATGGGATTGGCCTTTTTTTGACGGATTGGACCGTTACACCACCCTTAATTCCTACCTGGCCACTCAATCCTCGTATTCAATCCACCTACATTTATTTAACGGATGAAGAGCGCACCAAATTTGCCGCAACACCCCTTCAGTATGTAGTTCGACAGATAACCACCTATACATTTAATGGGCTTCTGGGTCGGCAATTTGCTGAGTTGCGCACTCACAATCCAATTAATCGGCTCTTTATTATTCCAAGCCGCAGTGATTCTCTCGCTTATCGCAATGATGTTGCAAACTGGACCAATTGGCCCCTAGCTACAAAAGCACCCTGGATTGCTCCTACCACGCAGTATCCGCCCTATGTTAACTTTGGAGAAGCAACAGGAAAACTTGTGCAGGTGGCGGGACAGCGACCCATCCTTCAAACGCTACGGCTTCTTGGAGACGGAAATGAACTGCAGGAGGAGAAGCCTATTCAGTATTATACGGATGTTGTTGCGTGGAAGTATCTAGAAGGGCGACCCGATCCTAATCTAATTGTGTATCCCTTTGGTCTTCGTTCACCTGGAACCCAACCCGATGGATCGCTTAATTCGAGTCGTGTGCGCCTTCTGCAAGTAGACTTGAATCCCTATCCATTACTTGCTACGACACAGTACTCTTATAATTTTACTATCTATGTTGAAAATATCAATTGGGTTGCCATTAGCAGTGGATTAGGTGGCCTCAAGTATGCATTATAATTATCAAATTAACTTTGAACGAAGAATGTAGAGTCATGAACATTGTGCAACCTTTTTTAGATGTAGGATATGATTACATAAAACAATTTAATCCAATGGATCCAGGCTTGTTTAAGTCATTAAATCCATTGAATTGGCACCCATTTACTAAACAAGAATCCTTTGAAGAGGATGAAGAGGATCCAGCAACAAATGAGGAAGATTCTGATATGATGAAAGGGGCCAATGAAGTTGCAGATACAAGCAAAACCATCTATGATATTATAATATCCATTATTATATCAATTATATATTATATTTTTATAATTAATCTAGCAAGTCTCGTGACAAATGATTTAATATTTACGCACTGGACGGTTCGATTATTTACCTTTTCATTTACATTATTTTTAATGTATTCTTCCCAATTTTTCATATATCCAATTGCAATCTATTATGTGGTCTATGCATTAAATAATGCCTATCTGAATTACAGAGATAAACCAGCCGTTTTTTTGCCTCTTTTACCAAAACATTATGCAACTCTTCCCATTATGACCTCCAGAGGAGGAACCTATGATTTCTTAAATCCATTCAGCTATTTTCGTCAAGGAGAAGATATGACAGATCCTAAATACTACTTTTATAAGACAGATGAGGAACTCTTTAAAGCAAATGCTACTTCTGTCATTCCTAATTTTTATGAGCTGCGAAAGAAAAGCATGTTTAAGTTTAACGAGTTAATTAAGAAATTTAATACATTTATATATGAAATAAATAAGTCCTATATTGTAAAACCTGGAGATATAAAGCCTGGACCAAAATCCACTCCTGATACAGAAAAGGAACAAATTGAACAACAGATTATAGGAGCCATTTTACAATCAGTGGGCCCTGACAAATCAAAAGAATATGTTGTAAAACAGTTTGGACCAACTGGAATGGCTGTGCCAAGTGGTCCAACAGGAGCAACAGGAACAACAGCAACAAAAGGAGCATCTGTCTAACCTAAACCTTTCAAAGTATATACTCATAGGATGAAGCCATTTGTATCTGTCTTAACACCTACTTATAATCGCCGCAAGTTTATACCTGCTGCGATTGCAATGTATAAGGCACAAGGATATCCAAAGGATCGCATGGAGTGGGTTATTATTGATGATGGAACAGATAAGGTAGGCGACCTCTTTGCAGAGGCTGCCAAGACAATTCCTAATATTAAGTATATTCCTCTGACAGAGAAACTCCTCATTGGCCAGAAACGTAATATGCTGAATGATTCGGCGAAAGGCGATATTCTGATTGCAATGGACGATGATGACTATTACCCTCCTGAGCGTGTAAGTCATGTAGTCCTCAAGTTTCAGCAACAGCCTCATATACAACTTGCTGGGTCTTCCGAGATGTATCTGTATTTTAGGACAGATGGAAAGATTATCAAGGCAGGACCCTATAATCCAAATCACTGTACCAATGGAACCATGGCCTATCGGCGGTCCTATATGCTTAGCCATCGCTATGATGAGAAGCAGACCCATGCAGAAGAAAAGTCTTTCTTAGATGATTATAAGAATCCTATGATTCAACTCGACCCTTTTAAGTGTATTCTTGTTATGTGCCATTCTGATAATACATTTGATAAGAATAATTTACGCGATTCAAATAATCCGATGTTGAAAGACACCTTTATGAACCTCAAGACCTTTATCAAGGACAAGTCTCTCCGAGATTTCTTTGCAACTTGCTAAATGCATCTAAAGGGCTTTCCTTAGTAGAACGGTATGGACACACGTCTTTCCCTACATCATGTTAGAATAGAACTCTTTCCACATCAGATCCAAATGATACAGGCCATGCAACGTCATAAACGGCGAATGACAGAAGGGTTTGAACATCAAAATGAACAGATTCATGGACGGATAGGGATTGTGGCGGATCCACCAGGATCAGGAAAAACAATAGTTGTTCTAGGATTTCTAGGATTGCCAGATGTTGCTTATCCTACACATGGACTCCTGAATTCACATTCAAATCGTAATTTTGTCTCCTATGAACAAATTGTGAGACAGGATAGCTCTGCTATCAATGTAGTCATTGTACCAACGCATCTTCTACATCAATGGCAAAAAGAGACGGAGAAAACTACACTAAAACCTCTTATCATATCGAATAGGCGCCTTCTCCGAAATGCATCCACCCTTTCTGCTTTACAGCAAAGTGATTTTATTTTAACAACGAACAGGGTGTGGAAGGATGTCTATCAGTATACGCAGCAACATGTGATTCACTGGAAGAATCTATTTATTGATGAGGCAACAAGTATCTATTTGAGTCCTCAAGATGGTATTCCTGTATTTGAATTCCTGTGGTTAATAACATCTAATTGGCAATCATTGCAACATCGAAATCAGCATTTGCATATAGATAATAATTGGTTTTACTGCACAACGGAATCGAGCTCTTTCTATCGAAATCTCATTCCCTGGACACACCCTCTTCGTCATACCCTGGTCTTACGATCAGAAGAGCCTATTCCCTATCCGTCGCTTGTTCAAGTAGATATAAAGTGTCGTCAACCCTATACACTTCTAAATCTTCCAACTACTCTTCTTGGAACAAATTACGAGGGTCTTGTGCCTCATAAAATGCCGCGTGTATTTAATGCGCTTGGCATGGGCTCCTATACAATAGAGTCTATTAAACAGTTATTTGGTCGCTCGGAGCTTATTGATGCAAAGGCAAACGATGATTGCTCTATCTGTTTAGAGGAGCCCCAGCACAGTGTCATTCTGCCCTGTTGTATGCACCGTTTCTGCGGATCTTGTATTTTACGTCAACTCATTATGAGTGGCCAGTGCCCCTTATGTAGAATTCCTCTGACCCTCTCTGATCTGCACCCTCTTCGTCTAGATAGTTCTCAGAACGAAATTCTTATGACAAAACAGGATACCTGTTTTCAGTATATTCAACAGAATCAGGAAAAGGGTCCCTTTTTGATATATACTACTTACGAGAATACCTATTATCAGCTACAGTCAAAGTTTGAGGCAATAGGTCTACCATGCAATCTTCTGGAATTAAATTCGCAACATTCTACAAAAATGATTGCGAATTTTAATAATGGCTTAACAAAAATTCTATTTATAACGAATATGGATGCTATACGAGGACTTAGCCTTTCAAAGGCAACACATTTAATTCTTTTTTACGCTGTGCCCTCTTACGAACGGGAACAGATACTGATTCATTCGATGCAACGCTTGGGATCAAAGGAACTGAAGACGGTGGTGCAGTTGTCGACGGCACTGGATGAATAGCGAGGCCCAGAGTGTCTTTTAGTTTACCCGTTTGATACGTTGCCCATTGGGCAATGCATCGAAAGGGAACCCGTTCTTCATTTGAGATGCGATTCATTTCCTTCCAGGAATTAAAGAGCGCTGATTGTTTTGTAAGGACCTGTGTATAGACCAGATCATTGAGTCCAGGAATCTGATCGGGTTTAGGATACTTTTGGAGAATGATATTGGGATATTTGAGTTTTAAATGATAGGAGAGGGGCAGTAAATTCCAACATTGATGGAAAAAGGCCCAGAAATCGGCTCGATCCGACCAGCGAATATATTCCAGAATTTGCTCATAGAGTTCAAAGGGGGCTTTCTGCAGATAGAGGGGTAGATTCTGATGAAACAGGAGACCTGCCAGATTCGCATCCTTTGTTTCAAGATCTAGTTCATCAGAGGCACCCCAGGCCTCAAAGAGTGTAAACCAGGCCGCTCGAATGGCAATATGAATATTTTTATCGAGGTCATCCTGTTTGTTCTGTTCATAGGCTTCGCGAGTTCCCTGACATAAGAGGCCTTGGCTGACCTTTCGGATATCTCCTAAATTATAGAGTGATTCAGAAATGGGCTGCTTGTAGAATTTGTCAAGGGCGGCCTTTTGTGGCATAACAACATGCCGAACAAGGCAGTGTTTCAGAAGTTGCTGCATAACGCGCCCCTCCATAACATTGCAAATAAGGAAGAGAGGGGCATCCTCCTTAAAAGAACGTTTTGATTTTAAATAGTCTAGAAGTTCTTGGAGCCCCCCCTTTTCTCCTTGCGATAGCCCATCCATTTCATCAAGAAGAATGGCGCGGCCATTCGGAGTAGAGGGATGAATGAGGGCTGAAATTCCTGGCTCCACCAAAAGTGGCAGAATCGTTTGACGAAAGGAACTCCCTGTCCGTGTATGGGAGGCATTGAACTCTTGAATCCAGTATTTTGCAATTTGACAAATCCGATAGACCATAGTGGTTTTGCCGATGCCTGGACTGCCAATTAATAGAAAAGCAGGATGGGAGCGACTTTTGAGCCATTGTAGCATAGCTTCTTCAATATCAGGATGAAGACATGCTGTTTCCTGTTCTTGATTGCTTGTTCGCATTCTAAGAAGGATACCGTTAGGATATTAGTATACCCACACTTTAGGTGGGTCTAACACTCACCTGACTTTCCAGATCCAGAAATAGTGGAACCATCTGGATTCATGCAGTTCTGACCATCAAATACACCATCCCATGTAAGACCCGCTGATTGGACTCGATCACATAGTTCTCGTAATGATTCATTTACGACTTGTATAGGAAAAAACCCTGTTTGATTATAACCTGTTGCATTGTTCCCTTTTGTGACTGCAGCGGTTGGAAGACCGGATGGCGTGGACGTATTTTTTTTGAATGTTCCAGTTCCCTTTATACTTACTCCAATTGTGTCAATGCAACCAGCCTGAATAATTGTTTTCCCATCAGACGACATTACCGGATAGTAAGTTAAGAAATCAGGACATGTATTAATAGCAGGAGGCCAGGGTGCCGTAGTTCCTGTATAAGGACCATTAGGTCCAAACCAGATCATACCATATACAAAAAATATATAGAGGGAAAGTGGAACAAAAATAGCAGCTAGTACTAGTTGTTTTGGTTCTGTGCGCATACAATACATGACTACACCAAATTCAATAACAAGTGCAATCATAATGTAGACAAAGAGTTTCATGTTAAAATTACCGAATACAGTTTGTGATGAATTGCCAGTTTTAATAGTTGCTGTGCTGGTTGTAATACCCATTCTCTATTAATGAATTTGCAAATAAACTAATAGTTAGTATTTAAAATACATACTATTAGTTCTTGTTGCTTTACTGAGATTAAGAACCGTAGCGAACCAAGCCCTGCGCCACACCCAGACCACGAGCACCCGTCTCGAAATAGAAGTTGCCGTAATCGCTGTCAATAAGGTTGTTTGCAGATACAGTTCCACTAACACCCTCATAACTGGGCTTCCAGACACCTGGTGTTCCAGCATTGGAAGAGGTCCAACCTGAGCCGCCGCCGTTTGTACTATTCGTGGTCGTAATATCGAGCCTGAGGAGCTGAACACGGCGGAATGTACGGCCCGAGCTTACAATGGTCTTGCCCATATCACGGAACAGACTGAGGGTTCCTGAAGGGTCCATTGCAAAGTTGGATGCAGGAATATTGGAACTTATGAAACGACCCGCGGCAGCACCCGATACATAGGTCGATGTAGAGGCGGCGGCATCTGCCTGGAAGACAGCAAGGGATAAACCACTCGTAGGAGCAGGGGGAAGAGGGATAAAAAACTGGGAATCGATAGAAATCTGCTTTAAGAAACGAGCAACAGATGACATTTGGTTCTATCTATACTCAAGAAAAATATTTATCAATAAGTGAAATCATTGATAAATAGTATGCCGTAGAAAATACGCCGGTAGGCCGAAGAGTTGCGCCTAGACCATTTAACAACCGTAGCGAACCAAGCCCTGGGCCACACCCAGACCCCGAGCGCCTGTCTCGAAGAAGAACACATTGTAGTCGGAACCGGTATTGACTGCCGTGGGGCCTCCCGTAATGCCCTCGGTCGACGGCTTCCAGACACCAGGTGTTCCATTATTGGAAGAGGTCCAGCCACTGCCACCGCCGTTTGTACTATTCGTGGTCGTAGCATCGAGGACGAGACGCTGAACAGCGCGGAATGTGCGACCCGAGCTGACAATCGTCTGGCCCATATCACGGAAGAGAGCAAGAGTGCCCGATAAATCAAAGACAGTCGAGGGAACGTTTGAGGACGTAAAATTACCCGCAGCGGCACCAGACACATAGGTTGACGTAGACGCAGCGGCATCATTGTTGAAGTAGAGAAGGTTCAGGCTAGCCGTTCCAGTAATACTAACGAAATACTGTCCATCACTGGAAATCTGTTTAGGACCGCGACTGAGGACGGATGACATTGTATATTCATACGTAAGAATAAAAAATTGGCCAGATTCAGAAATGGCGACTCAGCATCCGTCTGATTTTCAGCTCCCGTATACTGGATACGCATTAAATGGACAGAATGGCCGCATTAACTTTTCGACTTCAACGGGAGGTCCTGAGGGTGCCGGTGGAGCCTTCAATGTTCCAGGATTTGACTATGGTAAAAAAGCGGAGCCAAACTTTGTGGGCGATATGCTCCGGGGAAACATGACACCCTCCGAGGTGGCCATGGCCTTCTTTACGACCTGCAATGTGGAACTCATTCAAGAGTCTATCCGTAGAGAAGTCTACCAACGCTCAGGCCCTAAGAAGTATGTTATTGATGATCAAGATGTGGATGAGCTTAAAATGGTCATGAGAGCCATGTATTATCAATATGCAAAAAACAATACGTTTGATATTGCCGGTCAGGTCAAAGAACTTAATCGACTTGTGATTGATTGGTCTGCGCCTCGTATTTTGAGTGAAATTGACCATTATCACTATTATTTGAATGATATTAGCCATTTACCGGTGCCCCTTATGCAGCCGGTCTCTATGTCCTCTGCCGGTGCCAAGTCGCTGCCGTTTCAGCCCCTCATGTAGGTGGGGGACCTCTAGTCCCGCTTTGCGGGACTAGCCTCCCCCATACCCCCTGTTCACTTGTAGTTGTGTGAGTCTGGTTATGCCTCCCTCATACTCCCTGTTCCCTTGAATCTGGTATAGAATAGCTAGGCCTTGACTGCCACCGTTTTGCGTTTCACAACGGTAGTAGCCCTCTTCTTCTTCGGAACAGGGATTGCCGATCCCCCATCACCCTTCATCTCCTCCTCTCGCGCATCCTTGTAGGTGGTCCAAGCAGTTGCAAACTCGTCCAAATCCTTTAGCCACATGGTTGCCGGTGTAGCCTTCTCGAGTTCGGCCATGGCCTCCCTCTTGACCCTTACCTCCTCATCCAGCTCTGCAATGGCAGACTTCTTGACTCGGTCCATCGGAAGGCGCAGCACATACCGATATGACTCATAGGCATCCGGTTCCAAGGGATTGGACAAGGGCGGAATGCCACAGGTCTTGAGCATTGACACAATCTCCTCTTCCTCCTTGCGCATCAGCACGATCCGTCCGTCCAGCATGGCCTGGAGAAAGGCTCTCTTGGCCTCCAGTTCAGTGGCCTCCTTCCCTAGATGCTCTAGCTGCTTGAGTCGACGTTGCTCATAGAGCGGTAGCCTCTGCCCCACAAAGGCCTCTAGAATATCCCCGATTGTCTCGTATTTCTGCATAACAAAGTCTGCATCGAAGCAGTGCATATTCGTCGTCTTCCAATAGCTAAACAACTTGAAGTTCTTCTCAAAGACTTCCGGCTTCTCCATGGCATCGTCAAAGCCCTCTTCTGTCATGTAAAGAACGAACTTGATCTTGACACCCACGGACAGGTCATCAAAGTTCTTGAGGCCAAAGGGCGCAAGTTCCTTGACCAGGAGATTGTCCAGGTAGGCCTTATAAGGCTTTGTCCACTGACCCACGGGTAGCTCCTCGACCGTAATGGTCTTCTTCTCTTCATCGAAGCTATAAGTGCCTCTCGTATGCCACGTGCAACTGTCAATTCGCTTCAGAAGCCCCTTGAAGCCAAACCACCAGGGATCCAACGCTCGACCCGCAAGGGTCGCAAGGGATCCCTTGAGCCTATGCTGCAACAGAGTCAGAATGTCCTCCGGATTGTGCGGAGGAATGTCGGTTGAGTAGCCCGTTCCGACGCCCACGCAGCCATTGATGGCCAATAAAGGAACCACGGGCAAATAGTATTCAGGCTCCACCTTCTCTCCGTCGTCCTCCATGGCCTTCAATAGAATCTGGTCATCCTTCCTGAACAGTGTATCCACAATGGGCTCCAACTGGGTATGGATGTATCTTGGTGATGCCGCATCCTTGCCGCCCTCCAACCTGGACCCGAACTGCCCAATGGGCTTCAAGAAGTGGATGTTGTTCGAGCCCATGAAGTTCTGGGCCATCCCCACGATTGTTCCATTCAAGGAGGCTTCGCCGTGGTGATAGGCCGCATGTTCGGAGACATAGCCTGTTAGCTGGGCTACACGAACCTCCTGTCGGAGGCCACGCTTAAAGCATCCATAGAGAATCTTCCTCTGACTTGGCTTGAATCCATCCATCAAATGGGGAATGGAACGAATATTGTCCGCATGACTGAAATGGATGAGCTGACCATCGACAAAGCCCTTGAAGGTGGCTTTTCCTGATACAACAGGCATCATCTTCTCAGGCTCATACTTCTTGAGCCAATCCTTTCGGTCGTTTGCACAATCCTTGCCAAAGGCCATAATCAAGGCATCATTGGAGGGCTTTCCCTCCCATTCATACTTGATTTCATGAAGATCACGGAACCACTCTCTTGCTTCGGCAGGAGTGGACGTTCCTAGTCCCTTGTAATACTTCACATGCCACCCTGCCAAGGAGTGCGTATCCTTCCAGGTGGTATAGTCCTGCATTCTGTAAAAGGGCACCACGGAGGATCCCTTGGATGCTTTTAGAAGGGGCGTCGAAAGAGTGCAAATGTAGCCCAGTTCCAGAAGCTGAGGCCACTCCACATGAAAGATGTTCATGACGAGCCCCTTAATATGGGAGCCATCATCATCCTCATCGGCCATAATCATGATTCGACCGTAGCGCAAATCCTTCGTAGAGCGATAGACTTTGCGCTGCTCTAGGCCAAGGATCAACTTGAGGTTCTTGAGTTCCTCGTTGGCATTGAACTTCTGAACGCTGATTTCACGCACATTCAGGGGCTTTCCCCTAAGAGGAAAGACGCCCCAGAAATCTCGCCCGACGACCTCCAGACCAGCGTTGGCTGATGCCGCTGCTGAATCTCCCTCTGTCAGAATCAAGGTGCACTTGTCGCTCTGTGCCGTTCCTGCATACAGGGCATCATCACACTTGGGAACACCGCGCAAAGTGCGCTTCTTTGTTCCGTCCGTCTTCTTGGCGTCTCGATTGGATCGGGCCTCCAAGACCGACTTGGCCTCGTCCAGAAGACCCAGCTTCATCAGACCGTCCACAAGCTTACCACTGAACTTAGGACTGGAGCCAAACTTCTTGGCATCGGTCGTCAGAAAGTCCTTGGTTTGCGACGCAAAGGTGGGATTGACAATGGTGGCATTGACAAAGAAGACTACATGATCCTTGAGCTGTCCTGGCTTGATATCGACCTTCTTCTTCTTGGCAGCCTCCGCAAAGTCCGTCAGGACGTGGCGGCTAACATAGTCCACATGCTTACCACCTTTCCGTGTCTGAATGCCGTTCACAAAGCTAATCTGCTTTTCGTCCTTGAGTCCCTCCTCATCGGAATACAGGTGTCTGGTCAGAACTGCACCGACCTCCCACCGAGGCCCACAGGTTTCGAAGCAGAAGCCGCTGCCCACGCCATCCCTCAGAAACATCTTCATATACTTCTCAAAGGTGTTGGTAGCAATCGCTGCGCCGTTCCAGTAGACCTTGACAGTCGATCCTACCATAGCTGCAAGTTCATAGGCCCTCGTTTGAAAGACGGCCATCATGTCCTCGGTAAAGTTGCCGTCCTCCAGAAATGCCCCCTTGAATCGACTCGAATCAGGGGTAAAGCTGATCTTGACGTAGCCCTTGGTGCCCGTGGCCTTCCGAATAGAAGGCTTCCCCTTTACACTCATATTGTTGGACCAGGTCTGCGTATACTTCTTGCCTGAGCCAGGATTTAGCGTTTCCACCGTGAACTCTGTGGAGAAGATATTGGCCAACTTGGCACCATATCCGTTCTTACCGCCGACAATGCGCTCCTCGCCCTCCTTGTAGTTGGAGGAGGTCAGAAGGCGACCAAAGATGAGCTCAGGGATGTAGCACTTCTCCTTGGGATGTTCCTCCACAGGGATGCCGTCGCCGTCATTCTCGACCTCAATAGAACCATCTTTGACCGTTATGTCGATGCGCTTCACAGGAAGGCGAACACCCTCCTCGGCCGTAGAGGCACGAACAAAGGCATCCCGTGCATTCACGACGACCTCATCGAAGATCTTGTATAAGCCCGGATTGAACTGGAGGGACTTAAAGAGCATCTTGCCAGTGGCGACATCCAGGGTCCACTGCTGGTCATCCGAGGTAATGACGGACCCGATGTAAGTATCGGGGAGCTTGAGGACATGCTCTTCGTGTGATAGTTGTTCGTATTCCTCGGCCATTCTCTTTGAGGGGAAAGGGGGGAGCCTTTAGGTATCAAATTTATGGGGTTGAGCTCTGCGCTCAACCCCAGGATTTAAATGATGGATAGTTGCCCTTCGGGCGACTATCGATTACGCATTAAATTCTAGATACTGCCTACTATAAAATTAAGCCCTCTGTATTAATACAGAGGGCTTAATTTCATTCTTAACGGTAGGGGATGCACCTGTATACACAACAGGCAAAACGTATATACAGACTCTTAAAAGATAAGTATCCATTAAAAGGGCAGTTGCCTTCTATCCGAAGTATTGTAGGGCTGGATGATATTATTTGTTTGGAATTATCACATTTTGATATTAATGAACTATTTGAATATGATACGTGTGTAAATCTGAAGAATATCACACATATCCAGACGGAGATAGACACCTATACACTTCCGGAATATCTCCGATTTGCAACTCGGTATATACGTCCTATAAAACGTATACGACTCATTCAACATCCTGATCTATTTCCAGTTTCACCTCTACCGATTTTACATATTCAGAAAGTGTGTTCTAAGAATAATTGGTCTACTCCAACATATGTTCATTTGGCCATAGAAAAAGCAATTCGTTCTCCGTATGGAAATCACTTCTTTTTATCAGATTTTGATATTAATATGGCACGAACAAATCTCTCGCGAGAAATTAATCGGCTGATTGAAGTTCGTGATAAGTATACAACACTTCATTTTCATCTGGAACAGGGGGGTGATCTGTTTCCAGTTCATGTGATTTTACGGTGTTTATGTGGTAAACAAGAGTCCTGGATGAAACCCTATTCTATTCTGGATTCTGTATGGGGGAACGTTCAAACAGACCCCTGGTCTCCCTGGAATACAGACGATTTATACCATACCCAGTATTTAAAATTGGGAATTAAACAGGCTCCTCTCTTTGATACAAAATACAATGGAACAATTGTTATCCACGCAAATAATCAGTGCTCGTCGAGCGCATGGTTCTGTATAACCTATTTAATCTACGCATTTGCAAATTCAGTTGAACGTTTTATTCAACGAATCAATGGAGTCTCCATAAAAGTAGGAAGAATACAAGGGCCCCGCTTAAAACTTATAGGGCACTCATTAACAACAAGTGGCGATGGTAATACGCAAGTAGTCCCTATAACTATTGCGAGTAAGGTGTATAAAGTCCGAATTCCTACACAGCAATTTATAGAAAGCCCTGTGAAAGTATACGATTATAATCGGTTTTGGTTACCAAACTAGTACCGTTAAGAATATAATTACGCCCCTCCTTTGGAGGGGTGAATTCGGCGGTACAAGTCGACATAAAGCATACACACTCTATTCTGTAATGCCAAGGACGAGGTCTCGGTCTCAATCCTATGAACCACCAGCAGACTACACTACCTTTCGCACAAAAGTTAACGAGTGGTTCCAGGATATCTTTGCGGATGTCGACCCCAAAACAGGTTATCTTGTCAAGGAGCCAACTGGATTCTACGGGTCCAAGGTTCGCAGCTTAGTGCGTTATGTCTATATGCAGAGTTCCGAGGTCAAGGCCATTCAGACTAGCCAACAGATTCGGGCCTCTTCCATCTGCCTCTATGTCTTTCATATTGTCAAGTATCTCTCCGAATATATTCTCCCAGCCCTCTTTTCGTTTCTCTCAGCCTATCTATATTACATGTCTGCGGATCCAATCCTTCTTTATTCAGATCCAGTATTCAATTCAACAAATACGTCGATTGAACAGAATACAACTAATAGCTGGTATTTTCCCTCTGTTTCGGAGGCAGGGGCTTTCATTGGTGAGGTTGCTCACAACGCATTGTCCATTCCCATCTCCTTTCTTGCAAATACCGTTGACCGAACCCTTCATTTGAGGGAAGGGTTTGACGTTGTTCAGACCAATTCTCAGAAGCTCTTTTGGACTCCCTTAATCGCCATTGGTGTGTATATTTCAACATTTGTTCTTCTCAAGTGTCTTCTGAATATGCAGCATCTCGTCTCGGCCCAATGGGCTCTCTGGAACTACCAGGCCCTCTTTCTCAAGGAAACAGAGGAGGCCGTTGAACGGGCCATTACAGGTATTGTGCGGCCCTATCTAGTCAATACTTATGAGCAACTCCTTCTTCAGTCATCCGAGTCGCAACTGGTAGATAATGACAGCCGTAATGCAATGAGAAGCCTGTTCCTAACCTATCATGCCGACATGGAACTCTATCGCGAGGGCCTTCATGAACGGATATTCCAGTATATTCGTGCGATTCCATTTGCAGAAATGCTGGTTCTGGGCAAACTCTCGAAGCGATACATGGCAGGGTTATACACCCTTATCCGTGATTCCAATGACCAGTTGTCCTCCATTTTGTTTGAGTTCAATCAGCAGCTTCTCCAAGTGGCTCCGAATCCAAAACGGTTTCTTACCAATACATAGACCTGTTTATTCATTCGTATTGGAACCAGAATTGGCAGCTCCACGAGGAGCGCGTCTTGTATGAGCACTTGCGCGTCTCTTAAGAAGCCGTCGTGGCTTTATATTGGAGGGTTTTACAGTGTGTCCAGTTAATGCACCTAGAGTAGCAAGTTCTAGATGTCGCTCTAATCTTTTGTGAGTACGTTGAGCACGTATTTCTTGGTTCTTAAGAAGCCGTCGTGCCTTTACATTGGAGGGTTTTACAGTATGTCCAGTTAATGCACCTAGAGTAGCGAGTTCTAGATGTCGCTCTAGCCTTTTGTGAGCACGTGTTTCTCGGGGTTTACGTTTGGAAGCATTATTATTATAATTGGAGGACCCTAGTCCATTGGAATTATTGGATGGTTCATTTGTGTTTGCTGAAGAATGGGCTCTTAGATATTTTTTGTATTTACGTTTTCGTCGTTCACTTTCGCTAGACTTTTCTTTTTTGGCGGGAGGAATGGGCGGATACGATTCGAAACCAGAACCAGGAAATAACTCTGTAATTGGTACTACTGGACCATCTGACATTTCTATAGTACCGTTAAGAATATAATTACGCCCCTGGCCAGGGATGAATTAGAGTCTTAACACTAGTGCTACTATAAAATTAAGCCTCCACCCATTATGGGTGGAGGCTTAATTTTATATTAGGCGGTACCGTTAAGAATATAATTATGGTTCTAAAGGAGGCATAATTATAATCCTCATCTTTATGGTAGAGAGATGTCCTATCATCAGGCCGCTAAATATGTAGGGGCTCCTTTGCCACAACCGGCTGCTGCATCTGGCGGGGACATGGCACATCCCAACCTTCAAATGATTCGGCAGATTGTAGGAGGGAAGAAAAGGCGTTCTAAGAAGGCTCTTCGGAGAAGGAAGACTAGGAAACAGCGAAAACAGTCAGGGGGATTCTTACCTTCTATTGGAGAGCCCTTTGTGGCCGCTGTTACCAAGTATATTGCACCCTTGGCCCTCTATGGCATCTATAAGTTTATGAATGGAACAAAGAAGACACGGAAGAGTCGTAAATAATCGCGTTTCAATCTACCCTTAGTCAAATTCCGGCGCTACTGAGTGCGTATAATTCAAATAGACCTAAAGCCCTTCGGCCTGAAACCTTCAGATGTCAGGCAAGACAAACGCGAATGGAAATCTCTTTGAGATTCGCACAGTTCAGTCGGGTGCCTTTCGCACTCTCATTGAGGGCCTGAAGGAGATTCTGGCAGAGGCCAACATTGAGTTTGATTCTACGGGAATCAAAATCATTGATGTGGATGAGACCCATGTGGTCCTGACGTATCTCAGGCTCAATGCCGACAAGTTCGAGTATTTCTTCTGCCCCAACAAATTCATTCTGGGGGTCAATATGATCTATCTGTTCAAGTTGATTAAGACGCTGAGCAATACGGACTCCCTGACTCTCTTTCTACCGGCGTCCAATCCGAATAAGCTGGGAATTAGAGCTGAGAACGCGGAGAAGCAGACGACCAACACCTGGATGATGAAGCTCTTTGATACCAATGTGGACAACATTGAGATGCCGAACATTCAGTTTACCTCCATTATCAACATGCCATCAAGCGATTTCCAGAAGATTTGCAGGGATTTTAATGCTCTCGCTGAAAAGCTTGAAATTACATGCTCAGGTAAAGACCTTATCTTTAAGTGTATAGGGGACTTTGTGGATGGCGAGACGGTAATCCTGTCTGAATCACAGACGGGTGTCAAGGTGCAGAAGCTGGGCACGGCAACGGAAATTGTGCAGGGAGTCTTTGAGCTCAAGTATCTGACGATGTTTACTAAGTGCACGAATCTGTGCCCGTCGATCGAGTTGTATTTGAAGAACGACTATCCGTTGGTTCTGCGATACATGGTGGCGAATCTGGGGGAGATTCGATTGGTTCTAGCGAGGCATAAACAGAAAGCCTAAAATGGCCGAGCCATTTTAGGCTTAGTATTTTTCATTAGTAGCCTTTGGCTACTAATGAAAAACAGAAAGCGTAGGGGGACATCAGGGCAGCCCTGCCTCCCCCTTGACCCCCTGTTCACTTAGACTATATTTGTATCCCTATCCGTCTGCATCTGTGTCTGCTTTCCAATCAGCTCCAAATCCGTATCCGACTTGTTGCGTTTCATAGTATTCATGTTGTTCGTAGAATAGCGTACTCCTTCTTGAGAACTTGTTGTAGAAGCAGACGTAGCTCTCGAAACACAATACAGAAGTCCCATTGCTACAATACATATCGCTGTTAGTATTATACCTGTTATAGTCATTTCACTAATTGACCAAATGATTCCCACCGTAAAACAAGACAACCCTGCAAGTCCTACTACAATTGTGCACAGAACGGGTAGCATCTCTAACTAGAAATTCTTATGTAGACCTTAAATTAGAGATGACTCGGTTCAGTAGGGTTGAATTTCGACCTTTAAGTAAAAAAGACGATGATGAGGCAGATGAAATTGTCCGTCAAAAGAGTCTCAAACTCAAGGACGTAAAGGACCGTGATGTGTCCGTCGGCTCGAAAGTTCTGATTCCAGATCCTAATGAAGAGGGAACGGTGGTCCGCATTCATCGCGGAAATGTCATTGTTAAAATGCCCCAGCCCTATCGCATGGGTCCGGCCGACGAAGTCGAGTGCATTCGCAAGTGCGGACGAAAAGCCGCTGCACCCAAACCCAAACCTGCTGTTCGATTTGCAAAAACTGCCAGGAAATCACGGAAGCGCGGCAACAATAATAATAATGATGATGACAAAATTAAATTCCTGTTAAAGGCCCTCAAGATTCATGAGGCTTCGAGGGCTCCTGCAAAGTCGAGGGCCGCATCAAAGACCGGCAATGTTACTAGTGCGACTCCGAAGAGGAGGAAGACGGCTCGTCGGTCTGCTACTGAGAACGAGGAGTAGTCCATGCCTGAACATACTCAGCCCATCCCTTTTGAGCGATAAACTGAGCCTGTCGCATAGTCCAGCCATAGGAAGACCCCGAATGGCCCGTATATTCCATCTTGTCTTGTACAGCCTTGTAGCGAGGATCCGAGGAGAACATATAGCCCTTCCCTGCCTCAGGCTCCTCCTTCATGAGGTCCCAGGCCTCTGCTGCTTGGACCGCCTTATAGACATCCTGGGCCATTTCACGACTCGATGCGTCGCGAATAAAGCTGAAATCTCCTGGTTGAAACGACGACATTTTACTTGTGAAAGTATGGATATGAAGAGTGTGGCAGTCCTTAGGGGACTTAAAGAACTTCAAATTTTTCGGCCAATCATTTTGTCTCATCTAAACCAGCGCCACATCTTACTGATAGGATGCTTGAATCGATTCTATATACAGCTGCCTTTTGTGGCGTCTTTACGGTTCTGGATCGAATTATTGCCACGGAGAAGTGGCTTAGCCCCTATTACGCTGTTCATGCACTTCATAATGCAGTCATTGTTCTATCAACCGCCCCTGATGTCTACCATACCTTCACAGATATCCATGGCCTAGACAAGTATCCGACCAATTATCTGGCCGTGCAACTCTGTATTGCACTCCATCTGTATCATATTTTGTTGTATTGGAATAAGTTCCGCTATGATGACTGGCTACATCATGGACTCATGATTGGCCTAGCAATGCCTCTCAGTCTCACAATTGAAGCTCATACGTTGATGGGGTTCTCTTTGTTTTTTACCACAGGGTTGCCAGGGGGGCTCGATTATGCAATGCTGTTTCTGGTGCGAAATAATTTACTGTTGAAGAACACTGAAAAAAGTGTAAACACCTTTTTAAATGTTTGGATACGAAGTCCGGGTTGTGCGGCTATGGCGGCTTTAGCAATTGCCGCCCGTTTATCTCAGCCAACTGACCTGCTAACAACTCTATTGACGATAGGTCCACCGCTTCTAACGTTCTGGAATGGGCAGTATTTTATGCAACAGGTGGTTCAAGATTCTGCTCGTCTTGGCGTATAAAGAAACACAAACAAAATAAGTGAACAGGGGGTATGGGGGAGGTGGGTTTGCTCCGCGAACCCAAAGCCCCTACATCTTCTTCTCCGTGAATGGCGTGTAAATTGTTTCCTCTGCCAATACCTCAGGGTGATGTTGCATGAGGTCCATCTTGTTCTTGAAGGTCTTGCAATCTGAATTCCAGACCTTTACGATATTATGGGTCTTCTTGGGACTAATGGACAGTCCATTGATAACGTTTCGGCTGTCCGTTGCGACTTCATTGAGCATAGCCGCGACAGCATAGCGCACAAAGGCTAATCCCGCCTTCGCCTTTGCAATCCGAAAGCTGTAGGCGCCGCCATAGACATTCGCACAGTTCTCCCACAGGGGTGGAATGCCATTACGCATCAGAAAGAACATCCCATCACTCAAGGTGTCCATCTTGAGTGCAGCAATTACCGTGAAGAATTCCCGCCATGTGGTCATTTTACCAAAGCTTGTATACGAGGGCTCTGACCAATCACGCCCCTCGGACGTATGCCAGAGGAGCGTCCAGTATCCCGAAGGAATTGGAGTATCAAGAGATGCCATTATGGATAAGTAGCTAGGCGTTAGTATCAGTGCCGGTTTAAGTTCAAGGAACTTCTGGACTTCAAATTTTTCAGTCCATGGTTTCCACTTGAGGAGAAGGAGGAAGAAGAGGAGTCTCAACAGGAGCCTCAACAGGAGCCTCAACAGAAGTCTCAACAGAAGCCTCAACAGAAGCCTCAACAGGAGCCTCCACAGAAGCAACAGGAGCAATAAAAGCGTTCACAAGATCCTCTACAGAACTAGACCTATCAAATGAAGTTGTTGCACCTGATACATCCGTAAAAGAGGCGGATACTGTAAGAACACCGTCTACATAAGAAACATTCAAGACGCCTGTAGACTCCTCATTCGCCTCTTCCTCTTCTGATTCCTCCACATACGGTTCCTCACGCCTCTCTGGTTCAGGGAGCAGTTCAGACCACTCTTCATTTGTTGGCTCGTCCAAGGTAAATACATGACTGGCACCATGTCCATCTACAATATGCAGCTCTGCATCTGAAGGAGGCCAAATCTTATGATAGACAGACCATGCATCCATGAGAACACGAACCGTTAGGCTATCGTGGTCCTCGATAACCAAATACAGATTTGAAATCCAATCATCCAGTGTATAAGTGATTCCATCCACAATAAGTTGTGTAGAAAGCCAGGAGAGCTTCGTGGTGGGGGGCTGTAGACCTTGGAACCGCTGCACAAGTGTATTCCTGAAAACATTATATGTCCATTCAATGCGATCCCTGTAGATTGAATTAGGCGACGTATAGCAGGAGGCAGGAATGAGTCCTGACTCTTCCACAAAATACCACTCATTGGAGGTTCCATTGAGGTAGTTGCAGACAGCATTCAAGACAGTTCCTGATACTGTACAGGCCTTCTTGAGGAACTCCGTTGTCAAATGGTATGCAGTGAGACAATAGAGGGCAACTGACATCTTCTAAAAAATAGAGTCGTTTATTGTTTAAGTGGCTAATACATCTTGATTATCTTCTGCTTTGTAAGCCACCTGCCGATGGGTGCATCTGCGTCCACCTCTCCATCCGCATTGGGCTTGTAGACATTGTTATCAGGGTCCTTGTAATAGGAGACACCGTCATGATCAAACTCTTCTAGTTCAAGAGGTTCCTCCTCCTCTTCATCTGCCTCTACTTCTGGCTTTGCTGTTGCAGAAGCAGAAGCAACAGGAGCAGGAGCAGGAGCAGCAGCAACAACCTTTGTTTCTGCAGGAAGCATCTCTACATCCTCCTCATCAATATGATGCACATTGACCCGCATATCAGACACTAGGCCGAAATCACAGACTGTGGTGGCGTCATCTACAACTACCACTTCATTCTTCATAGAGGGTCCGGGCCAGGACCAGCTGCCCTGTGTAGGCTTCCAGGCTCCTACATCCTCTTCGCGATTTGTGCGTTCAATGGCAGCAAGACGTCCATCCAAATCCCCAATATCTTCCGAGAGTCCTGCAATGGTCTTCTGTACCTGTCTCTGATAGGCGAGTTCGAGGGCGGCCAAACGATGCTCTAGATGGGAAGAATCTGGGACAACAGGAACAGGTGATGCAATAGGAACTGGTGTATGCGTATGTGTAGGTGTAGGAAGATGCCGAACAGCTGCAAGTGCGTTTGCAAAGATACGGCTCTCTTCGCGGACCTTTTCCATGCACTGGTCGACAGCAGCCTGGACAGACTTCGTAAAGGATTCGGTAATAGCGGTTTCCATTCTTAGACTATATTATACACTAAGAATGGGGTTTAAATGGCATCAAATTTTTAATATTGGAATTAGTAGATATGTCTAAGCCCCTTCCTAAGCTTTTACGAAGGCAATACTATGCCATTCTGGATCGTCTTATTGAACAAGAGGACTTGGCAAAGACCGCTCCTACTCAAAAGGAGAAAGATGCTGCAAAAGCCAGAGCAAGTGCAACACGGTATGCGGTCAAACAATTCATGGATATTCTTACAGGGCTTGGCCATAGTCTTGAACTTCCTAATAATGCATCAAGTGGTTCCTCGAGTGGTTCTTCTCTTACCAACTTTTCGTCCTCTGGATCTCATTCTTCTTCTGGATCTCATTCCTCTGGATCAAAGACTCATAAGAAAAAGAATAATAAGAATAATAAGAAGAATAATACTGCACCTAAAAAGGGAGGCACCAGGCGCCGTTCTTAATTCGAACGCACCTTCAAGTTAATACAGGCGTCCAATGTTGATTCCCAGGCCTTCAGAGGCTTTGTCCTCTTGAGCTTCAACACCTCCTCGGCCTTCGCCAAGCGTTCCTTGACCGTTTCCATTACGTTCTTCGTTAGACTTACGTCATAGAAATCAATTGGCTTTGTATCCATGGTCGCTAGAAGCGATACCATGGGGGGCAAATGCAGATCTACGCGGAGCTTCCCCTGACGCACAAGATTCCTGTAGTCTTCAATGGACACAGGCCCTCCAAAAAGCTTTAGAATCTGCCGGTTCGGTGCAGGTTTAATCGGCCCTCCCACAGCAGGACTGTATAGTCGATTGAGCAGAGAGAGTTGTTCCCATCGGGCATAGGAGTCCTGGTGCATATCAAAAAGGTAGGCCATAGCACACTCAGGAGAGCAGTAGTTTCCCTGAACCTGAATATACTCCCCTTGATCACGAATAGGGAGTATAATGGGCTGATTTTCGAAGGTATGGCAGCACCAGAAACAGGCAATGTCTACGCGATCAGGAAGGGCCCGAATCTCCTCAGAGGACTGGAACTGAACAAGAAGGGTGGCCTTCTTGTAAAAATCGGGGGCATCTGTTGTTGCAACAACCATAGCTGCTGCAGCAGTAGGTGCTTCAGGAATGACTGATTGGAGTATCTCCACCGATTCTGAGAAGGGATCGTCAGTGGATGCATCATAGGGTTCTACATTTGTGGGAGGAACTGGATTGTATTGAATAAGTGTATCGTGAAATACTACCTCCTTGCTCTGAATAGGCAGATGTGCAATCAGAGGCTTTCGAATCTCGGGCTGCAGATTTCCCTCAATACTATGGGGGGTTACCACAGCCACAACGGAGAACTTCTTTTTTGCGCCGCGCTTCTTAGGTTCGGTAGCCTCTACTACTGTATTTCCTTCTACAGGAATAATTGTAGTGGGAATCTTTGCTTTGCGTCCTCTTCCTCGTCCTGACATCTACATTCTTTTTGGCTACAAACGTTTAGGTTCATCGTACCGTTAAGAAGCTACGCCCCTGGCCAGGGCGTAGCTTCTTAACACTAGTGTTAAGACTCTAATTCACCCCCCTCCAAAGGAGGGGGCGTAATTATATTCTTAACGGTACGAGTCTAAGCGTTTATCCACCTTGTCTTTTCAGAGGTATGGCCGCTATTCAAAGCATTCAAAAAGACTTCTGGTGTTCTCGTGTATGTACCTATTTTGATACATTTGTTAAGAATCCTCAATCTCTTCAACATCTTCTTCTCTTTGGCCCTCCAGGCTCAGGGAAAACCACATCAGCGCAATGGCTGGTATCCGAAATCTGGAAGCATAATAAGGCTCTTATGTGCATCTCCATGAATGCCGCAGATGAACGATCGTTAGAGGCTATTCGGCAAAAGATTTTTCCCTTTTTGAGGGCCTCTTGGACGTCCCTTGAAACACGGGCAGCCCCTCGATTCATTATTCTTGATGAATGCGAAACGTTGACAGAGGCTGCTCAGCTCTCTCTTCAGACAATTCTAGATAAGGATCCGAAGGAGGTTTGTGTTATTCTTATCTGTAATTCACAGAGCCGCATTCATCCCAAACTTAGACAGCGTCTTCTTCGGATTCGGTATGACCCACCCAATATCCGCCTACAGTCATCTGCCTCCGCATTTCATGAAATATCACGTGGAGATTTGCGATTAACGCATAAGAAACAGACCATGGATAAACGACTCTGGTTTTATATAAATAGTCATCCGAAGCAGATACGTAAATTCTTAGAAACAACGGATGCAGATACGATGACCATTTTAACAGAACTTCTTATTTTTTCGAACCTCTTGGCAGTATTAGATGAAGAATTTCTTACAAGTCTTAATGAAATTCTTCCAATTTTAAATGCGGGTGTGCATTTAACAGGGATTGTAGTCCTCGTTGAGAAACTCATACAGCTTTTTCAACTTAAATTTGAGGAGAGTTTAAAGACATAGGATACGTAAAATGTCCAAGCCTCTTGTTATATCCCCTTTGCGTATATCAACAATGACTGTGACGGCCAATTGGGGTCTTCCGATTCATCTGGATACCCTCTTTCAGCAACTCAGAAAGCATTTGATTCCAATTGGACTTTATCAGGCAGGAATTCTCAAGTTTGAACACAAGGGAGAAGTCTTTGGGGCCTGTTTCAAGGATCTCTTTACGAATCGAAAGGCCACGGACAAGTCATTCTTTAACCAGTCTACTATTATTATTCGGCAACCCTTTAGTGGTGGCTGGAAGGAGCTCAATATGAAGCTCTTTAGCAATGGCGGCATTCAGATGACGGGTGTAACGAGTCAAGACTTTGCTGTTAAGGCCGTTGAATGGCTCTTGGTTCTTATTAAGACGTTGGAGCAGAGCCCTTTTGCAAAAGTGGAGAGCAAGGAGGCTGCTGTATCCAAGGTGGATGTGTCTTTGATTAATACGGATTATTCGCTCAGTCATGATATTCAGCAGGACAATCTACACCGACTCTTGATGGAACGGTACAACTTGTTCTCTATGCTCGAAAAGACTATTTATCAGGGGGTCAATACAAAGTTCTTCTATAATACAAAAAATGCAGCAGGAGTCTGCTCTTGTAAGGGATTCTGTAAGGGACAAGGAACAGGAGAGGGGGAAGGGGAATGTAAGCGCATAACCATGAGCATCTTTCGCACAGGCAAGATTATTATTACCGGCGCCAGGACTATGGACCAGATTCATGCAGCCTATGCTTTCTTGAACAAGGTGTTTCAAGATCATGCAGCGGATGTGCTGATCGCGCGGTGAGCGCCCTGCTCTGTGAGCGCCCTGCTCACACCAGGGAACACGCCTCCCCCGAAGGGGGAGGCGGTCTCATATATCCTGTTTATTAGTTGCTGCAACCTTATCTAAGTGGCTTTTGTGTATTTTTTAAATTTATACTTACTTTTTGGGCACTTTTTTCTAAAAAGTGCAGTGCGTTCAGACATTTGCGAATGAACTGTTCGCATTCTTCAGAAGTTCCCATGTCGACCCCCACTCCTCCGGTTGCGACTACTGCTGCACCTGCTCCTGCTCCTGCCTCATCCGGTGGGTCTCAGGATCCTGTTCCCAACGCCACCTGCCTCCTTCAGGCAGCCAAATTTGCCATTCAGTATGATAAGCCAATTCAGCTGGATTACCATGTTCCAGCACACCATGGCACAGCCTTTCTTGGCGAGGACGGAAAGACCAAGGAGAAGGTTCTGGTCAAGTCCAAGGAGGAGTTTACGTCTCTTGTGCAGAAACTCTACAAGGTCGGTGAGGACTACATCATTATTACGGAGAACTCTATTTACGTCGTATCAGGAAAGCTTCAGAAGCGCAAGGTGGATCTGGCAGCCCTTCAGGCGGACGAGTAAGGCGAGAGACCTCCTCGCACGAGGGAACACGCTCTCGGCCCTTATAGGGCCGAGAGCAGTCTCTAACCGCTTAATTATATTCTTAACGGTATTAAAATTAATACAAACAGTTGTTATTTGTATTAATTTGTAAATACATACTGCCTAATACATGGCACTCTTCTTATCAGCAAATCCCTGCCTTCCCTTTGTGTAGAATCCTTCTGTCCCCTCCTTGCCGCCGGATAGAAGAGCCCGGTCGCAGACAATGTACTGGAACATGGAAAGAACCACAAGAACTGCTGCCATAATGAGACCCTGTGCTCCGACAGCGAGTTTTAACATGAGAGGCAGTTTGGAGAAGAGCACCATGACAACGTTGAGCACAGCAATAACTCCGAGGATCGCGTAAATAACGAAGATAATGTAATACAGGTCGCATACAGTCTTGCTTGAAATCTGTTTCATAAAAGAGGGCTCCATTTTGTTTCTATTGAGAGCTCATAAAAAAATACACAGCTTCAATAGAATGGCAAAGTCTTGTCGCAAGGGATCTAAACGGATGCGTATGCGGACAAAGCGTCGTAGGCAACAGAAGAATAAGAGGCAGGGAGGAGGTCTGCTGGAGGGGGCTTCGTACCAATCCTCTCTCTCTGGCTCAAGTGCCAGTAAGATGTCATTGGCTCAAGGCGGTGATTATTTGAGCTATCATGAGGGTCAACATGGAGGCGTTGCAGATTACGCACAAGCCTTTGATACAATGACAGACCCTCAGATGATATCCTCTTCCATGTCGGAGGGGCAGATTCGTGCAATAACCCAGATGCAGGGACTCCGTGATGATGCGCCCCCTCCCCTTGGACCCACACCGGCTAGTCCAGGAACCACCAATGGTGCACCGGCATGTGGTTCTATGTTAGGAGGACGCCGTAGGCGCTCCAAGAAGGGTAAAAAGGGTAAAAAGAGCAGGAAATCCAAGAAGCAACGTCGGCGGCGCCAAGGCGGCGGCGGAACCCTTGGCTATGCACCCGTGGGCGCTCCCGGACTTCTTCTCGATAGCAACCGTGCGTATACCCAGGCCGGTCTGAATCCTGAATACTACAAGTCTACTTCTACGGAACAGTTAGTGGCTGACATGCGTGATCGGGCCTAAACTATTGGACCCCTTTTAGTCTAGAATGGCAACCAATCGGCAACTGCAGGACCTTGCGTCCATACGAAAAGCAGTCATAGAGATAACATCAGAAGTTATCTCTATGTCTGGATGTTTACAGCATCATGTCTATAGTAAACGAACATGGGCTGTTCCCCTTACACAGGTGTGTAAGGATGGGATCCAGTCAGAGCTTCGAAAGGCCTTTCCAGAGGCCTCTGTCTATTGGGACCTTCATCGGTCCGACACCCTTGTAGTTGATTATTCTTATTTGCCTCAGTAGAATGATGAAAGGTTTGACAACATTTATCGGAGTAATGGTATTCTATGCAATCCTCTCCTATATTGCATTTCCCTTTGCATTCTACTATTTTGTGGAGAAGTCCCTTATGAGTGCAGGGAATGGCTTTGTAGTCGGCAGCATTGTGTCTGTTCTTCTCTGGTTTACCTTTCGGTCGACTATATTGTATGGTTAACTCGGAAGACGACTCAAGAAGAGTTCCTTCTGCACTTCTGCGCCCTCAGGCAGCTCTAGATCCCTGCACAGGGGTTTTAGAACCTCTTGAAGCATATCCTGCACTTTGGAACCCAGCTCCTTGCGCTCCGAAATCTTGACGGTCATTTTTATCCTTAGATACAAATCACCATACGCATTTGCACTGTTCTTAACAGGCATTCCGAGGCCTGTTATACAATAGACATCATCTGTAAAAGAAGTGGATGGAATCTCTACGTAGAGCCCTTCATCGTAGGCAGGGTGTCCCAGAAGCTTTACTTTGGTTCCCAGAAGAGCCTCGGCCAAATTAATAGATACTTCTGTTTCTAAATGCTGACCTGAAGAGCCCATCCGTTTCCAGCCTGGTTGCGGTACAGATTCAATGGTTAAGTGGAGGTCTCCTGCCTTCTCGAACTCAGGAACTTCCGAACAGACTTCCTGAAACTGGAAGGTTTCGCCCTCCTGAGTTCCTGCTGGGATTCGGACCTCGAGGACCCTCTTCTCTTGTACCCTCTTAGAGCCTGAACACTGGTCGCACGTTTCAATGGTTCGGCTTCCTTCTCCATTGCAAGGGGGGCACGGCCCCTGACTCTGCATGACCATGCCCCCTAAATTAACGGTTTGCATATGAATCCCAGCACCGCCACAAGAGCCACAGGGCTCCTTGCGCTTCGCTCCTGAGCCCTGACAGACACCGCAAGTCTTACTACGATCTAGATGAATCTGAAAGGAATGGCCGAAATACAACTGCATTAAAGTCAACTTGAGGGGCTCTCGCTTAGGCGGAGCCTTAGGACCTCGATGACGCTGTGGTTTCCCGCCTTGGCCAAACATTCCAAAGAGATTTCCAATATCAAAGGGGAAGGGCATCTGACCAAACGGCCCCATGCCCTGAGGAGGCTGATCGCCAGGAATCTGACCCGTCATATCATAGTGTCGCCTCTTTCCGTCATCCGATAGTACTTCATAGGCCTGTTGGACCTGTTTAAATGTTTCCTCATTGCCCCCCTTATCTGGATGATGTTTTAGAGCGGCCCTTTGATATCCCTTCTTAATATCCGAGGAATTTGCGGAGCGCTCGAGTCCTAAGAGTTTATAGAGGTCTTGACTCATTCTACTTTGTCAAGTTCAGTGAATATGCCTTAGACTCTCTTAATGCAAAGTCTAAAGAGCAGCCCCTCTTTACACGTAATGGCTCACTTGATTGGGCAAGAATCTATATGGCAACAGTGTAAGGCCCTCTTAGAAACTAGTTGCCACCTGTTTTTAACGGGTTCACCTGGTTCAGGAAAAACTGTCTTAATTAAAGAACTGCTAAAGCACTATGCCAGAACGCGGCAACGAACCCATCCAGACGTATGGGGGGAGGAATCTCTGGACGAATGTATGCTGTTGACACCTGATCTGGATCGGGGCATTCAGACGATTCGCTCCCATGTGGGCATGTTTATTCGTCAAATGGCCCCACCCAGTGCCTGTTCTGAGGATAAGAAGACATATCGATGGGTAATTATAGATGATGCAGATACCTTTCCTCATATTTCTCAACAGGCCTTGAGGAGACCTATGGAAACCTATAGCCACATTACACGATTCATCTTTATTGGATCTTCTACAGAGGATTTGATTCCTGCCCTCAGAAGCCGTTGTATTCATTTGACTATGAATACATTTGATATGTATGAACATACGCAGCAGTTCTTGACTCTAGTTCAAATGCCCCATGCGCCTCTCTTTGATGAAACGGTCTGGTCCTGGATTATGAATACTTGTCAAAATAATGTAAGTGATCTGATTCGACTTTTACAACTTATTCGTCATATATTGAATGCAACAGGGAAAAAGCCAACGGTGGCCTTTATTCAGACTATCTGTTCTACTCCTTTTCATTTGGATTTCTTACCCCTCCTAAACTTTTTAACAGAACGAAATCTGGTAGGAGGAACCTATCAACTTATGGAAATTTGGAAACGGGGATATACCTTTGAGGATATTTTGGAATCCTTCCAGACAATTCATAGCCTCTTCGGCGAGGGCTCCATGAAGGAGAACACATTGGTGCATATCTTTCTTTTGAACGCTTGGATAGCCTATTGCAAAGGCAATACATCCGTTCTTTCACTGCAGAATATCTATTACAAAACAATTCATGACAAGACAATTATCTTAGATTGAATTTCAACAGGAGGACGAAGTCCTTTCTCAATCAAGTAGCGCACAGCCAAATCCGCTTCCATAATCTGGTCTTCACTCATACGGAGGAACCAACCAAAGATTTCACGATCTCTCAGTTCAGGCCATAAAACAGGGACATAGACCGTTGTTTCTGGAACAGGAAAAGGGAGTTTGCCTTCTGTTCCTGCAGCCAAGATATCCTCGAGCTCAAGCCGTTTTCCGCCCTTCTTGCGGCCCAGTTCGGCTGCATAGTCCACCTGGACGCCTGGATACTTGCTTGTGAGCGCTGTCCAGTCCCAATTGGTATCACGGCGAATCTGTTGGCCGCCCCCCTTGGCATCAAGTCTAGCCTTGCAGATATCTGCCCACTCTAAGAACAAGGGTTCGGAAGGCTTCGGGCTCCAGATACAACGAAATCCAGGGATATTGGTTCCCTCTTTTCCTGCATAGGTCTCGTTCAAGTCTGTGCCATAGAAGACAATGTTCTCTTTGGGCAAAGGACCGAAGGGCTTTATGCAAATAGAATAGGGGTCGATCCAGAGACCTCCAAACTTGGCTAAGACGGCAGCCCGAATCCAGGCCAGTTCTGCCTCATTGACAGGTGCAATCATATTCTTAAGACCGGAAGGAATTGCATCTAGACCTAGAAGAGCCGTTAGACCTGCAAGACCATTAATAACCTCAATACGATACAATTGTTGATTCTGAACAACCGCCGTTTCATAGCACAGATTCAAGAAGGGCTTGTTAAGGGCTCGACTGGAACGTCCCCCAAAATCATACCAACGCTGAGAATTTACATCGCTGGTGTCATAGTAGAGCCAGAGAGGCGGCTTTTCGGAACCCCGCTTGAGTAAGTTTTTGTCTCGAAAGACATTTTCCTCAATAATTTTACGTGAACGACTAAATCCGTAGATGGCTGCTACAAGAATTAAAATAACAATTATGATGGCCAATTTACCTGACGCGTTCATTCCCTAGATACTCGTTTGATAATATTCTATCAGTGGGAATCCCTGAAAAGCAACTAGGACAGCACCGACGCAAAGGAGATGATGCCATACATGGCTCGGCATATAATCAAACACAGGATGTGAATATAGACATTCTGGAAATCGCCCTTTAAAGAACAGACCTCCTGCCACTAGAATACACAATGTGCAGTTCAAAGAGGCTTGGACAATTGCATGTAGATGGGGATCTCCTACAAATAACTGAACATAGGCATACAGGGGAATTGTCAAAGGAACACAGGTTAGAAAAGGAACGAGAAGTCCCCACTCTTGAGCAGCGTTGAAGGGCCCCCAGCAAATACGATATAGAACAAATAGGATCCATGCAAGTTCAATGCTTAGCACTCCATAATAGAGTTCTATAGAATTCAGTAGAAGTGAACATAGTATAAAGGTATCCGAAAAGAGATGCATTGAATTAATGGCAATAATGCCTACAAAATCCAATCTCCAAGCAAATTGATTGAACCAGGGACTAATACTATAGAGTGTATGCCCCATTGCGGATGTTAGGCCCATGATAGTTGCTGCAGAATAGCCTGTATAGTATAGATATCGGCAATGGTCAGAGCACTCGGGCTCTTTGAGCAAAAGACAGGCTAAGAAATAGAGACCTGGCAGCAGATGTGTATAGATATTCAGGGTCTCATTGTGCCATTGAAAGAGAGTTCTGAGTGTGTCAAAGAAGCCCATAGGACGGCGATATCCACTCCTCAAGTAGGGATTCACTTCATACCAGGAGGGCAACTCTTTACTTGTTATAAGTCGCATTAGAACAAGTAATGATATGGACTTTAGATTAAAACCGAAAGAAGAGCTCCAATGCTCCCTGAAAACTATCATAGTGGTCGGCATGACCACGAATATATCCAATCGGCACAATAACGGATGGAAAGAAAGGGACCGCATACTGGAAATGCGTAAAGCGATTCTGAGGATCATGGTCATTCATGATTTGCCTGTGAAGCACTGCAAGATACTCCTGGACATGCTCAAACGTCTCAAAGACATGTTCATTGTAAATGGGGTCTCGACGGTCATTATCCGAAACATGAACCTTGTAGCCCTCATCGTAGCGAATCTTGACAATAAAGTCATCGTTGTTCTCACGCTGATACCAGAGGCATACCGCAGAGGTCGATACAACCTGTTCGTCTTCCTGACTGCTGTAGTCATCTTCATCGTAAATAGCGGCCATTCTCTACTAGCTATACGACTGCGTTCTTTAAACCTGTTAGCCTCTATCCGTCAAGACCAGCTGCTTCATACGGTCAAAATACTGCTGCTCTAGAACTCCCTGTCCTGCTGCACGTCGTTGGCGTCCCTGCTCCCGCATGGCAATCTGCTTTTCGGCCTGGGCCAAGGCCTCCTGCTCCTGATGGGACAAAGGATCCGGCGCCTTCTCCCGACTTGCTCTATACGAATCAATGTTCCTCGTTTCCATACGCACATTGGCCACCTTATCGGAGATGGTGGACTCACGACTATAGGCGTCCTTCAAATCAGAAAACCGGTCCTTCGAATTGGGAGCAGGAGTAAAACTATCAGGGCGTTCACGGCCCAATTCTAAGCCCATGGAGGGGGCCAACGTCAGAGCCATGGCTGCGGGATGCACAATCTGATTCTGGGAACGCCCCGCATTCTGTCGCTTGGCCTCCTCATCAAACATATTGTTAAAAACATCCCGGTTGAATTTGCCACTGAACTTCGGACTGGCCTTGTCCGTCATCTCATTCTTGAGCCAATCCCCGTAGCCGTCGTGGTCCGGATCCGTCATATGGGTTTTCTCAAACATCTCATTGAATGCTGTCAGATTGAGGTTCTTGGGGTTCAGCTTGACGGGTTCCAAATGCTGCCAGGCCTTGGATTCCTCTGTGCGTCCTGAGGTTAAGGCCGTGGGTGCATCCACCTCCTTCAAAGGCCCTGTTCGTCCCCCTTGGATCCGCTTCAAAATTTCGGTCAAGTAGGCAAAGGCCCGTGTAATCGCTTCGAACTGGTCTTCAGATCCTCCCTTGTCTGGATGGGCCTTGAGCGAGGCCCTCTTATAGGCCTTCTTGAGGGATTCTTCGGTCAAGGCTACCTCCTCTTGGATACCGAGGACTTCCAAGCAGCTGGAGAAATAGGATACCATTTTCTGCTGGGGAGTTTGGGCTACCTGGTTCCAGGAGCTTACAGGCTTCTCTTGAAACTGCTGCATCTGAGTGTGTGGTTTGCTTGAATGCAGTTCCGGCTTTGGAAAGACAGTGGGATTCTGGAATTGACTTAAAAGGGTTCGAGGGACTTGCGGTTGCTGTTGTTGTGTAGTTTGCAACAATCCACTTTCACCGGGAAGTGCAGGACCTGTTCCCCCACTCTGCACAGTGCTGATGTAGTTGAGCAGATAACTATAGACACCGGCTCTCTTGGCGGTCTGAGCATATTCGGGTCCGGCAAGGCAGGTCTGAATCATCTGCACCCGAAGGTGTGGATTTTTCAGTTGCAACAAATTGGTATAAATGCGGACATGCGCCTTATCAAAGGCGTCGATGCTAACACCATTTCCCATCCTCTGTTCTATCCCTTTAAAAAGGATACCCTTTATTCGCGCGTTAGAATAGGGAAATGGGAACAGGAGCATCTACACCTGCTGCAACTGCACCTGCAACTGCGGTTAAACCTCCTGCTGCACTTGCAACTGCACCTGCAACTGAAAACTCAGGATTTTTTGGAACTATTGGAAAAGTCGCATCCAGTTTTGCAGGAGTTGCAAAAGGAGCTGTAAAAGGAGCTGCAGGAGCTGCAGGAGCTGCAAGAAATGCAATAGTAGGTCGTCGCCCTACTTCTGGAACTGTAGATACTGCACCCCCTGTAGTAAAACTTGCAACCCCTATGTCACAAGGTCCTCCTATGGAACAAGGTCCAACCAGAGGCGGCTGCTGGAACATGAAGCGAAAGCGCCGCACCAAGAAGAAGTCCAGGAAAGCCAAGAAATCAAAGAGGAGCAACAAGTAGGGAAATGGGCCTTATAGGAGATATTCTAATGTTGCCCATACGGATAATAAAACTACCATTCAAAGTCTGGGCGCTCCCCTTCCGACTCCCTTTGCGTCTCATCTTTGGTTCGAAGAAGGACCAGTTGGAGAGCGAACGGGCCTCCGAGAAGGCGGCAATAGAAAAGGAGAAAAAAGAGATGCTGAAGGAACGAGAAGCCGAGCGAGAGAAATCCAAGATAATCCCCTTTTATATGTCCGGTCATCCCGATGATATGAAGGCGGTCTGCAGCGCAGTGGACTTGACGAAAGCAGATGATAAGACAAAGGCCATCTGTGCGTCTGCCAAGGGGGGGTCTAGGAAAGGAAAGACTCGGCGGCGGCGAAATAAGAATCGAAAGGGTTGATAGAGGGATGTTTTCATTATTTACTACTACGCAACCGCAAAATCCAATGCAACAAATTGCAAGGATTAATCCAATTTCTCAAGAAAATTTCACGACACGTCAAATACAGCGTCTTAGTACAGGTCCTACGCTTAGTTCAGCATCACAAATATCATCTATAAAAGGTCTTCTACCTGAACAGGTTGCTCTTTTAACACCACAACAGATTAGACAGTTCAATCCATTTCTGTTAGCCTCTTTAACCAAAGAGCAACGAAATAATTTAACACCAACCCAAATTAAACTATTTGATCCTAATATTATAGCGTTAATTCTAAAAGATTTACAGCCTGAGCAATTAGAACAGTTAACGCCAGAACAAATAAATCGATTACCTCAAGAACTGAAAGCGGCACTTGTTCCATTACTTCAACAAATTGAACAACAGTCAGATCAAAAATTAGATAGCGTATGTCTTAGCCTTGGTCCTGGTGCCCCTCAAAGCTGTAGTGATACATCTATATCCTCTAGACATGCAATAACTGGTTCTTATCCACAACAATTGCAACAATCAGTAATTCCAACATATATGCCTCCGCCTGTTTACCAACGACATGGTTGGAGGAGAGGGGGCAGAACAAAGAAACTTAAGAAAAATAAGAAATCCAAGAAATCCAGGAAGCATCGCAATAAAAAGACTCGTCGCAACAAATAGATGGTCTATGCCCCCAAGCGCTATTTTTCTGGGCTCACTAAAACACAGAAAAAAGCAAAAACGAAGGAGATGAAGCACTTTGGCGCCATTCATTGGTCCGATCCAAAGGCCTATATGGGATTCAAGACAGACACCTATGTCAAGTCAAAACCGTCCAACTATACGCGTCGATTCAAACAAAAGTATCCTGACGCCATGTCTCTTGAGGCCAAGGCCAAGGCCTCAGGCATTCCTCTGAAATATATTCGAGAAGTCTACAATCGGGGCATGGCGGCCTGGCGCACAGGGCATCGACCCGGTGCAACGGAGCAGCAGTGGGGCTACGCACGTGTTCACTCCTTTATTCTGAAGGGAAAAACATATTATACTGCCGATTCGGATATCGCTAAGAAACTTAAATCTCATTAAAAATGGGATTCAAGTTAATTAGGCGGTAGCGCTAATAAAAACCCTTTAAAGGGTTTTTATTAAGCGAAACTAAAAGGGCAACTTTAATAGAGATGCTAAAAGTGCTGCGTAAAATTAAAAAA
>Ga0114964_10000409_pt1 | contig 33274 bp, 33 predicted proteins | sample C_131016_MF_Meta_FD_92638 | JGI IMG/M metagenome (GOLD analysis project Ga0114964, IMG submission 92638) | Freshwater microbial communities from Lake Croche, Canada to study carbon cycling - C_131016_MF_MetaG | ecosystem: Environmental > Aquatic > Freshwater > Lake | place: Lake Croche, Canada...
ATTTTTCTGGCGGAAAAGTCATCGTGCCAAGAACCAAGAATGGGGACTCAAGAACTCTATTCTTTATGCCTGAAACAATGGCCTTGGCTCAACGTCTAAAACCTGCATTGGCTTTTGGTTCGGCAGAACGTTTGATTTTTGCTGGAAAGAACGGCATCACACCAATCTGCTACAGAAAGAAGTGGATCAACCTAACGGGCCTTTTGCGTCGTCCAGAACTTCGCGTGCATGACATCAGGCATTGGGTGGCAGCATCAATTCTCAGGAACGGCATTGGCGTTGGAGTTGCTTCGCAAATTCTGGGGCATAGAGATCAAACCATGCTACTTCGTAGGTATGGCCATCTTGATCATGTGTCACTTCAAGAAGCGCAACAAACTCGATGGCAATTGGTCAGTGCTTCATCTGCACGATTGAATCCAAGTTGGTCGCGTGGTGACCATTGCGTGAAGACTTCCGGGCAGAGCTGAAATTAGACTGCAAGCCATGAGAAAGCGAGCTCTGTTTTTGCTTGGTCGACGGCGACTTTAGGCCCAAAGCGGACTGTCGCTGCAACCACTTTAATCAAAGAAAATTTGAAAAGCAGTCATTTCAATATTGAAGTCACGGCAAAAGGAGTGAGATAACTTTAACGCGTTCTACAATTGCCTTGAGCTTGTGAAGCAGCCTGATTGATGGCAAACCGGCAATTAGCAAACCTCAACCTAAAAGGTGAGTAATCAAGCCTCAATCCAAAGAGAAAACAGAGTTCGTCTTAGGCAAGTTAGAAGCAGCCAAATGCCTGCTGCCTCCATTTCGTCGCGAGGCTTTGGGTGCCATGGTCGTTTGATCGTTAAGAAGACTTGCACTTTCAGTCAGTCTTGATAAAAGGTTGTCCAGGGTTTGCATTTCAGACTCCGTCAGATCACCGAGTATCGACTGGTGAATACCAACAGAAATCGGGAACAGCTCGTCGTAAAGACTGCGCCCACTTGAAGTAAGGTCGACCAGTGCTATGCGTCTGTCGTGGATGTCGGACACCCGGCCAACGAGTTGCTTTTCTTTGAGCGAGCTGAACAATCTTGAAATTCGATCGGGCTCCAAATTTGCTCGCTCAGAAAGCCTGCCCATGGATATTGGCCCATCCACAGCGAGCAAGGCAATGATTCGCCATTCCCGACGAGTGATGCCAAATCGGCCTTCGCACCAACGCGTAGTTAAAGCACCGCTTTGCGCTAGCAAGACATTCAGTCGATAGTTGAGGATCTCATCAACCGTTGCGGGTGAGGCAATAGACATTCAGACTTCCTTTTGCGCTTGGTCTTTGGAAAGGGTATCACGATAGTTGTATTTTGCAACTATTCATCTCGGCCCTAGACTGAACCTATGACCAACCCAATCCACGCACAACTGCAGCCAGGTTCGCGTATCGGCGGCTCTCTTGTCTTCGATCTGCGCATGTCTTGGCGCGGCCTGCGAATCAACACGCTGTGTAACGCGCTGTCAAAGCCACATGAGCGTGAATCATTCAAGTCTGACGAAGAAGACTTCATGGCCCGCTTTGCATTGACAGAAGCTGAGCGAGCCATGGTTCGACAGCGCGACTTTTCAGGTCTCCTAGAGGCTGGCGGGAATATTTATTACTTGATAAAACTTGGAGCCGTTACTGGCAACGGTCTATACCGAATCGGGGCACGTATGCGGGGTGAGACTTACGAGGAGTTTTTGGCAACTCGCAACGTCCCGGAGAGCGTCTAATGGCTCGCATCGTAGCCGGCATCGGCACCTCTCATGTTCCATCCATTGGCGGCGCTTACGACCGAGGTAAAACTGAAACACCGGCATGGAAGCCTCTGTTCGATGCCTATGTGCCTGTGCGTCAATGGCTAAAAGATTTACAACCTGATGTTTGCATCATGGTCTACAACGACCATGGCGCTGACTTCTTCTTTGACCGTTATCCTACTTTCGCCGTGGGTTGTGCGGACCGCTACGCCATTGCCGACGAAGGCTTCGGAACACGAGCGCTACCGACTATCCGTGGCGATCTTGAGTTCTCTCAGCACCTGTGTCAGTCCTTGGTGTATGACGAGTTCGACCTAACCATATGCCAGCAAATGGCAGTTGAACATGGCTTCTTGGTACCTATGCACTTGTGCTTTGACCCATCAGAAACGGGCTGGCCTGTGGCTTCGGTGCCAATCGCGGTCAATGTGCTTCAACATCCCTTACCCACCGCGCGTCGATGCTGGCGTCTTGGACAAGCCATCCGACGTGCCGTTGAGAGCTACCCTGCTGATATCAAGGTCGCCATCATTGGTACAGGTGGCATGTCGCACCAACTGACTGGCCTCCACTTCGGTCAGATGCAAGCTGATAACGATCAAGATTTCCTAGACCGCATTGAACGTGATCCAGAAAGCCTAACAAACATCACTCATCAAGAGTTAATGCATCGCTTTGGTGTTGAGGGGATTGAGCTCATTATGTGGCTGGTCATGCGTGGCGCAATGTCGCCAACAGCAAGAAAAATTCATCGCAATTACTACGCGCCGATGACGACCGGCATGGGGATGATCACCTTGGAGGAGGACCAGTGATGCGAACACAAGTCGGCATTATTGGCGCTGGCCCCGCGGGATTGATGCTTTCTCATCTGTTGCACTTGGAGGGTATCGACTCGGTCATCATTGAGCGCTCCGAACAAGATCATGTGCGCTCTCGTCTTCGCGCCGGGGTACTCGAACAAGGCACCGTTGAGATGATGCGCGATGTCGGCCTTGGTGAACGCATGGACCGACTCGCTCTTGAACAACACGCACTGGATTTTCGCTTTAACAACCGCTCTCATAGGTTGGACTTCCACGAAGCATCGGGCGGCAAAAGCGCTTGGGTCTATCCTCAGCACGAAGTAGTTGCCGATCTGATGCAAGTCCGTGAGGAGGCTGGCGCCCAAATTTTCTATGACTCGCCCGTGAGTCATATCGATGATTTAGAGGGAAGTCGACCCGTCATCCATTTCGAATCCGAAGGTAAGCAACTCGAGTTGTCATGCGATTTCGTTGCAGGTTGTGACGGTTTTCGGGGCATTTGTCGCAGCGCCATCCCCAGCGACAAACTACGGCTTTATGACCGTATTTACCCCTTTGGATGGCTTGGCATTTTGGCTGACGCGCCACCGGCCATCAAAGATATTACCTGGGGCTGCCATCCCGATGGATTCGCCATGATGAGCATTCGTACGCCTGAGGTTACCCGCTTGTATTTACAGTGCGAACCTGACGACAGCCCCGATAATTGGTCCGACGATCGCATCTGGGCGGAATTACATAAAAGGCTTGATGTCGATGGGCAGCCACCCATCAATGAAGGTCGCATCACACAAAAAGGCGTCACGGCGATGCGCAGTTTCATATGTGAGCCCATGCGCTTTGGACGCATGTTCCTGGCCGGAGATGCCGCCCATATCGTTCCACCTACAGGTGCCAAGGGTTTGAACTCGGCAATGGCCGATGTCAAGGTATTGGGCCGTTCACTGGTGGAGTATTACAAAAAAAGGGATCAGCGCTGGCTGGACAATTATTCCGACACTTGCCTTGAGCGCATGTGGTTGGTCCAGCGGTTTTCAGCCGGTTTATGCACGATGGTGCATCAGTTTCCTGGCGAGAGCGATTTCCAGCGTCGAATGCAACTTGCAGAGTTGAACTACATGACCGGTACTCGGGAAGGACGTGCGGCCTTTGCACATAACTTTACTGGCCTACCCGTTTTCGCCTGATTAATTCAACCATCACCACGCTTGGAAACGAACATGTCGCAAATAAAGCCTATCCATCCAAGCCGCCGTCAAATGCTCAGTGCAGTAGTGGGTGGTATTGCGACATTTGCTTCTCCATGGAGCGCGGCGCAGTCTGATCATTTGTTCACACGCCCAGTTAGACTGATTGTGAATTTTCCAGCTGGTAGTTCACCTGATGTTTTGGCGCGAGCCATCACGCAGCCATTGCAACAAGCTTTGTCACAAACCGTGATCATTGAGAATCGCCCGGGCGCTAACGGCTTGATTGGTGCGGAAGCGGTGGTTAAAGCCAACGATGGACATACTTTTCTGGTTACTTCTGGAAGCACGATTTCAACCAATCCCTTCCTTTACGCCAAGATGCCCCTTGATGTGTCTCGTGACCTGGTTCCGGTGGCGGCGCTGGCTCGAATCACACTTTTTTTGGTGGTACGCCCTGAACTGGAAGTACGAACACTGTCGGAACTAACTGCACTCATGAAAAGTCGACCGGGCAAACTTTCTTATGGCTCGGCGGGTAACGGTAGCGGTATGCACTTGGCAGGAGAACTTTACAAAAGCCAAGCTGGTGTGTTCGCTGTGCATGTACCATACCGCGGGTCTGCACCAGCACTTCAAGATCTTTTGGGCGGGCAGATAGACTTTCTTTTTGACCCAGGTATCTCTTTGTCTCATGTTCGCTCAGGGCGACTACGCTTACTGGCTGTTGCCACACGCAAACGCTCGCTCGCCTTTCCTGATGTACCGACTATGGAAGAAGGGGGGTTGCCAGACTTTGATGCAGGCACCACGCACGGTATATACGCGCCCACCGGCACCCGACCGGAGGTGGTGAGCCTGCTCAACACGACGGTCAATCGTGCGCTACAAATTGCAAGTGTTCGCTCTCAAATCCAATCTATTGGGGCTGAGCCAACACCTCTAAGCCCAGAGCAGTTCCAACTGCAGATGGAATCTGACAGTCGACGATACGCACGCATCATCAAAGAACGAAATATTCGCGGTGACTGAACTGGCATTCCCCCAAGAAAGTAGACAAACGCCTTGATGACTGCTGTTAGGCCATCGCTAAAATTTTTTGGCTTTGCCTAAATGTCGGCAAACGCAACACAGCGGGTCTTCACTGAAGAAAAAATCAAAAATTGCAATTCAGCAGGCAACTTGAGGCCCTAATCGGACTATCGGTACTTCAACGCGAACTTATTCAAAAGAGGATAGCGGCCGTTCTGTTTTGCCTTAACCGGTAAACCGAAGCAGTTCAACAACATAAAAACTATCCAAACCAAAAAATGGGAGACCGAAGCCTTCCGAAAAATGTCGTATTGGTGAGGCTTAGAGGGGACAAGTCACGGACATACTCGTTTATCAAATCAAAACTTTGTGTGGCAAATAAATTTCATTTGCCTTTATAGCTATCGTCTCATTAGACTTGTTGCTTAACCATAAAATTGGAGTCATCACCATGCCTTTGCCAAAATATACTCGCTCCAAAGACCAAGCCAAACTGCTCGATCGTCGACATATATTGCATAAAGCTTTAGGGGTGTCCCTTGGATTCTTGGCATGGTCTGGTAACACAAATGCCCAAGCGGCCTTTCCATCGCAGACCATACGTATAGTCGTTCCGTTTGGTCCGGGTGGACTAGCAGATATCTCGACTCGGCTCGCAGGGCAAAAACTTGCAGAAAAATTCGCTCAACCTGTGCTTGTCGATAACCGGCCGGGAGCGGGTGGTGTGGCGGCAGCTAGCGTAATTTCTTCAGCTCCTAGTGATGGCCATCATCTTATTTTGTTCAGCAATGGCACTGCCATTTCAAAGTCCCTAATCAAGTTGCCATATGACCCGCAGGCTGATTTTGTACCGATTTCGACACTGGCTTACTTTGACCTAAATTTATTGGTCAGTAGAGACAGTAAATTTACCGACCTGCGCTCTTTAGTGGTTGAAGGTGGTCGCAGGCAACTGACCTTTGGAACGATCAATCTCGGAAGCACTCAGCACTTGTCGGCGGAACTGTTCAAATCGGTTACCCGATTGGACTCGACTTTGATACCCTTTAAGACTTCCGGAGAAGTTCAATTGGCACTGCAACGTGGCGATATTGATGTTGGATTTGAGTCTTACGCTGCCTTGCGCGGAGGTCTTGAAAGCGGCGTCTTACGAGCTCTTGCCACGACTGGGCCATCCAGAACTACTTGGCTGCCCAACGTGCCGACTGTCAGAGAAGCTGGGGTTTCGGATTACGAAGTTACCGGTTGGAATGCCTTGTATGCCCCAAAAGGCACCCCTGTTGCTGTGGTGGAAGCCATCGGTAAAGCCTTGCGTGAAGTTATCGCAAATCCCGAAATGCGTAAGCGGCTGCTTGATCTTGGCGTCGAACCTCGTACCAGTTCATCGTTAGAAATGGCAGATATATTTGAACGTGATCGTCGTAAATGGGCTCAAGTCATTCAGCTTGCCAAACTTAAGGTCTGATTTTTATGAGTGTTATCCCAAATGTCCGGGCTCAGTTGCCAGATGGCCCTCTAGTCGATACCCACGTGCATATTTTTAAGCAATCAATGCCGCTGATGCCTAATCCTCGGCATGCCCCAAACTACGATTTCACAGCTGAGGACCTAGAGTTAACGCTCGATACTCACGGCGTCAAGTTCTGTGTAATTGCAGCAGCAAGTCCGTGGGGAGATTGCAACGACTATGTGGTTAAGTCTCTGCGGACGAGGCCACTGTGGAGGGGCACGGTGATTCTTGAACCAACAGTTGGTCGGCAAGAACTGGATCAACTCTCACGTAATGGTGTTGTGGGTGTCCGCCTTCCTTTCATCAGCATGTCCAAACTTCCAGATCTTGACAGTTGGGATTACCGACGCTTTCTTTGGCGTCTTGCCGATTTAAACTGGCATGTTCACCTTCATCTAGACGGTCCACGCATTCCTATTGTCCTTCCCGCTCTTGAGCGATCTGGGGTCAAAATCGTCATTGACCATATAGCCCGACCTGACCCACAGTTGCGGGAAAAATGTGATGGCTTTCAGGCTGCAGTTCGTTCAGTCCAAAAGGGCAACACCTGGGTAAAACTGTCTGCCGGTTATCGACTGGGCACACATTCAGTTGGGCTTGCTCATGAGATGGCACGCCAAGTAGGTTATGAGCGGTTGCTTTGGGCAAGTGACTGTCCCTTTGTAGGCGTGGAGTCTACGACTTATCAAAGTACTTTGAATTGGTACGATCAGGCAGTGCCTGATGCCAGAAACCGCCGAGTAATGGACCGCAATGCAATTGATTTGTACTTCCGTTGAATGTGATCGCACAAATGTTCATAACTGATTCTCAAGTTCATGTCTGGGAGGCGCATCGGCCAGACCGCCCATGGCCTTTTGAAAATCAAGGTAAACCTAGTTTTGTGGCTGTGCCCGGCGCACGCCCGCACCGGGCTGAGCCGATTAACGGTCTGGAGATGACCTCCATGATGAACTCAGCAGGAGTGAGCCGTGCGATCATCGTGCCGCCTTCACCTGTGGGTGACAGCAATCTGTTTGCTCTTGAGACTGCTGCGAAGTACCCGGGCCGCTTTATGGTGATGGGCCGTTTTAACCCGACTGCTTCTGAGGCGCTAACCCAACTGCCGACGTGGCGTGATCAAGCCTACATGGCGGGTATTCGTATGACTTTTCACAAGCCGGAGTGGGCAAATTGGTTCGCTGACGGTGTCCTTGACGGATTTTGGACGAGCTGCGAAAAACACCGCATACCCTTGATGCTCCTTGCTCCTGGTCGAATGACCGAGATTGACAAGATTGCCAGCCGTTACCCTAATCTGACATTGATAGTTGATCATCTTGGGATGCATAGTCACCACCGAGATGCTGAGTGTGGAGAGGACTTGAAGACGGTGCTGCCACTGGCACGACATCCTAACGTTGCGATAAAAACTTCTGCAGTTCCTTGCTACACCACCGAGCCATACCCATTTCGTAATTTCAATGGCTACTTAGAAGCGATTTACCAGTCCTTTGGTCCGAGAAGAATGCTTTGGGGGTCTGACGTCTCACGACTCCCTTGCACATATGTTGAGGCTGTGACTCATTTTACTGACACACTGGACTTCATTAGTAAAGAAGACCTGCCGTGGGTTATGGGCCGTTCGCTATCAGCTCTACTTAGATGGCCTGATCCTTATGCATAGTATTGGCATTCCCCCAAGCCAGTAGAGAAACACCTAGATGACTGCTGTTGAGAAATCGCCAAGACTTTCAAGCCAGGCCTGAACGTCGGCTATCGCGACATTTGAGTCGCTGGAACCTCCAGGTCGCGCAGCCTCTACTGGTCGATTCCGGGCACATCGAAACGTGGCACCCTCGGAGACGTTCCGCAAAAATCCGGCCTGAACTTCGTTACAGTGGCTTTTTATCGTGCTCGCAATTAAGAGGTGAGCTCAAGAAAATTACCGGCAGAAAATTTCACAGGTTCGCTGTGCTCGTCAAAGCTCACGCCAGCAGGGTCCAGACCTTCTTTGATTCGCTGCAGTTGCTGCTTTAGCAATCTGCGCAGTTTCACAATACCGATGTCGGACTTGGCCAGATGCTCTTCGGAGTGATGAGCGATGACGCCTTGACTGACCATGGCTTCATAGTCGCCGGGGAATTGTTGATGTTCTTTTTCAGACAGTTCTTCCCATAATTTCCCATTCAGGCGCGATCGCATTTTCACGAGCTCGCCTTGTTCTTTCACGCGACCCACCACATAAATTCGGAACGAATGGTCGTCGATAGGCAAGATCCAGCCCAAAGATTCAACCATGCCATAGCGCCCAATGCGTGGGCTGGGTATGACGCGCAGGGTGGGTAAACCGGCTTCACTGATTCGCCTGAGTGTTTGGCCGTCTGGCAATTTGCGCAACGACACTGTCATGACGCTATGCGCTTGGGTTTCCCATGTGACTTGGGGCGTCAGTGCCATTTGCTCCACAAACTGCGTGCCACTGAATGACGAGTGCAATACAACGACGTGAAACGGGTCCACCAGGTTTTCGTAATGCTGCAGCCAATTGCATGGAATAATTTGCGGACCACCCCCGCCAATGCTGTTGTCGTTGGCCTCTAGAAACTCCCCGTCCTCCAACGTCTCTAGGCATTCATATCGTGGAAGCACGGGCTTCTTTTCCGACGGCCCCATATAGGTCCAAATTAATCCATAAAGCTCTTGGACAGGGTACCAAGGCTGACGCACTTTGTGGCGATGCTCGTCCGGTCCTGGCTCGCAAGGCCTTTCCATGCAATGACCTTTAGCATCAAACAGCCAGCCGTGATAGCAACAACGGATGCCGCGCTCTTCCACCTTGCCATAAAACAAAGAGGTTCCGCGATGCGCGCAATGGGGATAGAGCAAACCCGGGCGGCCACTTTGGTCTCTGAACAAAATGAGGTCTTCTCCCAAAATTCGCACTTTTCGCGGCGTGCTGTTTGCATCACTGAGGATCCCGATCGGATGCCAATAGCGGCGCAACAATTCGCCCATCGGCGTACCTTTGCCCACTTGGGTCATTTCCAAATCGGAGCGGGGTTCAGCCTTATTGTAGGCCGTGCCTGTGTCCAACTGGATGGGAATCACGCGTGATGGCGTTGAAGGGAACTGGGTCATGTGTTTTCCTTCAGTGACTTTAAACACCAGCAGCTTTGATCAACTCCGAAACGCGGGGAAAGTCTGCTTTAAAAACTTCCATGAATTGCGTAGGAGTGTTGCCCAAGGGTTCGAAACCAAAACTGATCAACTTTGCTTGAATGTCGGGCATGGCGGTAATTTCACGCAAAGCAGTGACCCAAGTGGTTTGCAATTCAACAGGCAAACTGGCCGGCGCATACATACCGATCCAGCTGTCCAAATCAAAACCCTTAAAGCCTTGTTCTGAAAATGTGGTGATCTGGGGCATGGTGGACACTCGGCGCGTGCCGGCAACGCCGAGCACTTTCATTTTCCCGCCTTGTACCTGAGCCCTTGCGGTCGCAGGGTTGGCCCAGGCAAAGTCAAGCAACTCGCCAAACAAGTCGTTGTGTGCGGCCGCTTCAGACTTATAGGCCGCTTGAACCAATCGAGTGCCTGATTGTTGGGCCAGCAATTCTCCAAAAAGGTGAGCCGAGGACCCATTGCCCCAGGTGCCGTAGCTCAGGCTGCCTTTTTTCTTGGCAAATTCAACCAAGTCTTTTATGTTGTTGGCCGGCGCGTTGGCTCGGACCACCAACATCGGTCCTCCCACAGCCAGCATGCTTAAAGGAGTGAAACTCTTTATCGGGTCGTAGGGTAGCTTGGGTTGCAAGATGACATTGTTCACGTGCGTCAAAGGCAAAGTCATCATGACGGTGTATCCGTCTGGTGCCGCCTTGGCCACGTAGTCGGCGGCAATGATGCCGCTGGCACCGGGCCGAGTTTCGACCACAATAGGTTGGCCCCAGCGTTGTTGTAATTTATCGCCATAAATCCGGGCCAAGGTATCGATGGGGCCTCCCGCTGTTCCGAAAGGTACGACTTTGATGGGACGATGGGGAAAGCTTGGCGTTCCTTGAGCCCAAAGGGGTGAAGACGTGAGGGCACCCAATGCGGTGAGAAGCGTGCGGCGTGAAATAGTCATTCGTTGGATCCAGATGGCAAGTTCATCCTTTTAAATGTTTGAGGAGCCTTTCACCAAGAGGAATTACCCTTGGCCGCAGGATTGAAGCTTTTGACATCCCAAAAAAAGGAGTGATAGAAATCCGGCCCCAACTAGGCAAACGCCTAGATGACTGCAGTTGAGAAATCTCAAAGACTTTTTAGCTCGGCGGGAACGTCAGCTTTCGCGACATAACGGCTGTCCTGAGTCAAAATATCTTAAGAACTACTGGCTTGTAATCAGTAATTGACAAAGCGAGGAGGACCCACATCCACTGTCGCCATGAGAGCATTCATATGCTTTCGCATTTGTTTAAGTTTCAGTGCATCATTATCGGAATGTAACCAAAGATTTTCGAACTCTTGCGGGTCTTCAGCACTGTCGAATAACTCTGCAAGATCATGACCGTGGTAAAAAATGCTCTTGTATCGACCATCGAATACCATCGAGGCGTGGGTATGGTCCGCATGGCCGCCCATGGCATCTCGGTATTCACTTACAACCGCAGATTTGTGCCAGTGCGGATCTGTTTGACCAGCTAAAAGTGGCAGCAGAGACTTGCCCTGCATTGAGCCAGGCACTTCCAACCCACAGGCAGCCATCAGTGTTGGTGCTACGTCAATAGTTTCTACCAAGGCGTCACTGCGAAGGCCGTTCGAAAATCGTCCTGGCCAGGACATGATGAGCGGCACTCGCACTAATCCGTCAAAAAATCGGCAACCCTTGAGAATGAGACCATGGTCACCAAGCATCTCACCATGGTCACTCATGTAAACAACGATAGTGTTTTCAAGTTGACCAGACTCGCGCAAAGTTTGCATGATGCGTCCAAATTGGTCATCAATCTGTTCGATCATTGCATAGTAATTAGCCTTGACCTCCAGCGCGTCATAATCGTTGTGAGCCGACGCAATGGCGTCATGGCCATCGGCCGAAACTGGCACAATTTTTTTTCGAATGCGCGGGTCCTCTGCATTCTTGGTTTGCTGGTCAATGGCCGTAAAAGCTCTTTGCCGTTCAATGTCAGAAGGCCTAAACCGGGGTAGTGGCAGGTCTGCGGGCCGGTAGCGCTTCAGGTACTCGGGGGGTGCATCAAATGGTCCATGAGGATCAAAAGGGTTAACGCTGATCATCCAAGGCCGATCACGGCGCTCAGTGATAAAGCGAATAGCCATCTCAGAGCACCATGTGGTCTGGTGGTATTGGCTGGCAACGCCTGGACCACAAAAGTAATTGACATTGGAGTAAAGCTCAACCGGGTCGACCTTCTTTTCGTGTTTCAGCCAGTTTTCGTAGTCATGCCCAAAAGCTTGGTCAGGAGTCGGATGGTGGCTCCAATGGAAAACTCTATACCCGTCATCTGTGCGCACCTCGTGGTGTTTGGCAGCAGCAAGGTGCAGTTTGCCTACCAAAGCACAGTCGTATCCAGCCTCGGCCAGCCGTTTCGTAACTAATTTCTCATGTGCGGGAAAATATGCGTTTCCATTACGGTAAACATGGTGAGACGCTGGATAACGCCCTGTCAGAAAGCTGGCACGTGCCGGTGTGCAAATTGGACTTTGGGTGTATGCACGATTAAATGCTACTCCTGAGGCCACAAGGGCATCAAGCGCGTTAGTCCTAATGTGGGAATTACCCAATGCGTGGATTGTGTCCCAGCGTTGTTGGTCAGCGCAGTACCACAATATATTTGGACGAACAGGATTCATAAGCAACTACTCCGGCTTGATATTGGCGACTTTGACAGTACGCTCCCAGCGCACATGTTCGCGATTTAATAGTTCTGCAAACTCCTGAACAGTCCCAGCCGGTACATCACCACTTTGTGCGATCTTGGCATGCACATCTGGATTTTTAAGGGCCCGCTGCAAATTTTCTGATAACTTTGTCAAAACCTCTGGTGGAGTGCCCTGCCTGGTAACAAATCCAAACCAAGCCAACGCTTCAAACTCGGACACGCCTGATTCAGCTAGTGTTGGAAGTGATGCTAAACCAGGAGTGCGTTTAAGGGAGCTTGCACCTAAGGCGATCAATTTGCCACTCTTGAGCTGTGTGTTGACCTCAATTGGTGACAAGAAGGAGCAACTGACATGACCTGCAAGCAGGTCTGCAAGCGCTGGCCCGCCGCCTTTATATGGAACATGCAGCAGATCGATACCGGCTTGTTGCTTAAACAACTCGCCAATTAGATGCGGCAGACTGCCGCCTCCTGGCGTTGCATAGGTAATTTGACCGGGTTTAGATTTTGAGAGTTTTAGAAAATCAGCCAGTGTGCTTACACCAAGGACTGGATTGACCACAAGCAATACGGGGGTGGTTTGTAGAAGTCCGATCGGAACAAAATCCTTACGCACGTCATAGCTTAGCTTGGGATACACGTACTGGGTTATGACATATGGCGCAGCAGCCAATATGATCGTATAACCGTCGGCGGCTGATCTAGCAGCCTCGGCGATGCCGATGGTGCTGGCAGCGCCAGGCTTGTTGTCAACCACAAAGGGTTGACCCAACTGCTCGCTCATTCTCTGGGCCACGGTTCGGGCCAAACTATCGGATGCTCCCCCAGGTGGAAAGGGGACAATTACGCGGACGGGTTTACTTGGCCAGGTCTGAGCCGAGAGCCCCGTAACCAGCAATGTCATTACGCAAGCAATGAAAAATCGATGTAATAACTTTAAATTTGGAGTTCGATTTTCGCGCATCATTGAAATCCTTGAGGTATCAGAAAAATCTATGGTCGGACCGTCAATTTTTTACTCTATAACCGACCTTTGATGTAAATAAAGCTTATTTGGTCTGACCAATTTCCACATTCGTGTTAACCCTGTTTATTGAGGCCCCATCAAGAATTAATTACCTAAACACTGGCATTCTTCAAATCAATAGACAAACGTCTTGATGACCGTTGTTGAGAAATTACCAAGATTTTTTCAGCTCTGAGGGAAGGTCGGCTTTCGCTGCATTGCAGTCATTCATTCGTTCGGCATTTGCTGGCCGGCATGGCTTCAAAAAGCATCAACCCCGCATTTTTCGAAGTCTACGCGCCGAATCGCTGGAACTGGCAGCTTAGGCCTGGAGCGTTATGTGGTTCTGGTCAAAGGCAAAGGTTCGCCGAATCAAAATTACCTTTTAGATCTGAAGCTTAGTACCCGCAGTTCGGCTGAACCTTGTGCTTCAGTCCAACAGCCTGAGTGGAAATCGCAGGCCCATCGCGTCGCTGAAATTCAGCGCAGGATGCAGCCGGTGTCTGTGGGCCTGCTTCAGCCCATCAAGAATGGGAAATAGTCGTTTCTTCTGAGAACACTGTCTCCCTTAGAGGACAGGATCAATTGGGAAAAAGCTCCTTCGTTCGACCATCCGCATGCCAGAGAAGTGTTGATGACCATGGCGCAACTGTCAGCCTGGTCGCAAATGCGCAGCAGTGGGCGAGAGGGTTCCGCGATAGCGGATGAATTGATTGAGTTTGGTGCTGGTAAACGTTGGCGTCAAGAGCTGGTCGACTTGGCACATCAAATGGCAAAACAAGCGACCAAGGACGCAAATCACTTCACTCAAGCCTATAAAGAAGGGTAGGGCATTGTTGTAGACCGATTCTTTTGATCCAGATTTCACATTGCGCGCTTAACCTAGTGTGTCACAGTCTGCATTTATTGCATTTCTATTTTTCTGGTTTTGATAACTTTTTCCCAGCGCCGTGAATCTGACTCGACTCGTTCGCGCAGAGCTTGCGCGGATCCCGGCGTGATTTCAATGCCAATTTTGTAAAGGTTACGGCGTAACTCTTCTTCTTTCATCGTTTCATCAATTGCTCGTGTCAAGGTATTTAGTGCATCGAGGGGGATACCTTTGGGGCTAAAAATTCCAATCCAGTTTCCGACCTCAAAATCAGGAACTCCGCTTTCACTAACGGATGGCAAATCTGGCGCTAACGCACTACGTTTTTTCGAAGTAACGGCAAGGGCACGCAAAGTTCCAGCTTGAATGTGTGCTTGGACTGCAGACAATGCCGGAAACATGAGTTGCAATCGCATGCCCAGTAAATCAGTTATAGCTGGGGCTACACCTTTATATGGTGCATGCAGCATACTAGTACCGGTTAAGTTTTGAAATAACTCACCTGACATATGAACGCTTGTTCCGTACCCAGGGGATCCGTAGTTGAGTTGGCCTTCATGTGCTTTGGAATAAGCAATTAGCTCCTGAATATTCTTCACCGGCAGTTTAGATGGAACTACCACAACCCCAGGAACGTCAGCCACCAACATCACCGGCGTGAAATCACGATCAAAAACATATGGCATTTTGCTTTGAATTACATTGCCTATTGCGTTAGTTGCACTACCCACTAAGAGCGTGTAGCCATCTGGAGATGAGTTTGCAACATAGGCAGTTCCAATCGTTGCGCCCGCGCCTCCCTTGTTTTCAATCAAAACTGGTTGGCCTAAACGTTTCTGCAAGCTAGGGGCAATCAATCGCACAGCGCTGTCCGCAGCGCCACCTGGTACAAATGGGACCACAATGTGAATAGCTTTTTCTGGAAATGCAGCGTGTGAACAACCTACGGCCAAAAGCGCTGCTACAGCAAATATCGAGGCACATTGCCGTCGCAAAGATGAAGATGAGCTCCGGCAAAGTGCCGCAAGTAGGCATTCTTTGGGTAGATTACTTCGATGCATATTTGTCAGCATATGAAATTTACCCTTTTTTAAAATTAACCTACAAATCTTAATCTTTAGCAAGTGATTGCCAGTCGATCATCTCAGCCTTGCGAGGCATCATGGACACATCCATACAGCTTTACTTGGCCCGCCATTTGTAGAACGTCGCTGCGCCCAACTCACGGCAAATATCTGAAACACCGATGCCAGCCTCTACGCGTTTGACCTCATTCATGAGTTGACTATCGCTGAATTTTGATCTTTTCATATAGAGCCTCTTCCATTGGAAAAAATTCAACTTTTCACCCTTTGGTCCTAGGGGACGATTACGATCTTGCGTGCATGGTTCGTTGGCGTCTTTTAAGTTGTAAATACCACTTTACCTCGGTCAAGACCGCGCATGCCCATTCGTTCCATCAGACCTTCGCATGTGCGTAATGCAAAGGAAATTTTTTTACGGTTCTTAAAATTAAAATAGGGTTATTACTTAGAAAATTGAACGTTAATATGACATGATAAATCTAATTGTCGATTACATTGAACAGCTTATTCAGCTTCAAAATGACCGATTGGAAATTCATCATGATCAAAAAAGTTGGTTCCTTGTTAGCATTTTTACTAATTTTAGTTAGTAGCGTTCAAGCGCAAAAGTTACCTGAAGTTCGCGTAGGAACACTTCAAGCTTCCGACCATGGAATGCTTTTTGCTGGCGTAGAACGTGGAACATTCACCAAGAACGGTGTAGACGCCAAGATGGTTTTTTATAACACTGGCGTTGACATGCTGAACGGTATGATCGCTGGACAACACGATGTAAGTTTGTTGGGCTCGGCACCATTTTTAGCTGCTGCCGGAAATGGTGCACCATTGGTGTTGATTGGTCACTTACATGGTGATGCAACGCGTAATGTTTACTCTGAACCACATTCTGTGGTCGTTTCCGCGGCTTCTGGCATCAAGGTTGGCGACATTGCTTCACTCAAAGGTAAGAAAGTTGCTTTTGCTCGTGGAACTGTCTCTGAAATAATTTTGATCGGTTTGCTGAAGGGCGCTGGTCTAAACTTGTCTGACTTAGAAATCGTAAACATGCCACCTCCTAATTTGCCTACTGCGCTGCGAACGGGTGATGTTGACGCAGTAGTTGCTTGGGAGCCATGGGCAACTGTTGCAACCATGAAAGTTCCTGGCGCTGTTCGCATAAGTCGTGGTGACTGCAAAACTTGTTACGACGTGGGTACTATCATCACTACAAAGAAAGTCATAGCCGAAAAAAATGATGTTTTACAAAAATTTATTCTAGGCTTTGCTGAGTCACAACAGTGGATGAGAAACAACTTAGACGCTACAGTTGATATTAATATGCATTACATCAAAGGTGTCGATTTAGATGTGATGAAAGTTGCTATTAAAAATGCGACTTACGATATGCGTGTCTCTCGGATGGTGGTTGATGCTTATAACGCCAACCTTATTCCATTCATGGTTTCGAACAAGCAAATTCCAAAAGTATTTGATGCTGCTTCTGTAGTCGACCCACAATTTTATTTGAATGCCCAGCGCAAAGCGCCGCAGTTTTTTGCTGATCTCAAACCTATTCCCGCCAATATTCAGTTTAAATGAGATGACCGTTGCTCAAAACTTAACTCAATCCGATTCAAATTCAATTTCTCCAATCCCTATTCTTCAAGCCATAGATCTTCAGTTAGATTACATCAACGATCTTGATTCAACGAGACATACTGCGGTTAAATCATTATCGCTTGATGTTCACAGAGGGGAATTTTTGTGTGTAGTTGGACCTAGTGGCTGTGGAAAATCATCTTTAATTTCAGCCATAGCAGGGTTTTTAAAACCTGTAAGCGGAAAATTATTGATGAACGGCCAAACGATCACAAAGCCAGGCATGGATCGAGGCGTAGTCTTTCAGGAATATGCTTTATGGCCATGGCTAAGAGTTATTGATAACGTTGCTTTTGGTTTGAAAATGAAGGGTGTTGGTAAAGCTGAAAGGCACGCTGTTGCTCGTCAGCACTTAAAGATGACGAACCTGTCAGATGCAGAACAAAAGTATCCTCATGAATTGTCTGGCGGGATGAAACAACGAGTTGCTGTTGCCAGAACCTTGGCAAACTCTCCAGATATTATGCTGATGGATGAGCCTTTCGCAGCAATAGATGCGCAAACACGTTTGAATTTGCAAGAAGAATTGATTCGCATTTGGTCAACGCAATCCGTGACGGTGGTTTTTGTCACACACAGCGTTGAAGAGGCGGTTTTTTTAGCGGATCGGGTAGTTGTATTGTCATCTGGTCCTGGGCGTGTTATTTCGGACTTAGCGGTACCCATTTCGAGAGATAACCGAAAATGGTCTGATATTAATAACAACCTTGATTTTTTGCGTATTAAAGAAAAAATTTATGGTTTGATTCGTCAAACTTCAAAAGTCGAATAATGAGTAAGTTTTGGATGAGGCCTTTTCTCGTCAGTGCTTTACTGCTACTGATTAGTTTGTCTTTTTTTGGGATTACACGATGGCATGGCATCCAAAAAATGAGTGAGGTTACATCCGTTGGTCTCCAACAGAATTCCGACGTGATTGTGGATTTGAACTTTCCTCCAGAAACTTTTCATATGAGTATTTTGCAAAACGTAGGCCGTGTTCAAAAGGTTGAAGGTGCACGTGTATATTTATTTAATGTTTCATATGGATCATTGAAACAACTATCTAATTATTTCTGGGTTCAATCCATCCATTTATGGAAAAAGGATTAGCAGTGACGAATACCAGTTCTAATTTAGTTGGGTTGTCAAAATTAGAAAAAATCAGTTCAAGCTTATTTAAAAAATCAATTGGTATTATCTTACTATTGATTTTTTGGCAGATTTCAGTGCCTTTGATAAATTTAGAGTCATATTTTTATCCGGCTCCATACGATGTTTGGTTAGCATTCATAGACTTATTATACAAAGGCATTTTGCACTCTTATATATTAGATAGTGCAGGGCGTTATCTCTTAGGTCTTGTAACAGGTGTTTCATTGGCTCTATTTCTAGGAGTCTTGATTGCATTGAATAAAAAAATAGCGAAGGCATTGCTTCCTTTAATTAACTTCTTATTTGCAATTGTTGAAGTGGCTTGGATACCTTTATTCGTGATGTGGTTTGGTTACGGACTGACTACGATAGTAGTGGCTCTGACTTACGTCGCTTTCTTCCCTATGCTTTTTAACACCATGTCGGGTATTCAAACAATACCTGCGGTGTATATAAATGCAGCTAAAACATTGGGAGCTAGTCCCTTTATGTTAATCTTTCAAGTGTATTTGCCATCAGCTATGCCGCAAATTTTGACAGGGCTGCGTGCGAGTGCGGGATTTACATTCAGGGGTTTAATTTTTTCTGAAATGATTGCTGCTAAATCTGGTATAGGATTTCTAATCTTTGAAGGATCAACTAATCAACAAACTGCAAGAACCATAGTCGGAATGATTTGTATGGGGCTGGCCTGGATTTTTCTCGATCTTTTTTATATCAAATCGATCGAAAAAGCCACTGTTGAACGATGGGGCATGTTAAAAACTGCGGAAAGTGTCTCATGAAGCATGGCCAAGAATTTAAATTGGATGGGCTTTTAGGATTAATTCCATTTGCTTTAGTTGCAATGGTTTGGTGGATTATTCCTCAAACGATGGAATACCCTCAATATATGTTACCACCCATTCAAGATGTCGTTCAAAGATATTTTGAGATTATCCAAGACGGATCCTTACTAAAGCATACTCTTGCTAGTTTGCGAAAATTAACAATTGGTTTTGGGATCGGCAGTGTTTTCGCAATTATTGTAGGAGTGAGTATTGCAAGTAGCAAACGTGTATCTGAGTATTTATCACCAGTTCTTACATTTTTACAATCAATTGCTGGAGTTGCTTGGATTCCATTGGCTATTATTTGGTTTGGTTCTGGCACAAACGCTGTTTTATTTGTAATTATCAATACAATTTTTTTTAGTTGTATCAATAACGTAGTTACTGGAGTACAACAAATTCCATCAGTTTTACGAAGAGCAGCCTTGAGCAATGGTGCTTCACCTTTGCAAATTTTATTTAATTTAACTTTGCCAGGTGCTTTTGTGCAGTTGATTGTTGGATTTCGGACTTCTTTAGCGTTCGGTTGGCGAGCTCTAGTTGCCGGTGAGATGATTGCCAGTGCTAAGGGTTTGGGCTATATGACGTTAGAGGCTGTTCAATGGTATCAAACCGCAACAGTCATGTCAGGAATGATCACAATTGGCGTGCTATGGTTGTTGCTGGATAGATTGTTTTTTAAAAAAATTGAAGATGCCACTGTTATCCGATGGGGAGTTTTGAAAAGATGACAAAGTTTTTTTCTGCTGAAAAGATTCGGGTCTTGGCTTATGACCGCAAGCACCCTCAAGACTAATCTATGACTTGGTTGCAATCTAAAGGGCTAGAAGTCATAGCTGGGCCTGCGCAAACCAATCCTAATTTTATTCGGTACTCGGATGAAGCGATCATTGAATGGGCACATGATGTGGATGCTGTTTTAGGTTTGAGTAGTGCCAATTTCAATCGCTATGTTCTTGAGGCCTTGCCACGGTTGAAATACATCTCCAAAGTTGGAGTTGGTTATGACAACATTGATATTGAAGTTGCAACTGAACGGGGCATTCAAGTTACCAACACGCTAGAGTCTGCAGGAACAGGTGCAGTCGCTGAACATGCTGTTGCTTTGATATTAGGACTGATAAAGCGATTAACAATTTGGCATCCGAACTTTATGGCAAATGGTGGGTGGCGTGATGTCAACGAGTTTTCATATGGATTAGACGGTTCAACAGTGGGCTTGGTTGGTTTTGGTCGAATTGGACAAGCGGTTGCCAAGCGGTTATCTGGATGGAATGTTAAATTTCTAATTCACGATCCCTTTTGTAAAAACGTACAAGAATTGTCATCACGCTACGATGCAAAGTTTGTGAGCTTTGATGAGTTAGTTGCTCATGCAGATGTTGTGAGTTTGCATTGTGATTTAACTGCAAAAAATAAACACTTTATTAATGCTGACGTATTGAAACAAATGAAGCCTACTTCAATGCTTATCAATACAGCGCGAGGTGGTTTAATTGATACTAAAGCATTGACATTCGCCTTAAGTCATCAAATCATTGCAGGTGCTGCACTTGATGTATTTGAAGAAGAACCACCAGATGCCAATGACCCTCTATTCAAATTGACGAATCTATTGGTAACTCCACATGTGTCCGCTCGTACACTTGCAATTTTTTTGAACCGTCATCAACGCGCTGCTGAAAATCTATGGGCCATGATTTCAGGTGAAGGTAAGGCTGATAGAGTAAATCATATCTAATTAAAGGAATATATGTCTTTACTTCCTCAACACGAAAGTTGTTCGAACATTGAATTAATCGGCTTTACAGATCAAGGTGGTCGTGGAGACGGTATACAAGTGATGGTTGAGCGCGGATATGCTTACGTCGGCAATCGTCTATCGAAGGGAGTTACTGTCACTGATGTGAGAAATCCCAGAAATCCAAAGCCTATTGGTGTTTTGCCAGTTCATGGCAATACTTGGTCAATTCACCTGCAAACATACCAAAATTATTTATTGGTAGTAGAAGAGTTTGATTTCAAGTTGGTGATGTCACAAAAAGAATATTATGCAGCTTCAATTTCGGGCCATTTGAGTAATCGCTTTGGTGTAAGAGGTAAAGATTTTACGGCTGGTATGCGCGTCTATGATATAACTGACCCCGCACATCCCAAGGCGATCGGTTTTATGGAGGTTGAGGGCCTTGGATTACATCGTATATGGTGGGTGGGTGGTCGATATGCCTATGCATCTGCCTTATTGGACGGTTATAAAGATCACATTCTGATTGTGATTGATATGAATGATCCAGCAAAACCTCTGGAAGTCGGTCGATGGTGGATACCTGGCATGTGGGTCGCAGGGGGGGAAACAGCGAATTGGACTTCGCGTTATGCATTGCATCACGCAGTTGTTGAAAATGATGTTGCTTATGCTTGTTGGCGAGATGGAGGATTGACAATTTTAGACGTTTCTCAACCATCCAGCCCAAGGCTAATAGCTCATCGTAACTGGTCACCACCCTATGGCGGTGGGACACACAGTGCATTGCCTTTGCATGATCGTGATTTATTAATCGTAGCTGATGAAGCTGTACACGATATTGACCAAGAGCAATTGAAACGAACTTGGGTATTTGATATACGAGAAAAAAATAATCCAATAAGTATTTCAACCTTTCCGTCGCCCAATAATAATGACTATGTAGCAAAAGGCGGACATTTTGGCCCTCATAATTTGCATGAAAATCGGCCCGGCTCATTTCAGAGTTCTACAAAAATTATAGCAACTTATCAAAATGCAGGTGTGCGTATTTTTGATATAACTGATCCTTATCGACCAGAGGAAACTGCATATTTTGTACCTCCAACACCCACTAAGTGGGCTGAACCTCGCCGAGGTCTCACTAAAGCTTTGCACACTGGCGATGTGTTCGTAGATAAAAATGGATTAATTTATATTAGTGATTATGATGCGGGACTTTATATTCTGCAGTGGAATGGCCAATAATTTTAAAAAGGAAGTTCATGTTTGATTCTAAAGATCCTCGATCTAATCTTCAACCTACTACTACTCAAGCGCAACCACCTATGACACTTTCTTTTGCAGAATTGGAGGTGTCAAAATTCTATCAGCAAAAACCACAATTAAAAGAAGCTCTATTTGAAACTTGGATTGCAAGAGGTCAAAATTTTGTATTGGGTTACACCACAGCAAAACCTCATGCTCAATTGATTAGGAACAACCAAGTTGATGAATATGTTGTAATTGCACCAGATAAAAATACGGATTTGATTGTTTATTGGAATGGGCATGAACATCATATACCCGGAGAAAGTTTAGTTTTTATTCCCGCTGGTGATTCTATTGTGAAATTACCTAATGGGGGACGAGTAATACAGTTGCTGACTCATTTGGCAAGCGATTGGACAATATTAGCATCTAATGCAGCCTCGTATGGTTCTGATCATAATTATGTTAGAAAATTAATAGAATGGCCGCGACCCAAGGACGGTTTTAAAGTTCGACATTATCCGATTGATGTTCCCTCGGAGGAGGGCCGTTTTGGAAAAATATGGCGATGCAGTACTTTCATGATTAACTACTTGGATATTCGAAAAGGCCCCCGTGATGTGACAAAGATGTCGCCTCACAGCCATATGGATTTTGAGCAATGTTCTCTTGCCCTTTCAGGTGAGTTTGTCCACCACGTTCGTTGGCCCTGGACTACTAATATGAACCATTGGAAGAAAGATGAACAATCTCATTGTGCAACACCCTCTATTTGTATTATTCCTCCTCCAGCTGTTCACACAACTCAGGCTATAGGTGAAGCAGAGAATCAATTAGTTGATATTTTTTGTCCACCGCGGATGGATTTTTCATTAAAGCCAGGCTGGGTTTTGAATGCACATGATTATCCTATGCCAGAATAATATGGTAATCATCCCCTTTTGCAAGGGTCTCAGAAGTAGAAACGCTACACAGCCATGGCCAGCCGCTGTTTGGAGTATGTCCGCCTAGTGCCATGTTTAGATAAATTCTTTGATTTAAACTGTTCACTTGGCAGGGGAGTCTACAAAGGTGGGCCTCAGTGGTTGGCATCAAAACTCCATATACATTGCCGGTCTTCGGCGCGAAACTTCATACACATTGAGGTCGATCGAACCAAAACTCCATACACATTGACCAAGTCAAACGAAAACTTCATATACTTTGAGCGCCGGCAAAGTTAAGAGTTCAGAGCAAAAGTAGTTGCACAAAAAAGTCGCAGCGTAAAAAGAAATGACACTGGTTTATATGCAGGTTCTCTATTGTATTTTTTAATAATATTTAAATATTACTTGCTATACTACAACTATACTACTTTGACCCCTTGAGAAATAGCTAAATTGTTGTTTCTAATGGGGAAAATAGTGAAATGTTGGCGTTTTCACCCTGCAGGGGTCGCAAGTTCGAAACTTGCACCGCCCACCAAAAATTACGAATGAAATCAAGCACTTAGAGGTAACTCTAGGTGCTTTTTCTTTGGTTCAAAGTAGTATGGTCTGACTTTACTACTCGTCATAGATTTTCCGATGTCTTTTCATAGATTTCGGAGCAGTCAAACATCCCCATTTCAGTGATTGAACAGTCAAGCCCTAATGGCTTGGAAGGCTCTTTGTGTTTTGCATCAACAGTGACTCAGTTGGCACCGTGCTCAGCTTGAAAAAAAACGCTGTTGGGCTTTTTTGAGTGCTGCATGGATGCCTGCAACAATAGAGCACTGCCTTATGCAGACTTTGCACGCAAAAAGACGCTGTACCTGAGCGTGCCTTGAAGACTTTTCTTTTGATAAGCCAATAAGAGGTACATCAGGTAGTTCCATCCAGCTTCAACAAATCGGGGTTGTAAGCGCTGGTGTTGCTGCAAAAGATCTTGTAAGTCTGATATTTGCAGATTAAAAAGAGTTTATTTGATGAATGCCCGAAACTATTGGTGCTACGGGCCTCGCCATAAATTCAAATGCATTGTTCTCTTGATTGTCGAAGCCATTGCAGCACGACCACCATGGCAAGTCCAGCGAAACCGGTTATGTCACCTAAGTTAGAAGGGTAGGTGAGTGCAACACCTGAGGCTATAAGCACCCATCTTTCCATAAAACTTGTTTTAACGATAAACCAATTTTGCAAACCGCCAGCCAAAGCCACAATGCCTGCTGAGGCGGTAAACACAATCCAAGCAATCTCGCCCCAATTGGCAGCTGCAAGTGATTTGACATTACCCATTAGAAGGAGAGCTACACCTGCAGGATCAAGAACAAAAATAAACGGAACCAAGATGGCCGGCGCGACATATTTCCAACTTTGAAAAGTGGTTTTATAAGGGTCACCTTTGCAAATAGCTGCCGCTGCAAAGGGAGACAAGGCCGTGGGTGGTGATACCTCCGAGAGCACAGCATAGTAAAAAATGAACATGTGCGCGGCATAGTCCGGCACCCCCAACTTGATCATGGCTGGTGCCGCAATGACAGCGCAAATAATGTAAGAGGCTGTGACGGGGACCGCCAACCCCACGATCCACACCACCAGTCCCGTGAACAAGGCCGTGAGGAAAAGGGACCCGTCTGCATAGTCGAGCACGATGGCGCTGAACTTCAAGCCCAGCCCTGTTAAAACTACAACGCCAACAATAAGTCCGGCACCCGCACAGGTGGCTGCAATGGAGAGCACTTGTGTGAATCCACCCGACAGGGCTTGCGTGAATTTAGAGCTGTAAATACTGGCCCAGAAAGGTACTTTGCCTTGAAAGGTGTCGTACGAAATCATGGCTGAATCTGAGCGCAAAAAACTGGTGAACAAAGAGGCGACCGTGGCCCAGAAAACGGACATGCCTGGCGAAAAACCCATGAGCATGAAAACCACAATGGAGATCAAAGAGAAAAAGTGGAACCAGTACTTTTGGGTCAAGTTCCAAGCGCTTTCAATGCTTTCAATTTTTTGCCCGCTCATATTGTATTTGCGTGCGTCGATGGTGACCATCACGTAAAGACCCAAATAAAACAAGAACGTTGGTACCGTTGCCATGAGCAACACATCGAGATACGAAATTTTCAAGAACTCGGCGATTAAAAACGCTGCAGCACCCAGGACGGGCGGTGAAATGATGGCACCGAGTCCACCCGCAGCCAGCAAGCCACCGGCAGCGTTTTTTTCATAGCCCGCTTTGGCCAACATATCGTGCGCTACAGCGCCCACGGTGACGGTCGTGGCCACACCAGAGCCGGAGGGTCCACCTAATAAAAATGAAGAAAGTACGACCGTCTTACCGACATTGGACGTTTTGCCTCCCATGACCGAAAAGGAGAAATCAATGAAAAATTTACCGGCGCCACTGAATTGAAGAAAGGCACCAAAAATAGTGAACAAAATAATCAGCGTAGAAGAAACATCGATGGCCGTGCCAAAAATACCCTCTAGGGTCATGTACATGAAACCAACCAAGCGGGCAAGCTCATAACCTTTGTGCGTCCAAGGTGCAGGTAAGTAGTTGCCGAACAAGGCATACAGTAAAAATGAAACCGTCACGGTCAACAAAACCCAGCCATTGGTGCGTCTGAGCGCTTCCAAAATAAGCAGGATCAGGGCGCTGCCAAACAGAACGTCGGTGGGAAGCGGGTAGGTGTTGCGGTCCGAAAAATCATCGCCCCCCATCACCGCATAAATCAATGTGGAGACAGCTAACAAGGCCAAGCCAATATCCCAGAACATCAGTCTGTTTTTGAAACGTGCAGTGATAGGAAAAGTGAGAAATATAAATACCAACACCATGGTCACATGGGTTGTTCTGAGTATTTGAGCGGGCACGATAGCGTAAGCCGCATACAAATGGAAGAGGGACATGAGCACCGCTACCAAGGTGAGCGCGATCCCCAAATTTCCTTTGTATTGGTTTGCGTCACCCTCTTCTTCTTTAATCAGATCCTCGACACGTTGACGTGTTTCTGCGTCTAGAGAGCCTGTCACTTGATCAGTCAAGTTTTCCACCTTTTTCTTTGATGTACTTTTCTGCTCCAGGATGGAAAGGCACAGAGGTAGAAGCATTTTTCTGCGATGAAATCTTGACGTTCGCGTATTCTTGATGAACCGCAATCAAATCTTTTTGATGATCAAAAATGGCCTTCACAATTTTGTAGGCCTGCTCGTCTGGCATGTTACTGTTGACGATCAAAATATTCGCAACTGAAGCCATTTTGTTGTCGGCAGCCATACCAGAATAGGTGCTCTGCGGAATGGCATCGGCGTAATACAAGTTACCCCATTTTTTGTTCATCGCTGCAACGGCATCGGCATGGTCAATCATGCGAATTTTGATTCCAGGGGTACTAGCCAAATCAGTTACCGCGGCAGTAGGCAATCCGCCAACCCAAAAAAAGGCATCGATTTTTTTATCCTTCAGCGCGTTGGCCGACTCTGCAACACCCAGGCGCTCGCGGTTCACATCTTTCACAGGGTCAAGGCCTGCGCTTTCCATCAGTCGAAAGGCCATAACCTCCGTGGCACTGCCAGGACTGCCAGCAGAAATGCGGCGGCCCTTTAAATCAGCCATGGTTTTGATGCCCGTGGACTCAGTTGTGACCACATGCATGCGATTGGGGTAAAGCACCAGCAATGTTTTGACATCGACCTTTCGACCTTTAAACTTTTCCTGTCCATTTGCCGCATCCAATGCGGCATCAACCATCGAAAAAGCCAAATAGGGTTTGCCGCTTCCTATCAAATTCAAGTTGTCTACAGATCCGCCCGTAACCTCAGCTGTGGCTTGCATGCCTGACACATGCTTGGACAACACATTGGCCAAGCCACCACCCATGGGGTAATAAACGCCCCCTGTGCCGCCCGTGGCAATGGAGATGTTTTGTGCCATCAAAGTGCTGCTGGCTAGCAAGACCAAACCTGAGAGGATGAAAGTAAATCGCATATTTGTGCCTTAGAAAATTTTTACGCAAACCAAGCATCACAGCACAAAAGGACCTTTTCAAGGGGGTAGACCCTTACTAGCCTCGCAAGGAAACATAATTTTTTGGGTTTTAAAAATTCAACATTTCCGGCTTGGATATTCAAATGATCTTGAGGGATTTAAATCTTTTCATGGACAAAGAATCGAACTCGATTGAAAGTCGGCTCAAATTCAATTTACCAAGGGTATGTACCAGAACATAGCGTGTAGTTAAAAGCGCACGATGGATCATCACAACAAGGAGACAACATGAGGAAACTTTCAGGCAAGCGTCTGGGCCTTGTGGCCGTGACCCTCGGTTCCATGATCTTGAGCGGATGCAGCGGCGGCGGCGACCCCCCCGCGCCGACCGCTATGAAGTGTAGTGACCTTTCCACCCTTACCTTGGCATCGGCGCCTACCACCATCACGACGGCGGAGCAGATCGACGCCAGCACCACGCAGCCGTGGACCAGCCCGAACGGCGGTGGCGGTTCGGCCACCGTCACGCAACCGTTCTGCCGAGTCGCCGGCTCGATCAAGCCCAGCGCCGCTTCGGATATCCAGTTCGAACTTTGGATGCCGCTGGCCACCGGCTGGAACAGCAAGTTTGCCGGCACCGCGTCTGGCGGTTCCGCCGGTTACATCGCGTATCCCAGCGTCAGCGCGCACCTGACGATGGGTTATGCCAGCGTCGGTCACAACAATGGCCATCCGGCCACGCAGGTTGACTGGGCCCTGTCGCCCGACCGCAAGCTCGACTTCGCTTCGCGCGCTATGCACCTTTCTACCCTGGTCGGCAAGGAGCTGACCGGCAAGTACTACGCAGCGTCCCCTAAGCAAGCCTACTACAACGGCTGCTCGCAAAGCGGGCACCACGGCATCATGGAGATGCAGCGCTACCAAGAGGACTATGACGGCATCATCGCCGGCGCCCCGGCCAACGACTGGACGGGCACCCTCGCGGCCGAGGCCAATGCGGCCTTGGCGCAATACAACACGCCGGGCGCTAGTGTGCCGCGCGCGCTGCAGGCCGTGGTGCGTTCCAACATCATGGCTGCCTGCGATGGTCGGGCAGGCATCGACCACCTGCTCGATGGTGTGCTGGACGACCCGCGTCGATGCACTTATGACATCGCGACGATGCAGTGTGGCGCAACGACCGCGGACCCGGCGGCCTGCCTTACGGCCCCGCAGGTCACGGCCTTGAAGACGGCGCAGAATGGCCGCCGCAAGTCGACCGGTGAGGTCGTTGCGCTGGGCTATCCGGATGGCATCAACGGTGTCTACTTTCCAAGCACCACCACCACTCCCGACGCGCCGCAGGGCAGTTGGGCTAACCACTGGCGTTACGCGGTTCTGGGCAACCCAACTTATGACTTTCGGAATTTCAACTGGGATACCGACGTTGACTTCGCCCGTGCAAAAGAAGGCGCGATCTACGACGCTATCAACGGCGACTACTCCTCGTTCGCGACCCGTGGCGGTAAGTTCCTGATGTATCACGGCTGGGCCGATTCGCTGATCCCCCCCTCGCTCAGCATCGACTTCTGGAGCCGCATGCGCTCCCAGATGGGTGGGCAAAAGGTCGACTCGTTCGCTCGCCTTTTCATGGTACCGGGCATGGACCACTGCGGCGGCGGCAGCGGCACCTCGACCTTTGAGTTGATGACGGCGCTGTCGAATTGGGTTGAAAAGGGCGTGGCGCCGGACAGCACTGGCGCGACCAACACGCCTATCGCCTCCCGAGCTGCGAGTGCCATCCAGACTGCTCGCACGCGGCCGCTGTGCCCGTTTCCAAAGGAGGCTAAGTACAAGGGCAGCGGCAACATAGACGACGCCGCCAACTTCAGCTGCAATTGACCGCCCAGCCGGGAGCGGCGCAAGGATGGCCTTCGTGGGAGTACCTACCGCGTCGCTCCGGGAGGGCGGGCCGCAGAATGGGCGATGGCCAAGCGCAACCCCCTGTCCGCCGGGGCGCGCCCGCTCCGGCGCAGCCTGGCACCGGCCTGCACATCACTCCCAAGGCCGGAGCCGTCGCTTGCTCTGCAATTCGCCAATATTCATTTCACCCTGAAGTGGGGCAGCATAAAAGCGGTCAATCATCTCTGGACTGGTTCGAGCATTGCGAGCGAGGGTCAAGGTGTCCACAGTTCTGCCAAACATCAAGCGGGACATGATGCTGCTGTGTTGCAAGCTGTAAAGTGTTCTCGTTTCTCCAGCAGTGCTGAGCTTCATTTCAGTGACCTTCAGCACGATTTCAAATTGCCGCGCCAGCATTTTCATCTCGTTATCTCGTGAAGCCGCTTGGGGCATGAATACATAGTCCTCAGGCAGGATTGCTCGTCCAAACTCTTGGGTCTGACGCCTACAAATACGCTCATAGTCTTTGACCGCCCAGGGCATCGTTGTCAAAGGAAAACTGTGCCCCTTGCTGGGCGGCAAGCTCATCCTTAGATAGGTCCATTCCCGCCGGATGATCTCAACGTGCTTGTGCTGCATGTTCCGAACGTCTGTCGGGCAAATGTTGCTGTTGACCATGAACACAATCAGATCAGATAAATCCCGCGTCATCTCGATGCTTTTAACCAACCGGTCGGTTGATTCCAGTTTTTCACCAGGCGCACAGAAATACGTTCCTTCAGCCGGGGGCGTACGTGCTCGCCGTTCAACTTTCTTACCAACTAATTTTTTTGGATGCCTTGGTAATGGCCTTGTATTCCCCCACATTGAACCAGCCTCGAGGCTTGTCTTCAATGCCAACCTTGGGAAACTCAGGGATGTGCTGAATAAAGCTGTGACGTGCAGCATGCAGCAATACTTTGCGGGTCAGGCCCATACAGGCTCCCAGGGTGTGAAACACCCCACTTGGGCTCTTGATTCGACATCTTTTGCAGAAACTCATCGAGTACTTTGTAGTTGATGCTCAACACTTCAGCTTGTCCTCAGAAGGGCAAGATGTGCCTGTCATACCTGTTCGGCATGTTGTCAAAACTGATCGTGTCCTTTATAGGAACTGATCCTTGGCTACTCTGTGGTTTTAAGACGATCTGAAGGTTGAAGAAGTACCCCGCAAATTCACAAGCAAATTGCAGGGCAGGGTGCTTTAAACAGCATTAGCTTCTTCGGGATCTTCATCTTCACTGCCTTCTGGCTCTTGTGCGGCTTTCCAGCTGTGAGGGAATTTCCCCTGAGTTTTGAACTGCTGCAAAAGTTAGTAGGCTAAGTTTGTTTTTTTCTGTATTTAATCGCTTCATTGACCGGTTCTTGTACTCGGTGTAAAGTGGACTGTTTACGAAAATTTTAAAAACCAGGAGACAGTCTATGGATGCTTTTTCAATGCTTCGCCGCACTTTTCTTGGCGCACTGGGCGGGTCCATGGCGTTTCACGCATTGGCTCAGACATATCCCAACCGGCCCGTCAAGATCATCGTGCCGTTTGCTGCTGGCGGAGGCCCTGATATCGAGGCGCGGCGCATGGCACCCAAGCTAGCCGCGTCCCTCGGGGCTGCGGTTGTGGTCGAAAATCGGGTCGGCGCTGCAGGTATATTGGCTGCCGAGGTTGTGACTCAAGCGCCTGCCGATGGCTACACTCTGTTGGCTGGTTCTATCTCGCAGGTGGTTCAGAAAATCCTCAGGCCAGAGGCCAAGTTTGATCCGCTGGTTACCTTTGTGCCGATATCCAAAACCAGTACCACCCCTGCCGTGTTGATCGTGCCAGCCAACTCGCCGATCAAATCGGTTAAAGAGCTGGAAGTGCTGATTCGCAGCAAGCCTGGGGAATTGAACTTTGGCTCGGGCGGTATTGGCACCTCAGCTCACATTGCAGGTGCTACCTTTGTAAGCGTCTTGAAGCTCAACGCGGTTCACGTGCCTTATCGCGGATCTGTCGAGCTTGTGCCTGCTCTTTTGTCCCAACAGATCCAGTTTGCCTTTCCTGTTTCCGGTACAGCGGTTCCGTATGTCATTGGTGGCAAGGTGCGCGCCCTGGCAGTCACGGGTGCCAAGCGCATGAGCTCCCTGCCAGATGTGCCCACACTCAAGGAGCTTTACGGTGAGGATCTTTTTATCCAAGAATCTTGGGGTGGTCTCTGGGCGCCGGCCAATACGCCAGGTCCAGTCGTCCAGCAGATTTTCATGGCTACACGCAAAGCCATGAATGATCCCGAACTGCGAGCCCAATACCTGTCAGCAGGAACCGATCCTGAGTTGTCAGAATCGCCCGCAGAATTTGCCAGATTCATGGCGGCAGAATCCCAGAAATGGGCCCGCCTGATCCAGTTAACAGGTGTGAAGGCGGACTGAAAATGAGCATGAATGCACTCCAAGGAATTCGGGTCCTAGACCTGTCACATGTCATTGCCGGCCCTACCGCGTCACATTACCTTGCGCTGCAAGGGGCTGAAGTGATCAAGGTCGAGCCTCCTGGTAAGGGCGACACTTACCGATGGGGTCAGGATAGCCTTGACCAAGGTGTTAGCGTGGGTTTTGCCGCAATCAATGGTGGCAAACAATCGCTGGCCATAGATCTCAAGCATCTCAGGGCTAAACAATGGTTTACCGAGCTCATTGGCCAAACCGATGTCTTTATAGAAAACTACCGCCCTGGGGCAGTCGCACGCCTGGGCTTTGACTACGAGCAAGTGAGGGCCATCAGACCTGACATTGTGTATGCCAGCATCTCGGGTTTCGGCCAAGAGGGCGAATGGGCTCCACGCCCGGCCTATGATCATGTTGTGCAGTCTGCCATGGGCATGGGCTGGTTGCAGGGAGAGGCAGCGCAAGACCCCGTGAAGGTGGGATTCCCGGTCATTGACAGCGCCACCGGCATGATTGCCGCCCAAGCCATTCTCGCGGCACTGTTTAGACGTGAGCGTCAGGGCAAAGGTGCCTATCTGGATATCTCTATGGCGCAGGCCGCCTTGCAACTGATGTGGCCCACCGTGTCTAAGGTCGGAATGAGCGGCCAGGATGCCTCCCGGGTGGGTAATCGTGGTTTCTCGGGCAGCCCCGGTGCTGCCAGTTTTGCCTGCGCGGATGGCTGGATATCCATCGCAGCCAACACGGCTCTGCAATTTCAAACACTGTGTCACGTGCTAGGTGTGCCCGACCTTACGCTCGACAAAACCTTGATCGACCAAGCGGCTTTAAAAAACGGGGGCTTCTTGGTGGCTTTGGCACCCGGGCGCATTCACTCCTTGTTAAGTGACTCCATACGCAAGTTCAAGGCTGTAGAGCTGGAGGTTTCGCTGTCAAGTCAAGCGGTTCCCTGTGCAATATTGCGTCCCTTGAGTCAGGTCTTACCTGATCTGATGAATGGCGGGCGCATGACTTTGCCATTGCGGCAGACAGCGTATCCTGGCGGGGTGATGCGTGATTTTGGCAGTGGCTATCAGGCCGACAGCGACCCAGGCCATGCGCTTGCACCGGCCCCAAGACTGGGTCAGCATACCCGGTTAATTCTGCAGTCATTGAAGGTCAGTGAAGAAGAGATAGCCGAATTGGCCGCTGAGGGTGTCATCCGGGTAGAGGTCTGAAAATTTATAAATTTTCTCAAAGCCGAGAGCTCAATCAAAGTCCTTTGCTTATGTGCTCGTCATCTCGCGTATTAAAAACGGCCCCTAAGCCTGTGGCAGAGGACCCCATCCGCGTGCTGCCGTCGGAGCTGAAGCTGCCCATCTGGGTGAATTCTGATCCATCAGACCCCACGGTGGTGTTGCCCATCCTGGTGTAAGTGACGCCATTGCTGCTGACACTGGTCGTATCGCTGATTTTCTGAATGGTTTCGCCTTCGTCAGAGACGGCCATTCGACCTAAAAAATTCCAAAATGACATGATGATTCCTTTTGCATGCAATGCATTTGCAAATTACTGAAGCGTGACTTTGTAAACGGCCTGGCTGGACCCTTGGGTGAAATAAAGCGTTGAACCCGAGATCAAGGTCTGGCCGGGGGCGCTGTCAATCAAAAGATTGGCGCTTTGTGCGGTTGATGCGGACCAGGTGTAGGTCTTGTTTTACGCGCTGTAGACCACCAGGCCGTTGCCGATGCCATGGAGCACGGCTGTGGGGGACGTTGTCACCGTACTGGTCATGCCGCTGGGGTTTAAGGCTTTCAGGGCCGTGATGGTGGTGGTCTGTATGCCTTGGCTGTTGGTGCTGCTCACGCCTTCCACCCAAGCCACAACACCACCGCTCACCTTGAAGTTCGACATGCTTGTGGACAGCGTGGTGTTCACACCGCCAGCAACTGATCTGGCAATGAGACTTGCCAGACCACCTTGGGTCGTTGACGTGGCGGCTTGCGACCAAGCGGCCCTGACGCCGTCGGTTTGCGGGTAAATGCTTCTCAAGCCGCTGTTCGATACCAGAGTCGATGTTTTGGTACTGGACGACCACTGGTACACATCAAAGTTGGAGCTGGTGCCGCTCCCACCCGTTTGCGCCCAATAAAAGAAGTTCACCACACTGTTGGCGCCGATCCAATATTGACCACCTGTGCCGATTGAATTTTGACCAGGGGCTATTGCCAGCTTTTTGATCGCTGGCTGTGGATAACTATACTTTCAATTGCTATCTTGCAATTCCTTTC
>Ga0114964_10000413_pt1 | contig 33137 bp, 26 predicted proteins | sample C_131016_MF_Meta_FD_92638 | JGI IMG/M metagenome (GOLD analysis project Ga0114964, IMG submission 92638) | Freshwater microbial communities from Lake Croche, Canada to study carbon cycling - C_131016_MF_MetaG | ecosystem: Environmental > Aquatic > Freshwater > Lake | place: Lake Croche, Canada...
CTGGACATTGAGCTGGACCGTTCCTAAATCACAGGCAAAGGATTTAAATCATGAAATCATTACTCGACCTGTTCAAGCAGTTCACACCGGATGAGCACTTTGATGCCATCAAAATCGGTCTGGCCTCGCCTGAGAAAATTCGTTCATGGTCTTTCGGTGAAGTTAAAAAACCTGAAACCATCAACTACCGCACCTTCAAGCCTGAGCGCGATGGTCTTTTTTGCGCCAAGATTTTTGGCCCCATCAAGGACTACGAATGCCTCTGCGGCAAGTACAAGCGCCTCAAGCACCGCGGCGTGATCTGCGAGAAGTGCGGCGTTGAAGTCACACAAACCAAAGTGCGTCGAGAGCGCATGGGTCACATCGACCTGGCCGCACCTTGCGCCCACATTTGGTTCTTGAAATCGCTGCCCTCACGCTTGGGCCTCGTGCTCGACATGACACTGCGGGACATCGAACGCGTGTTGTACTTTGAAGCTTACGTGGTGACCGACCCGGGCATGACCCCGCTGAAAAAGTTCAGCATCATGACCGAAGACGACTACGAAGCCAAACTCAAAGAGTATGGTGACGAGTTCCAAGCCAAGATGGGCGCCGAAGGTATCAAGGACTTGCTCAAGGGCATCGAAATTGACGCCGAAATCGAACGCCTGCGTGGCGATTTGACGGGCTCCGAAGTCAAGGTCAAAAAGAACTCCAAGCGTTTGAAAGTGCTCGAAGCCTTCCGCAAATCGGGCATCAAGCCTGAGTGGATGGTGCTCGAAGTGCTGCCTGTGTTGCCACCGGACCTGCGTCCCTTGGTGCCGCTGGACGGTGGCCGCTTTGCGACCTCCGACTTGAACGACTTGTACCGCCGCGTGATCAACCGCAACAGCCGTCTGCGCCGTTTGCTGGAACTGAAAGCGCCCGAGATCATTGCCCGCAACGAAAAACGCATGTTGCAAGAAGCCGTGGACAGCTTGCTGGACAACGGTCGCCGCGGCAAGGCCATGACCGGCGCCAACAAGCGTGCGCTCAAATCTTTGGCCGACATGATCAAAGGCAAGAGCGGTCGTTTCCGTCAAAACTTGCTGGGCAAGCGCGTCGACTACTCCGGTCGTTCCGTCATCACCGTGGGCCCAACCCTCAAGTTGCACCAGTGCGGTTTGCCCAAGCTGATGGCCATTGAACTGTTCAAGCCCTTCATCTTTGCCCGTCTCGAATCGATGGGCATCGCGACCACCATCAAGGCGGCCAAGAAAGAAGTCGAAGCCGGCACCCCTGTGGTGTGGGACATCTTGGAAGAGGTCATCAAAGAGCATCCTGTGATGCTCAACCGTGCGCCAACATTGCACCGTTTGGGTATCCAGGCGTTTGAGCCTTTGCTGATCGAAGGCAAGGCCATTCAGTTGCACCCGCTCGTTTGCGCGGCTTTCAACGCCGACTTCGACGGTGACCAGATGGCCGTGCACGTGCCCTTGTCTGTCGAAGCACAGATGGAAGCGCGCACCTTGATGCTGGCTTCGAACAACATTTTGTTCCCTGCCAACGGAGAGCCGTCTATTGTGCCTTCGCAAGACGTGGTCTTGGGTCTGTACTACACGACCCGTGAACGCATCAATGGCAAAGGCGAAGGACTGATCTTTTCTGACATCGGCGAAGTGCAACGCGCACTTGACGCCAAAGTGGTGGACTTGACTTCCAAAGTCAGTGTGCGCATCACCGAGTGGACCAAGAACGCAGAAACCAAAGAGTTCGATCCGTCGACGACGATGGTTTTCACAACCGTCGGTCGTGCACTCTTGTCCGAGATCTTGCCCAAAGGTTTGCCCTTCTCCAACCTGAACAAGGCTTTGAAGAAGAAAGAAATCTCCAAGCTGATCAACACGTCCTTTCGCAAGTGCGGTTTGAAAGAGACCGTGGTGTTTGCCGACAAGCTGTTGCAAAACGGATTCCGTTTGGCCACGCGCTCAGGCATCTCCATCGGTATTGACGACATGTTGGTGCCACCTGAAAAAGGCGCGATCATTGCGGACGCAGAAAAAGAAGTCAAAGACATTGAGCAGCAATATGTCTCGGGTCTGGTGACTTCCGGCGAGCGTTACAACAAAGTGGTCGATATCTGGGGCAAGGCCGGTGATTCCGTCTCCAAGGTGATGATGGACCAACTGCGCAAAGAACGCACCATCGACCGCCACGGCAACGATGTGGAGCAAGAGTCCTTCAACTCCATTTACATGATGGCCGACTCCGGCGCTCGCGGCTCTGCAGCGCAGATTCGCCAGCTGGCCGGTATGCGGGGCCTGATGGCCAAGCCTGACGGCTCGATCATCGAGACGCCCATCACGGCCAACTTCCGTGAAGGCCTGAACGTGTTGCAGTACTTCATCTCCACCCACGGTGCACGCAAAGGTCTGGCCGACACGGCTTTGAAGACCGCCAACTCGGGTTACCTGACCCGCCGTTTGGTGGACGTGACGCAGGACTTGGTGGTGACCGAGCTCGATTGCGGCACCTCGGATGGGTCGCTCATGCGTGCCATCGTTGAAGGTGGTGAAGTGATCGAGTCCCTGCGTGACCGCGTTTTGGGCCGCACTGTGGCTGAAGACGTGTTGCACCCAGAGAACCGTTCCGTGTTGGCCAAAGCCGGCACCATGCTGGATGAAGACCTGATCGACGAACTTGAACTGGCGGGTGTGGACGAAGTCAAAGTGCGTACCGCGCTGACATGCGAAACACGCTTCGGTTTGTGCTCCATGTGCTATGGCCGCGACTTGGGTCGTGGCGGCTTGGTCAACAACGGCGAAGCGGTGGGCGTGATCGCGGCCCAATCCATTGGTGAACCTGGAACCCAGTTGACCATGCGGACTTTCCACATCGGTGGCGCAGCTTCTCGAGCAGCCGTGGCCTCCAGCGTGGAAGCCAAGTCCAGCGGTCTGATCGGCTTCAATGCCACCATGCGCTATGTGACCAACAGCAAGTCGGAGTTGGTGGTGATTGCCCGCTCCGGTGAAATCGTCATTCACGATGAACACGGACGCGAGCGCGAGCGCCATAAAGTGCCGTACGGCGCGATCTTGACGGTCAAAGCCGACCAAGCCATCAAAGCCGGTGCGATTTTGGCCAACTGGGATCCATTGACACGGCCCATCATCACCGAGTTCGCCGGCAAGGTGCAATTCGAAAACGTGGAAGAAGGCCTCACTGTGGCCAAGCAATTGGACGAAGTGACCGGTCTGTCTACCTTGGTGGTGATCGATCCGAAGCGTCGCGGCTCGACCAAGGTGGTTCGCCCCCAAGTCAAGCTGATCGATGCCGCCGGCAAAGAAGTCAAGATCCCCGGCACCGACCACTCGGTGACGATTGGCTTTCAGATTGGCGCCTTGATTCAAGTGCGTGACGGCATGGACGTGGGCCCCGGCGAAGTGCTGGCCCGTATCCCTGTTGAAGGTCAAAAGACCCGAGACATTACCGGCGGTTTGCCCCGTGTGGCCGAATTGTTCGAAGCACGCAGTCCGAAAGACAAAGGCATGCTGGCCGAGATGACCGGTACCGTGTCCTTCGGCAAGGAAACCAAAGGCAAAGTCCGTTTGCAGATCACCGATCCCGAAGGCAAGATCTGGGACGAGTTGATTCCCAAAGAGAAAAACATCCTGGTCCACGAAGGCCAGGTGGTCAACAAGGGCGAAAGCATTGTGGACGGCCCTGCCGACCCACAAGACATCTTGCGTTTGTTGGGCTCAGAAGAGTTGGCCCGTTACATCGTTGACGAAGTGCAAGACGTTTACCGCCTGCAAGGTGTGAAGATCAACGACAAGCACATTGAAGTGATTGTGCGTCAGATGCTGCGCCGGGTGGTGGTTGAGAACGCTGGCGGCTCCAACTACATTGCCGGTGAGCAGGTTGAGCGTTCTGAAATGCTCAACACCAATGATGCTTTGCGTGCTGAAGACAAGTTGCCAGCCACGTTCACCAACTTGCTTTTGGGTATCACCAAGGCTTCTTTGTCGACAGACTCTTTCATCTCGGCTGCTTCCTTCCAGGAAACGACCCGTGTGCTCACCGAAGCTGCCATCATGGGCAAGCGCGACGAGTTGCGTGGCTTGAAAGAAAACGTCATTGTGGGTCGTTTGATTCCTGCGGGTACGGGCATGGCTTATCACAAAGCCCGCGCCGCCAAGGATGCGATGGACGAAGCCGAACGCCGCTCCATTGCTGAAACAGAAGCCAGTGAATTGGCCGATGCACAGCAGTTGGTGGCCGATGCCGACCACGCTGCCGAGTAAGTGAAAACCGGTCGTGCCGGTTAAGCTGAACAACACCCCTGTGCTGCACATCGCGGTGCAGGGGTTTTTTTCAGACCCCCACTTTTGTCAAAAATCATCAGCCAAAAATCAACAACATGACGTGGATATTAGGGGTTGCGCTGGTCTGCTTTTGGGCTGTGGGCGCCTACAACCGATTGGTCCGATTGCGAGCGGCAGCCGTTCAGCAATTTGCGGTCGTTGACGCGCAATTTGTACGCTTGTGGGCTTGGGTACAAGGCAGCTTGCCTGCCCATGTTCGAGACGACGACGCGATGACGCAAAGTCCTCACACTTCCTTGAACGAGGTCTGGGCCGCCTGCGAGGCCTTGGCCGAAAGTCTGGCGCTGGTGCGTGCCAATCCTTTGGAGGCGTCACCGATTCAGCGGGTGAACACGGCGCGGGTGCATTTGTTCAAATTGCTCAGGCAAGAAAAAGATTTTTTCTTGGCAGACGGTACGGCCTGGTTCAGTGATCCTTTACAGAAGAAGTTCGAACGACTCAAAACACAGGCTTGGCCCATGATCGTGGCCTACAACCAGTCGGTGCAAGCCTACAACGATGCAGCCAGTCAATGGCCTGCGCGCTGGTTGGCCAAGCAATGCCGATTTGAAGCAGCTGCCAAACTCGACAGCGCCGATCCTCTGGCTTGACGCCCTTTATGCAAGACAACACGCCCACACCCTTGGCACACCATCAAACACCGCCCCAAGGCGAACCTCTGTGGCGACTGCTGCAAGCCACCGCGCAAGTTGTTGCAGCGGTCAAAGGCGGGCGCTCCATGACAGCGTTGCTTGAGGCGCAGCCGCAGGCGATTCGTCCCGGGGTTCAGGCCTTGTCATTCCAGGTCATGCGTTGGTTCGGAAGAGCCCAGGCTTTGCGGGCGCAATTGGCCCGCAAAGCGCCGCCGCCGGCCGTGGACGCTTTGTTGTGCAGCGCCTTGGCCTTGTGTTGGAGCGACGCATTGGCACCGTATGCCGCCTTTACCTTGGTCGACCAAGCCGTAGAGGCTGCCAGAAAACACAAAGACACCCGTGCCCAGGCTAATTTTGTCAATGCCTGCTTGAGGCGATTTTTGCGCGAGCGAGAGGCCTTGATCAGGCTGACGGACGATGATCCCTTGGCCCGCTGGAATCACCCTGCGTGGTGGGTCGAAAAATTACAGACGGATCACCCTCAGGATTGGCAAGCGATACTGACCGCATCCCAATCGCCTGCACCGATGAGCTTGCGCGTCAATACCTTGCGAACCACAGTGCCGGGTTATTTGGCGCAACTGGCCTGCGCAGGGCTTGAGGGTCACCCCGTGGGTTCAAGCGGAATCGAATTGCATCAAGCCGCCGCAGTGAATCAATTGCCGGGCTTTGCACAGGGCATGGTTTCGGTGCAGGATGCAGGCGCTCAAATGGCTGCGCCCTTGTTACTCCAAGGTCTCGACTGCAGTCAGAGTCTCAGAATTTTGGACGCTTGCGCTGCCCCAGGTGGAAAAACCGGTCACTTGCTGGAGTTGTGCCCTGCAGCGCAGCTGGTGGCGCTGGATGTGGACCCAGTCCGCTGCGAGCGGGTGATCCAAAGCCTGGACCGATTGCAGGTCAAAGCCCAGGTGATCGCAGCCGATGCGGGCCAACCTGAGACCTGGTGGGATCAATCCAAGTTTGACGCCATCTTGCTCGATGCGCCCTGCACGGCTTCCGGCATTGGCCGCCGCCACCCCGATGTGCGATGGTTGCGGCGTGAAAGCGACATTGCGCAGCTGGCCCAGATCCAAGCGCAGCTGCTGAAAACCTTGTGGCCCTTGCTCAAACCGGGCGGCCAACTGGTGTATTGCACATGCTCACTGTTCTTGGCTGAAGGGCAAGGACAAATCCAAACGTTTCTTCAACACAACACTGATGCGGTCTTCTTGACCTCTCCCGGACATTTGCTGCCCCAAAATCGGCAAATTGGCACCGCTGTCCAGGACAATCAAGCGGGTGAACATGATGGGTTTTATTACGCGCTGCTGCAAAAACGTCTTTAATCAAAAGACGCAATACACCTACGGCTGGCGAAAGCTGTGTATCTTGTTTTTGTTCGCCTTTCCTGCGGCCTGGGCTCAAACACCTGCTCTGGAGCTGACAGAACTGCATGTGGAGCGGGTGGACAGTGCGATCGTGCTTTCGAGCACCGTGCGGCTCGAGTTGGGGCCTTCCGTCGAAGAGGCCTTGCTCAAAGGCGTGGCTGTGCACTTTGTGTCTGAGGCTGTGATCATGCGAGACCGGTGGTATTGGACCGACCGGCGTATGTCGGCAGTGGCACGTTATTACCGATTGGCTTACCAGCCTTTGACACGGCGTTGGCGCTTGACGATTTCCAACGAAGCCATCGGGGGCAGCGGCAACGCGGGCAATTTATCGCAGCAGTTTGACAGTTTGCCTGAGGCCTTGTCAGCGATTCGTCGCAACTTGAACTGGAAAGTGGCCGAAGCGGCCGAAATCGATCCGGATGCCCGTTACACCCTGAACTTCCAATTCCGAATGGACAACTCACAATTGCCCAGACCCTTCCAAATCACGGCCGGCGGACAAAACGACTGGAACTTGGCATTGAGCCGTACCCTGCGTTTGTCCAGTGAGTTGGTCCGCTGAAATGGGCGGCCTTCAACCCATGCCGCCCGCGCGCGACCTGAAGACCTCCAAAGGGGTGCAGTGGCTGATGGCTGTGGGTGCGGTGACCATGGTCTTGATCGGGGTGCTGCTCTTGCTGTTGCTGTCCCAAGCGACCAACAATCGCGCGCTCTACGACCAGAATTACGACCGCTTGTACATTGTGAACTGGGTCGTCGCGGCCCTGTTGTTGGTCGGCATCATGACGGGACTGGTCCGGCTGATACTGCGATTGCGTCGGGGTCAGTTTGGCTCCAAACTGCTGATCAAATTGGCCGCTATTTTTGCTTTGGTGGGCGTGGTGCCAGGGGTTCTGATTTACGTGGTGTCCTACCAGTTCGTCTCGCGCTCCATCGAAAGCTGGTTCGATGTGAAAGTAGAAGGCGCCTTGGCGGCTGGTTTGAATTTGGGGCGTGCCACCATCGATACCCTCAGCGCCGATTTGGCCAAACAAACACGTTCGGCTTCATTGCAGTTGTTGGATGTTCCCGAGCCCAGTGCGGGTTTGATGCTCGAGCGAATCCGCGAGCAAATGGGTGCCAATGACGCCGTTTTATGGTCGACCAAAGGCCGCCTGATCGCCAGTGCCGGGCAGTCCCGCTTTCAGTTGAGCCCCGAAAGGCCCACCTTGGAGCAAATCAAGCAAGTGCGCAGCAAGCTCAGTCTGCAATTGGTCGAAGGTTTGGAGGACAACCCGACGGGTACCGCGTCGGGCCGCATCAAAGTGCTCAATCTCGTGCCACAAGCCAGCTTGAGTCTGCGAGACGACCCGTGGGTCCTGCAAATCACCCAAGAGCTTCCACCAACCCTGGTGGCCAACGCGTTGGATGTGCAAGAGGCCAATCGGGAATACCAAGAGCGTGCACTGGCGCGAGAGGGTTTGCGCCGCATGTACATCGGCACCTTGACGCTGAGTTTGTTTTTGGCCGTGTTGGGCGCTGTGCTGCTGGCGGTGCTGCTGGGCAACCAATTGGCCCAGCCGCTGTTGCTGCTTGCACACGGTATGCGTCAAGTCGCTGCGGGCGATTTGACGCCCAAAATGGCCTTGCAAGGCAAAGATGAGTTAGGTGGGTTGACGCGTTCATTTGCCGACATGACCCAGCAGTTGTCAGACGCGCGCTCTGCAGCAGAGCAAAGCCTGATCCAACTCGATGCCGCGCGCGGCAATTTGCAAACCATTTTGGACAACCTGACCGCTGGGGTGATCGTGCTCGATGCGATGGGGCGCATTCAGACGTCCAATCCAGGCGCCACGCGCATACTGCGCGTGCCCCTGGCTGCCCACGAAAATGCGCTGTTGAAGGGCATGCCCGCCATGCAAACATTTGCCGCTGGTGTGCAAGAGCAATTCGAGTTGCTGGGCGCGGACAAAGACAGCCACGAATTGGACCATTGGCAAAAATCATTTGAAATCCACGCCGCAGGTCAGGGCTTGGATGCGACGGCTGTCACCCTGATTGCGCGTGGCGCGACCTTGCCTGACGGCATGCGCTTGCTCGTGTTTGATGACATTTCTGAAATAGTTTCAGCGCAACGCGCCCAAGCCTGGGGCGAGGTTGCCCGTCGTTTGGCACACGAAATCAAAAATCCACTCACCCCGATTCAATTGTCCGCTGAGCGGCTGGAGCGCAAATTGGATGGCAAGCTCAGCGCCCCCGATCAGGCCATCTTGGTCAAATCCGTCAAAACCATTGTCGACCAAGTGGATGCCATGAAGCGATTGGTCAATGAGTTTCGCGACTATGCCCGCTTGCCCTCGGCGGTGCTTCAGCCGTTGGACCTCAATGCCTTGGTCATTGAAGTGATGGGCTTGTACATCCAAGAGCCTGTCGATGGGCATTCGAAGGCGCCGATTGCGTTGGCACTGGACGCGGCTTGCCCGCAGATCCAAGGCGATGCCCAGCAGCTGCGTCAGGTGGTCCACAACCTGTTGCAAAACGCCCAGGATGCGTGCGACTTGCAGCCCGACAAATCAACTCAGCTGGCGCGCAAAACACAGGTCATCCTGTCGACGCAATGGAGTCCTGCCCGCAAGCGCGTTCGGCTCACAGTGACCGACACCGGCCCGGGTTTCGCTCCCCATATTCTTCAACGGGCCATGGAGCCCTATGTCACCACCAAAGCCAAAGGCACGGGTTTGGGCTTGGCGGTGGTCAAAAAAATCGCCGATGAGCACGGTGCGCGCCTGGATATGAGTAATTTGATTGAGGAGGGTCACATCAAAGGGGCCCAAGTGTCGTTATCATTCAGCATCTTCAAGGGCGCCACGGGCGCATAAGACCTTTCGGTCGAGTCATACGTTTATTTCCAAGGCGTTACAGGCAACATGGCAAATATATTGGTCGTCGATGACGAGTTAGGCATCAGGGACTTGCTCTCTGAAATTCTGAACGATGAAGGTCACACGGTTGAGCTCGCAGAAAATGCAGCCCAAGCGCGAGAGATCCGTGGCCGTATCCGACCTGATTTGGTTTTGCTGGACATTTGGATGCCAGACACCGACGGCGTGAGCTTGCTCAAAGAGTGGTCTGCTGCAGGCTTGCTCACCATGCCCGTGATCATGATGAGCGGGCATGCCACCATTGACACCGCGGTGGACGCCATTCGCATTGGTGCGCAGTCCTTTTTGGAAAAGCCCATCACCCTCCAAAAGCTACTGAAAGCCGTCGAGCAGGGCCTGGCCCGAGAGCAGGTGCGTCAGGCGGTTGCAGCGCACCAAGCGGCTGCCCGCGCCCCTGCGCCTGAAGCGCCAGTGGTCGCTTCAGCACCTGCCGCCACTGAGCCGCAAAACAGTCCTCAGGTTTCGCAAATGTTTGATTTGGATCGCCCACTGCGCGATGCCCGCGATGCTTTTGAAAAAGCCTATTTCGAATTCCACCTGACCCACGAAAGCGGCTCCATGACCCGTGTGGCAGAAAAGACCGGCTTGGAGCGCACCCATCTTTACCGCAAGCTCAAGCAGCTGGGCGTGGACCTCACGCGCAGCAAGCGCAACAGCTGAGTTTTCTTAAAACACAAACCGCGTTAGGTTCAGGTTGCGGCCATCGGGCAAAGTCAGCACCGCCGTTTGACTGTCGCTGAAGACCAGCCGTAAACTTCCGACAACAGGGTTTTTCATTTGCGCCATTTGGTACTCGCTGGTCAATGTCTGGCCATTCGCATACTCACTCCATGACGTGTTGAGCCTTTGATTGGCAAGTGCGCCTGAGGCCACATACCACACCGCATTACCGACAAGGTCATACATGTAGCCGGCGGCAAACACCGTGCTGCCTTGTGTTTCCAAGAAGAAGCCCCGGCCACTTTCATCCGCATTCCACCACCAACCCGATTGTGGCGCGCTGGCTGATGTGGCCGAGCGATCGTATACAAATCGCGTGATGGCAATGGTGCGGCCAGCCCAAACCACAGTGCAAGCGTCTGCAGCGCTGCAGCTCAGTTGCATCGACGTTGCCGCGCCTTTCACGTGTGCGGGTTTGAAAGCACCGGACAACGTCTGCCCGCCAGCATATTCCGTTACCTCACCTTGGAAGCTGCCATCCTGATTCAAGGTGCCGGCCGAGACATACCAGACCGCGCGCCCATCGGCGCTGAACATATAGGCCGCCATGAACAAACGATTGCCTTGAATTTCAAGCGAATAACCACGCCCGCTTTCGGCGGCATTCCACCACCAACCCGACTCGGGAATTGCATGGCTGGTGGCTTTCGCCAGGCGAACAGCCGCGTCTGCATCCAGCATGCCCGTGCCGCAAAGGGCCGTTGTGCATGTGCAAGGGGCGCCTGCATTGAGATTGGTGCATACCGGGCTGCCCGCAACCACGGTAAATGGCTTGGCCGCAACTTTGATTTTGGCAATTGTTTCAGCGGGCGACATCGATGGATTGACATCCCGCATCAAACCAGCAGTAGCCGCAACCAAAGGGGCTGAAAAACTGGTGCCCACGCTGGCGTTGAAGCCATCCGTGTATGCGGGACCGGCAGGTCCTTTGGCGCCCGAATTGGTGGCCGAAATCATGGGGTACAAACAAGGCCCGCTCGAGTTCACGCAATTTCCCGCTGGGGCACTGATGCCCACCTCCTTGCCCAAACTGCTGTAGCCTACTTTTTCGCCCTGATGCCGCAATCCAGACACGGCAAGCACCCCATCGCAGTTTGCGGGCCCATCCACCGGGCCAGACTGGTTGCCCGCTGCAACCACTATCACCGCTCTGGTCTTGACCTGCGCTACGACCCTTTCATAAGACTGGGAGCAAGCGCCCGGGCCACCCAAGCTCAAGTTCAATACACTTGCCGGATAGGGGTTGTTGGGTACACCTGGCACCGCAAAACCAGCGGCCCACAACATGGCCGCTTGAATGTCCGAGCTGAACCCCCCGCATTTACCGAGTGCACGCAAAGGCAACACCCGCAGCCCCCACCCTGCGCCCGCCATGCCTGAAGCGTTGTCGGTTTGCGCTGCAATCAAACTGGCCACCTGCGTGCCATGCCAACTGCTGGCGCTGTCCTTCGCCAACTCGGCTGCGCCACAAACACTCACAAATGCGGGGTCTTTTCGAACGCTGATGTCGATGTAGTCCCCCAAGTCACTGGGGTTGCTGCTGCGGCCCACCCCATTCATGGCCAGGGTCGGGTCGGAGATGAAGTTGTAACCCGGCACCAGTTTGTTTTTCAGATCGGGATGGTCCGTGATGCCCGTGTCAATGACGGCCACCACTGTGCCAAGCTCACCCGTGCCGGTGTCCCAAGCCGTCACAAAATTGGCGCCTGCCGCCTCTTTGTTCAGTAAATACCATTGCAGGGGGAGCATCGGGTCATTTGGCAGGGCCGTGATCTTGAGCCGTTGATCGGGCTCTGCAAACTCCACCTCACGCCATTGCGACAACTTGGCAGCCAATTGCTCTGAGGACATGTTGGCGGCCCTGAACACTTGGTGGCCGCTTGCGATCTCATGCACATGCGCCATCCTGAAACCCACACGCAGGGACATCAATGCGGCGCGCTCGGTGCCGGCTGCGCGCCTGAGCAGATTGCCGTCGTCCTTGAACTTAACGATCACGCGCGCCATGGGCTGAGGATTCGGATCCAGGGCCTGTGCCATAAGTTGGGAACACGGGGCCATGAACAAAATCAAATGAAGCAGTGCGAACAGCTTGCGCATGCAAATCCTGAATGTTTGGCGTTGACTGAGGTGGTGAATGCATGTCATTCTAGAAGCCATTTGCGATGCCTTTTGGCCCAGAAAAACCGACAAAACCTGCTACACTATTCGATTACATGGCCCGGTAGCTCAGTTGGTAGAGCAGCGGATTGAAAATCCGCGTGTCACTGGTTCGATTCCAGTCCAGGCCACCAAATAACAAGCGCAGCAAGGGTAACCCTGCTGCGCTTTTTTATTGTGCGCGTGGCACACGGTTCTTCGCACGCTTTGTTGGCAAACGCTGTGGTTTCTCTTTCCATACGCCGCCACCGCCCCGCACACCATGTTTGATATTGAACACTCGGTGCACTGGCGTCTGCGCTGTACAGCCCCCAAACAGGCTGCTGCAAAGACATCGCGGCCGAGGCCGCGGCCTTGATGGTAAGTTTGGCCATCACTTCCCCTTTTTCGGATGAAAAAAACGCATCGCCTTTGCTGTTGCAGATGCAGGAAGTAAGAACCTTCAACCTTGGGCACACCGAGCTTGGGCTGCATGGTTTTGCAATGCCGTCCTTGCCTTAAACTGCCCTTCTATTGAGCACACATTTACTGAGGGGTGGTTCGTTATGTCATGCGTCATGGGTTGGGATGAATGGGCCAGGCACGATGCCGTGGGCTTGGCCGAGCGTGTCCGTCAGGGCGATATCACCCCTGCAGAATTGGCGCATCAAGCGGCCGCTGGCGTGGCGCTGGTCAATCCCGCCTTGAATGCCGTGGTCGAACTGTTTGAGGATGTCGTAGCCGACCCCTTGCGCGACGGCATGAACCCCGCAGGCCCTTTTGCTGGCGTGCCCTATTTCATGAAAGATCTGGGCCCCACGCTCAAAGGGCGTTTGCAAGAAATGGGTTCGCTGTTGATGAAAGGCCACCGACCGGCTGCTGACAGCTTTCTGACGGGGCAAATCCGCCAAGCCGGTTTGAACGTGATTGGCCGCACCACCACGCCTGAATTTGGCGTCTGCAGTTCGGCAGAAAACCCGGCGGTCTACGTCACGCGCAATCCTTGGGACTTGGCTTACACCACCTGCGGCTCCTCGGCTGGCACGGCGGCCATTGTGGCTGCAGGCGTGCTGCCCCTGTCGCATGCCACAGACGGCGGCGGCTCGATCCGCATTCCTGCCGGGGTCAATGGCAACATTGGGCTCAAAGCTTCGCGCGGGGTGTTCTCGATTGCGCCAGCCGCATCGGACTTGACGGGTTTGGTCTCCACACAAGGCTGCCAAAGCCGCACGGTGCGCGACACAGCGGCCTTTGTGGACCACTGCCGAGGCGGCGCACCGGGTGAGTTCATGCCGTATTGGTCGCCTGCAGAGCCCTACAGCCAACTGATTCAGCGCGACCCGGGGCGTTTGCGCATCGCGCTCTCGCATGAATGGGGCGACTACCGTGCGGTGCCGCATTTTGTGGCCGAGCTCGAGCGGGTGGGCCGCTTACTGGAGGGCCTGGGCCACCATGTAGAGTGGGCGCTGCCGAAGGTGGACTTGCCCGCCGCATTTGCTGCGCAGACCACCTGCTACATCAGCAACTTTGCGCAAACCATCACCAACCTGCTCAAGCCGCTCGGTTTAACGCGCCCGCCCGCCGATTTGGTTGAACCCATCAATATCAAAATTTGGGAAGAAGGCTTGCAAACCACCTACGCCGAACGGGCGCAAATGCAAGCCGTCTTCAACACCACCGCGCGCGGATTCGGCCAGTTTTTTGAAGCCTGGGACATCATCTTGACGCCCATCACCGCCAAGCCCACGCCCTTGCTGGGCACCACCGAGTACCTGACGCTGAGCGACAACCCTTCGGTGTACGACTGGTTTGACAACCTCTGGCAAAACTTTGCTTACACCCCCTTGTCCAACCTGTGCGGCATTCCTGGCATTTCTTTGCCCATGGCCACACAAGCCAACGGTTTGCCCTTGGGCATTCAAGCCCAGGCGCGGCAAGCGAACGACGGTTTGCTGCTGCAACTGGCTGCGCAAATCGAGCGGTCCCTCCACGGCCAGTGGAACCAGGGCCACCGGCCAGGCGTGCATGTCAGTGCGCCGCGCTGACATGTTGCCATTCAGTCTATTTTGAAAGCCCCATGCCCCACCAGCCTGCCCCTGTCGATTGGATCGACTCCCGTTTCGCCTTCAGGCGTCTGATGATCACGCTGCTGATGGTGACCTTGGGCAGCAGCAGCATGTACGTGGTGGCGGTGGTACTGCCCGCGGTGCAATTGGAGTTTGGCGTCTCGCGCGCAGACGCTTCCTTGCCTTACACCGTGATGATGCTGGGTTTGGGCATTGGCGGCGTTTACATGGGGCGCTGGGCGGACCGCAAGGGTGTGCATGTGCCTTTGCTGTGGGGTGGTTTGGGTGTGGGATCGGGCTTTATTTTGGCAGGGCTGGCGTCCAATATTTGGTTGTTTGCTTTGGCGCATTGCGTGTTGCTAGGCATGCTGGGCGGCTCGTCCACCTTTGCGCCTTTGTTGGCCGACACCTCTTTGTGGTGGCAAAAACGCCGTGGTATTGCTGTCGCCATTTGTGCCAGTGGCAACTATGTGGCCGGCACCGTTTGGCCTGCACTCGCGCAACACGGCGTTGAAACCGTGGGCTGGCGCCAGACCTACATCGCCTTGGGGCTGGTGTGTGGTCTGGGCATGATGGCTTTGAGTTTTGCCATGCGCCAGCGCCCGCCCTTGCTGGCTGCACCGGTGGCAGGGTCGGCATCTCACTGGGTGTCTGATCGACCTTTTGGCTTGCGTTTGTCGCAGGCCCAAGCGCTGCTGTGCGTCGCCGGTGTGGCCTGTTGCGTGGCCATGTCCATGCCGCAGGTGCACATCGTGGCTTATTGCTCGGATTTGGGTTTTGGCGCTGCCCGTGGGGCCGAGATGCTCTCGCTCATGCTGGCTTGTGGCATTGCCAGTCGCTTGATCTCGGGCTTGATTTGCGACCGCATTGGTGGCTTGCGCACCTTGCTGTTGGGCTCGATCTTGCAAGGCCTTGCGCTGCTCTTGTTTTTGTTTTTCGATGGACTCGTATCGCTGTACGTGATCTCCGCTTTGTTCGGATTTTTTCAGGGCGGTATTGTCCCGTCTTACGCGATCATCGTGCGCGAATACTTTCCACCCAAAGAAGCCGGCGCGCGGGTGGGCAGCGTGATCTTTGCCACCATGATCGGCATGGCCCTGGGCGGTTGGATGTCCGGCAAGGTGTTTGACTTGACCGGCTCCTACCATGCCGCCTTCATCAACGGGCTGGCCTGGAATTTACTCAACCTGAGCATCGCCAGTTGGTTGCTCTGGCGTGTCAAAAAACTCGCCTGAAACATGACGCACACCACAGCCCTTGTTTTATTTTCGGGTGGCCAGGACTCCACCACCTGTTTAGCCGATGCCTTGTCCCGCTTCACGCGCGTCGAAACACTCGCTTTCGATTACGGCCAGCGCCACCGCATTGAGCTCGATGCCCGCTTGCATGTCCTGGCGGCCTTGCGCAGTCAATTCCCGGTGTGGGCCGAGCGCATGGGCGCAGACCACTTGCTTGACGCTTCGGTGCTGGGCCAAGTCAGCGACACCGCTTTGACGCGCGACACAGCCATTGCAATGCAAAGCAATGGTTTGCCCAACACCTTTGTGCCGGGCCGTAATTTGTTTTTCCTGACAATGGCGGCGGCGCTGGCTTACCGGCGGGGCCTGGACGTGATCGTGACCGGGGTCTGCGAGACCGATTTTTCAGGCTACCCCGATTGCCGGGACGACACCATCAAAGCCATGCAGGTGGCCTTGTCTTTGGGCATGGACAAGCGCTTGCGCATCGACACGCCTTTGATGTGGATAAACAAAGCGCAGACCTGGCAAATGGCCTTTGACCTGGGGCAGGGCAGCGGCCAGCCCCAAGGGGGGCAGCGCATGGTGGATGTGATCGTTGAACACAGCCACACCTGTTACCTGGGTGACCGCAGCCACCGCCATGGCTGGGGTTATGGCTGCGGCGAATGTCCAGCCTGCGAACTGCGGGCCAAGGGGTTTGTCAGTTGGTCTGAATCACGCGCTCGTTAAGCGCTTGCACAGGGCGTGCATTCTTCTTGAACGGAAAGGCGCCGACCTGTTCACGGGCAATGTTGACTTGCGTTTTGAGAATGAAGAATTTCACTTTCTCGGTGCAAGGCGGTGTGGTCAATGAACCTTCGTAGGTGTAAAAGTCCATCTCGCGGGGCATCAGGTTCGACGGATTGAACATCACCTTCTCGGGTGCCAACTCTTCGCCTTCTTTGCTCGGCAAGTTGGCCCACAAGGTTTTGATGCCCGGGTTTTCATTGCCCTCTTTGAGCAACACACCGATTACAGCCAGTTGACCCGTGGCGTTTTTGTGCACAAAGTGAATCACCATCGCGGCCGGTTTGCCTTCAATGAGCTCTTCACTGGGCTTGTGGAAGTGGAACTGCAGAAGGTCGTAGACCAAACCATCGATACGCACTTTGCTGCCCGGCTCCACATTCACCTGAATGGTGTGGCCGTTGTTCAAAATTTTGAGTTGGCCGTTTTTGTATTCAGGGGCCACTGAGATTTTGACTTTCTCGAAGGGGCCTTTGATGTCCAGTGGCGATTGCGATTTGCCTTTGGCGCAGATCGGGAACTCTTTGCCCCAATTTTCTGGACCCATGGGGCCTTCGTAATCCCAATGGGGTGCAGCATGGGCGTCTTTGGCGTGCTCATCCGCTTTGGCAGCAGGGGCGTCTTTGGGCGCATCGCCACCCTCGCACTCCGACATGACCTTGACTTTTTCCCCAGCCGCCGCCAGAGCCAATTGCGCGGCGCACACGGCTTTGGAGCGGCTCTTCCAGTCGGCCATCTCGAGTGTTTTGCGGTAAGCCTCCAGGGTGCTTGGGTCTTTGCTGCCCAAGGTCAATTGACGCACGGCGGCCATGCCCAATTGACGTTCGGTCGACAAGCCTTTTTGCTTGCTGTAGGCGGCTTCGAGGTCTTTCAAGATTTCGCCGCCCGAAAAAGCCACTTTGACGGCTTCAAGTTCTTGGGCTTTGGATTTGAAAGGCTCTGCGGCTTGGACTTCTTCTTGGGCTTGCTTGAGCTCTTCTGCTATGGCTTCAAGCTTCTTTTCGGTTTCGGCCGTTTTGTCTTCCAGTTCGGCGACTTGGCCAGAAGAGGCACCCACGCTTTTGTACTGCATCCAGCCAAAAGTGCCTGAGCCCACCAGTGCCAGTGCCAGCAACACTTCAACGATGATTCTGATCATATGTCATCCAGTTAGAGGTCAAAAAATTCTATGCATCACAACACAACGGTCAACGGTCGGCCTTGAAAGAGATGCCTTTGCCGTCGGCGGTGGTCGCAACCCAAATCAGCCTTTGTGTTTTACCCGCCACAGGACTTTTTTGGACAAAGGCAATGCCCGTCAGCGTTTGGCCTTTGAAGTCACACGACGTGCTGACATTCATTATCAGCTTGATTTTGAAAATATTCGCCTCGGCACTGGGCTCCAAGGTGGAGGTGGTTGCAGACCATTGGCAGTCTGCGCCAAACACAACGGGCGTCAGGGCACCGCTAGGGGCAGCAACAGTCAGCGTGAACTTATCGTTAAAACCCAAGCCATAAGACAGCCAACCCTCTTTCCAAATGCCGGCAATCTCACTCAACTGTGCAGCTTGGTTGTAGTTCAGGCTTGAAGGTGTGGAGGCAACAAACGAGAGGGATTGTTTGTAAGGCGGTGTGGTGGTGACCAAATTCAGATCGCCCGAGAGCTGCCCAGCGCCAGCAGACTTCATGCTTGCGGACCCGCTCAACACATTGGCCGCGGTGTTTTGAAAATAACGCAATGTGGACACAGAGGCGCTGACGGTGCCGGCACCTGACAGATCGCCAGAATAAATGTTGGGATTGACCGCCTCATAGTGCAAGCCATACCACCGTGTGCCCCAGGCCGCTGGCGTGATCACACCCCAAAAATCCTGGCCGTTGACGGTGGCTGCAAACACGCCTGGCTGGACCAAAGTCGGTGCGGGCGGCGTGACCGCTGGGGTCGTGGTGGAGTTGCCTGTACTGGAGCCACCACCACCGCATCCGACCAAGCCACAGGCCGAAGCACAAAGTAAACACATTGCGGTCAAGATGCGGAAAATCATGGCGTTTCTTTCAAGGCTGATTTATAGTTTGCCCATGCACTTATTACACAAATCTCTTGTCCTTGCAATCGCTCTTTTGGGTTTGCAGTCCGCCCATGCTGACTGGAAACTGATTGGCAACTTTCCAGCGGGCAACTATTACATCGAGGCCAACACCCTTGAAAAGACGGGCGTCATGCGCGAATTTTGGACCATGCTGGACTACCCCACGGCCCAAAAGTCTGCTCGCGGTGTGATGTACTTATCGACCCGCACCCATATGCAATTGGATTGCAAAAAACAAAGTGTCCGAATTCTACAATTCTCCATGCATGCAGGACGAATGCTTTCGGGTGACTTAATCGACCAGCAAGGCGTCATGCGGGAATGGCAATCCATTCCACCCGACACGCCTTTGGTCAAAATTTCGCAAATGGTTTGTTGAGACGTTCAGGGCTTGACCCAGCCCGCTTGCAGCCAGTGCCAGTAATCTTTTTGCATCGGCCAAGCCATGTGGGTCACAGCGGTACCCGCTTTGAAAACCTCTCCCGTCAAATGATCTAGCCAGGGGCTTTTAGCCCCCATGTGCGTGAGCCATCGCTGGGTTTCTTGGCCTTCGTTGGCGGCACCTGAAACCAAAGTGTGCGCAACAGGCGCTGGCGTTGTCAACCAAGCGCGTTCAATAGGGCCAGACATGCGGTCATGGATGCTGCCCCAGTGCCGCCCACGCAAAGCTTGAGCGATGGTGCGCAAACGGTTTTCGGCCTGGTTGATGGTGTGGGTCTGAAATCGTATTTGTCCCAGCACGTTGTCAAAAAAAATGGCTGCGCGGGGCTGCTCCCTGAGCAGCATGGGCAGCATGGTTAAGGCGTCCCCGGTAAAGCAATTCAAAACGACGCCTTGTTTGCGCAAAACCTTGCCATGGCGCATCTTGAACAGGGGGCCTGCCGTGGGATCAATGTCCCAGGTCTCAATGGTTCGATAGCGCGACAGCCACGCATTGGACATCATCCAACCCGCGCTGGCACCAATCAAAATAAGATGTTCTTTGTCTACCGGTTGCGCGAGCAACCAGTGTTCAATCTCTGCGCGTGTTTGAGCCCACCGCGCGTCGGCCCGCCAGGCACGCCAATGCCAGGACAATCCGCCGGTGAGGTTCATGTCGCTGGCCTCATGCAAGGCCTCTCATATTGAATTGCAGTACGCCCAGCTCGTCCATTTGGCGCTGTTCGCGCTTGTCGGCCAGATGCAAAATCGCTTGCGCATTTTGGTCCGCCAGAGACTGCATTTTCAAGCGCTCACGTTCAGAGTTCAGCAAGCGCTCGCGGGTTTCTGCCAACTGCTTTTGCGCATGCTGCACATCCATTTCTACCCGCTGCATCAGTGTCAACAACTGGGTCATGAATTGGCGTTGGTTCATCACCTCGCGCATGCCTTGCAAACTGGCGCTGGCGCTGTTTTCTTGCTTTCGGTATTCTTCATACAGTTTTTGCAACCGGTTCTTACTGGCGTTCAAACTCTCCAGGCGGGTCAGGAGTTGACCCAACTCGGTTTGAATCCGTGCGGTCTCATCTTGCGCCCTTTGGGCCAGCACGGTCCAACAATTGCGCTCAATCATGAAGCGAGCAATGCACGCAAGCTGCTGCGGGTGACCGCTTCATCCTCGCCCAAGTGCATGTCCTGACGTAAAAAGTTTTCCATCGCTTCGCGCAAACGAATCGATTCGTCCAGCGTCGGGTTGGTGCCTGTTTCGTAAGCCCCCACCTGAATCAAGTCCTGGTTCTGCTGGTACAAAGACCACATCCGTCTGAACCGGTTGGCCGCTTTCAGGTCTTCGGGATTGAGCAGGTTTTGCATCACCCGCGAAATCGATCCGTTCAAATCTATCGCGGGGTAATGCGCCGCATCGGCCAATTTGCGCGACAGCATCACCTGGCCGTCCAGCGAGGCGCGGGCAATGTCCACGATCGGATCGTTGGCATCATCGCCTTCAGCGAGCACGGTGTAAATGGCGGTGATGGAGCCATGCCCATGGCGGCCAACACCGGCACGCTCAATCAACTTGGGCAGCAATGCAAACACCGACGGAGGGTAGCCTTTGGATGTGGGCGGCTCGCCAATCGCCAAGCCGATTTCGCGTTGCGCATGGGCGACGCGGGTCAAGCTGTCGACCAGCATCAAGACATTGAGGCCTTGGTCTCTGAAATACTCAGCAATCACATGCGTCATTTGCGCGGCTTTGAGCCTCAGCACCGGCGACACATTGGCGGGTGCCGCCACCACCACCGACTTGGCCAAACCCTCGGGGCCCAGCGACTCTTGAATGAAGGCCTGTACCTCGCGGCCTCGTTCACCCACCAAACCAATCACCACCACATCGGCTTTGGTAAAGCGGGTCATCATGCCGAGCAGCACGCTTTTGCCGACACCCGAGCCCGCCACCAAACCCACGCGTTGACCCCGTCCCAAAGTCAGCAGGCCGTTGATCGCCTTGACGCCGACATCCAGCACGCTGTTGATGGGCCCGCGCTCCATCGGGTTGATCGGCAAGCCCAGCAAACTCAGGCGCGACTTGCAATCGGGTTTGGGTTTGCCGTCCAGCGGTTCGCCGCGCCCATCGATCACGCGGCCCAACAATTCTGGGCCCAAGCTGGCTGTGCCCAGGTCGCTGGCGATGCGTACCGATGCACCGGGGCCGATACCCACAGGATCGGTCAGCGGCATCAGGTACAAAGTTTTATCGTTGAAGCCAACCACTTCGGCCTCGATATGGTGGCCATCAAGGCTCATGATTTCGCAGCTTGAACCCATCGGGGCCATGATGCCCCGCGCTTCCAAACGCAAGCCCACCAAACGCACCAAGGTGCCGCAGCGCTCGGGACTGCTCGCACGTATGCGGCTCATCGAGTTGGCGACGTCTTGGGCAAAATTAGCCATCGAGCTTGTCCAGGTCCAACTGAATTTCGGACAGCGTATTGGCAAACTGTTGGTTGATCGCTTGCGCAGAAGCTGCTGTGACCGCTGAAGGCGCAGCCCGCATAAGCTCATGCGCTTCGTAGGTGTGCTGTGTGGGGTCTTCGGCTTCTTCGATGTCTTGAGCTTGCGGCGTTGCCTCAGCCTGCATGGCCGCAGGCCTGGAAGGAGCGTCTTCAATCTGCTGCGCGCTGCCGCGTTGGCTGGCCAAACGGCTGGCCAAACGAGATGGGGCAAATGCCGATTGCGGCTGCCATTGTGGGTTGTCGTTCAGCAGGCTTTGCGCCAAAGATTCGAGGCGATTTTCAATCAGGTCGCTCACCACCGCATCGTCTGCACGCACACGCACGCTGCCGGGCAACAGCAAGTTGTCGGCTTGCAAACGCCAAGCAGGTGCCGCCTGGCCTTCGGGGCGTTGCTGGTTTTGCAGCAAGGCCAAGTCATTCGGGTTCAACTCCACGACCAGCGCGCAGGCGTCGGGCACATCCAGAGTGTCCAGGCAGCGGTCAATCAAACGCTCCACCGATTGGGGCGACAAGGTCAGCTCACCCAAAACCAGTTGCTCCGCCAAATGCAGCGCCAAGCGTTTGAGGGGCACTTGCAATTGGGCCGGATCTTCCACCAAGGAAGCAACTTGTTGGTCAATCTGCGCCAGCACAGCCAGCGTGTGGGCATTGCTTTGGGCTGCCAAAGCTTCTTGTTCGTTCAGGACTTGCGCTTGTTGGGCCAGCTGTCGGCCTTCTTCCAAGCCTTGCGCCAGGCCCTCTGCAAAAGCTTGCGCGCGGATGTCTTTGGCCAACAGGGCTGTGGGCCCTGTCTCGTCAGCAGTCTTGTCTGGCGTTGGTTCAGCCGGGGTCAATTCGCTGTGGGGCTCAGAGGCGTCAGATCCAACCGGTGCGGGGGCGGGCTCACTGTTGAGCTCGGTGTGCACCAGCGGCGCAAAGAGCATACCTTTTTTATGGGTCAGGTATTCGCGTGAAAACACCTGCTTGACCAAGGGTGGCCGCAAAGAATCCAGAGGCCTCCACGGCAGCTTGGGTTTGTGGCTCAACAAGGCCGAGTGCTGTGCTTGCCCATCAGACAAAATCTGCGCCTCCGCCTAAGACCAGATCGCCCGAGTCTGACAGCTTGCGTGCAATACGCATGATGGTTTTTTGCGCTTCTTCCACATCGGCAATCCGCAGCAGTCCTTTGGCATTCATATCGTCCACAAACATGCCACGGGCACGGGTCGACATGTTTTCCAGGAATTTGCCGCGAACCTCTTCGTTGGCGCCCTTCAGGGCCACCATCAGCATATCGGGCTCGACATTGCGCATCAGCACCTGAATGCCTTTGCTGTCCACACTCAACAAATTGTCGAAGGTGAACATGTTGTCCTGAATCTTCATCATCAACTCGGCATCGAGCTTTTCCAAGCCGCCCATCACTTGCGCTTCCAGCGCCGTTTTGGTGGAGTTCATGATCTTGGCGGCGGCTTTGATGCCGCCAAAGCTGGACGACGCAGCGCTTGAGCTGGTCGAGAATTGTTTTTTCATGATCGCTTCTAGCTCGGCCATGGCTGAAGGCTGCACCGTCTCCAGACTCGCCACGCGCTGAATCACTTCGGAGCGAATCTCTTCAGGCAAGAACAGCAGCACATCGGCCGCAACTTCATGCTCCAACACAGACAAGATGATCGCGCACACTTGGGGGTGTTCGCTTCGAATCATGTCGGCAATCGAGCGTGCGTCCATCCATTGCAAAATATCCAAGCCCTTGGTGCTTTGACCCGGCATGATGCGGCCCAAAACCGAAGCAGCCTTGTCGTCACCCAAAGCACGTTTGAACACTTTTTCGACATACTCGTTGGTGCCTAAGCCAATGCTGGTTTGCTTTTTGATGGTCATCACAAAGTCGTCCAGCACCTGGTTGACCGCTTCTTGCGACAGCTCGGCCACCGACACCATCGCGCCGCCCAGTGCTTGCACTTCTTTAGGATCCAAAAATTTCACGATCTCCGCGGCTTGCTGCTCACCGAGCAGCAGCATTAACACCGCGGCCCTTTGAGAGCCGGTCATGGCGGCCATTTCTTCACGCAGTGCTTCGGCTTTGGCGGGATCTTCAAGGGATTCAGTGGCCATGGTGTCAACCTGTTTTGATCATGTTCTTGAGTACGCTGGCCACGCGGGCAGCGTCGTCAGCCACAATGATGCGAACCAGTGCCACCTTGTCGTCATAGGTGTTGGCGGTGTCGAGCATTTCGGCAGAAATATTGGACTTCTTGGGCATCATCTTGGCCTTGAGCTCTTCCATGCTTTCGACGTCGCCGTCTTGCAAGGCCTTCTTGTCTTCTTCACTCAGTTCGCCATCGGCCAACTCGGCTGCAGCCAAGGCAGGGTCCACAGGCGGTGGTGGTGGGTTGATGAAATGCATCACCGCAGGGCGGATCACCATCATGATAAATGCGACAAACAGCAAGCCCAACAAGCCCGTTTTGAGGTTGTTCACCACCGTTTCGTCTTTGTACCAAGGCACCGTCATGTCGATCACTTGCTCAGGTTCAAACTTGGCTTGGACCACAGCCACCACGTCACCACGCGCTTCGTTAAAGCCAACCACCCCGCGCACCAAACTTTGCATGCGGGTGATTTCTTCTTCGGAGTACGGGTTGGGTTTAGGCTCCATCGGCTCGCCTTTTTCATTCTTGGTCTGAGGGGCGCGTTCATTGATGACCACCGCCACACTCAAACGCTCGACCGTGCCGGATGCCGCCTTGACATAACGCACCGAGCGGTCCAGCTCAAAGTTGCGGGTACTGCGGTTGGTCGATGTCGTTTTGTCACCAGCGGAAGCGGCAGGGGTTGATGTCGTATTGGTGTTGGTTGTTGGGGCCGCTGGCGGTGTGTTGGACAAAGCGCCGGGAATACCGGAGGCGTCTTTCGAGGTGTTTTTGTCTTCGCTCAAGGCTTCAGAACGTGTTTTGGGGCCCTCTTTGCGATTGTCAAAGTCTTCCGTCGTGGTTTCGGTCTGGGTAAAGTCCAGCGACATATTCACTTGCGAGCGCACATTGGCATCGCCCACTATCGGCGCCAAAATTTGCACCACACGCTGGCGATACACGTCTTCCATTTTTTGTTTGTGCTGGGTTTGCGCAGAGGTCAAACCCAAGGCCGCTTCTGCGGTCGTGTCGGTAATCAGCTTGCCTTGGTTGTCCACCACGGTCACGTTCTCGGTGGACATCATGGGTACGCTGGATGCGACCAAATGGACCACGGCCTGCACTTGCGTGGGGCTGACAAAACGCCCCGGAAAAGGCGTCAGCACCACCGACGCCTTGGGCGGCGTGCGGTCGCGCACAAACACAGACTGCTTGGGCATGGCCAGGTGCACACGCGCCGAATGAATCGAGTCAATTTGTGTGATGCTGCGTGCCAACTCCTGCTCCATGGCGGCGGTGTAACGCACCTGCTCCATGAACTGGCTGGTCGTCATGGCCGATTGGTCTTTGAGTGACTCAATGCCGGTGTTGCTGGTTTTGGGCAAACCTTTAGAGGCCAAGAAAATCCGTGCCTCATGGTATTTGTTGTTGGGCACCGTGATTTGGCCCGTGCCCGAATCCAACACCGGTTTGAAGTCCGCTTGTTTCAGCGCTTCAAAAGCGGTCTGTTGATCCGCCTCATTCATGCCCGTCATGATGGGACGGTAGGTCGGTGCATTCATCGTCAAGTAAATGACGACAAAGGCCAGCACAGCAAATCCCATCAAGACAAAGGGCATGGCTTTTTTGACGCCAGGTTGCTGCAGCATTTGCTGCAAAGGCGCCAAAACACCTGCTTGCACAGGGGCCAGGCCGTCATTGCTGCTCAAGCCCGTGCCCGCCCCGCCCGTGGTCAAGGCGCCGCCCGTGGCATTGCTGCCGACATTGGGGGCGTTGGCAAAATTATTCGGTTGAAAGCTTGCTGCTGCTGCTGTAGCCATGGTGTGTTTCTTTCAGACAGGCATCAAACAGGCATGTTCAAAATGTCTTCATACGCCTTAAGCACTTTGTTGCGCACCTGCAAGGTCGCTTCAAAGGACAAGGAAGACTTTTGCATGGCCATGACCACATCGGTCAAGGGCACAGGCTCACCGCGTTCGTAAGCGCTGGAGAGATCTTGCGCCGTTTTTTGCTTTTCGTTGACGTTTTCTATCGTTTGCCGAATCATGTCGCCAAACCCGGTTTTAGGAACCGATTTGTCTTTGTCAACGCTGGGCAAGCCCATGCCGCCGCCCGCTTCAGACTGGTAAGCCCGAAGCGTTTGCAGCATGGAAGAAATATTGGCTTGTGATGTGATTTTGTCGATCATGAAATGCTCCAGGTCAACGTGCCAAGGCCATCGAAGGCAACTCATTGCCTTTGAGCTTGGCTAATTTGTAGCGCAGGGTGCGCGGACTGATACCCAATTGACGGGCAGCTTCGATGCGGCTTTCGGTGCCCTGAATCGCTGCCATGATCAACTGGTGTTCATTGCTTTTGACAGCAGTTTGCAGGTGACCGACTGTTCCGGGTGAGGGGGGCCCCTGAAAGAGTGCTCTGAACTCATCCTCACACACCAGCGCCGTTTTGTCATGCGGCTTACTGGTGAAAGGGGCTGCAGGTGTTTCGTAAACCGAGTTGGCATTTTGCGCAAATCCCGACTCAACAGCCGGTGCTTCGGGCGCCACAAGCAAATCGGGCTTGGGTGGTGATCCGTAATATTGCGCATCGTCAAACATGAGATGGATCGCATCAATCTGCGCATCAGTACACAAGACGACGGCCCGTTGCACCACGTTTTCAAGCTCGCGCACATTGCCTGGCCACGAATAACTCAGCAACATCGACTGCGCCTGTGCCGAGACGGTAAAAGACTCCTCTTTGGCATGGCGAGCCAACAGCTGCGCCACCAAGGGCAAGATGTCACCAGGGCGGTCACGCAGCGCAGGTACGCGCAGCTTGAAGGTGCTGATACGGAAATACAAATCTTCGCGAAACTCGCGCGTCACAATCGCTTGGCGCAAGTCCTTGTTGGTGGCTGCCACGACGCGCACATCCACAGACACCGGGCGTTCGGCTCCCAAGCGGGTCAGCTGACGCTCTTGCAAAACACGCAGCAACTTGGCTTGCAAGTGCATCGGCATCTCGCCAATTTCATCCAAGAACAAGGTGCCGCCTTGGGCTTGTTCAAACAATCCCTTGAATTCTTTGTGTGCGCCGGTGAATGCGCCTTTTTCGTGGCCAAACAGCATGTCATCAATCAACTGTTCGGGCAGCGCGGCGCAGTTCAAACCGACAAAAGGACCTCTGGCGCGGTTAGAAGACTCGTGCAGCACACGGGCCAAAACTTCTTTACCCGCACCGGTCGGGCCTTCAATCAAGGCCGTGACCTGCGCTTTGGCTACGCGCTGCGCCAAAGCCAACAGGTGACGACTCACCGGGTCGACATACACCACGCTGCGCTGCGGCGCGGGTGGATGCGCAGCAGGAGCGGCTGTTTGATTTTTCTGTTCGGGTTTGTGCAATGCCGCTTGCCATGCCGGCACGGTCCATTCGTCGGCGGCGATCACATGGTGTGCGCCCATGCGCATGGCTTGCACTGCCAATGAAAAATGCTGACGGTCTACGCGGCAGATCACGGGTACCGGCAGGTTGGCTTGCACCTGTAAGGCCATCACGGCTTGCAAGCGTTCCAAGCTGCCATCCAAACGCACCACCAGCCAGTCGGCATCGGTCAGTTGTTTTTGAATATCTTCAAGCGTGTGCAAACGATGGACCGACAAACCAGCCAGTGCCAATTGGGCGTGCTCTGGCGCAGCCAGGGATTGGACAGGGTCCAACCACAATGCGTGTTGCGCGGTATTGAAAGAGCTCATGCTGTTCGGTCTCTGTGTCATGAAAGTGGCAAGTTGTTGCCAGAGAGGTAAGCAATGGCCGTGCCACGTAAAACAGAGAACCTAAGAATGCTTCATGGCGGCAAAAGCGGCAATCAGCGATGGCAAAGGTCGAGATCCCGACAGCCTGTGCCAAGGGATTTCAAGCACTGGTTTTCAAGCCAATGTATTGACCGATTTTTTGAGGGGCGTTTGGATTTTGGCCGTAAAGCCCTGACACACACGCCCATCGATACGCAGCACTTCGATGGCGGGGAGGGCTTTAGATTTGAAGCCCAACAATTTGCACGCATAGGGCATGCTGGGCTGCCAGCTGATGGCAAAGTGCTGGCATTGGTAGCAGTTAGGATGCTTCAAAGACAAGATTACTGAAGCAACTTCATCACCGTTTGCATGTCGGTATTGGCCTGAGCCAACACGGCAGTAGCGGCTTGCTGCATGATTTGTGTTCGGGCCAGCTCGGTACTGGCGGCGGCGTAATCGGCGTCTTCAATCTGACTGCGCGAAGCTTCTTCGTTCATCGACACGTTGGTCAAGTTGTCGACCACATGCTGCAAACGGTTCATCACCGCGCCCATGGTGGCGCGGGTCGCGGCCACGGCATCGAGCGAACGGTTCACCGACTGAATCACATCGTTGGCCGATTTGACATTGTTGATGTTGGTCGGCGCTTTGTCGCTGGTGATGGCACCCGTGATGTCGCCATTTTTGCCAAAGTCACCCATGTCAATCGATATGAGTTGATCGGGTGAAGGACCGACTTGAAAGCTCAAGCGGCCAATGTTTTTGACTTCCACAGGGCCAGGCGTGAAGCCAAGCGAAGTGAAGTTGGCGTAATCGTCAGCGTTGGCTGTGACGGCGTTGTTGCCAGGCTGCACAGTAAAGCGATTGATCGAAGTCAATGTAACTTTGCCATAAGTGGTGGCCGCGGGGACTAATGAAGCCATGGTGGGATCTGTCACAGCGGTCACACCGGCAGGGTCTGACGATGTGGCCGTGTCCATGCCCAAACCAAAATCTTCACCTTTCACGCCTTCCGTATTGCCGTACCAAACCGACAAGTTCCGCCCGTCCGCCGTGCTCAGTGTCAAACCACCATTGCCTGCATCGCCAGCTTGAACCCCTGTTTGAGTCGTCTGCGCATTGATACTGTCCATCACGTACTGACGGCGCTGAACCGCGGTTTGTCCGGCGGACAAACTCAAATTCACCTTGACGCCGTTGATATAAATGGCCGTCTGAATCGAGGTAGGTCCAACCACTGTTTTGGTGGCCGACAAAATTGCGGGGTTGGCGGTTGCAGTAACCCCCGTTTCGCTGGTTTTAGAGTTAATCGCAGCCGCAATGGCGATGGCACTGCCATCGGGGTTGCTGGAAATGGCTCTATTGTCGCTGCTGGCATCCGGATAGAGTGAGGATGGCGGAATGGCAATGGCTGTGCCCTGTGCATTGACGATTTCAAGATCCCCAGTCATAAGCGTATTGCCTGTGCCGCCCGCAGCCACAACAGCGCGCACACCTGTCGTCGCCATCGGCGCGCCCACAGGCGTTCCCGCCTTACCGTTCAAGATAGGAAAGCCGTTCCACTGGTGGGTTTCGGCAATCCGCACGATTTCTTGTTTGAGTTGCTGGAATTCCTGATCCAAGTAACCCCGTTGATCCGAAGAATAAGTGGCATTGGAAGCCTGCACCGCCAGTTCGCTCATGCGCTGCAACATGCTGGTGATGTCGTTGGTTGCGCCTTCTGCGGTTTGAATGAACGATATGGCGTCACCCGCGTTTCGAACGGACTGGTTCAAGCTCTGAATGTTCTGCGTCATGCGCGCAGCAATGGCCAAACCGGCCGCGTCATCTTTGGCGGAGTTGATGCGTTTGCCGGTGGACAACTGTTGCATGGCCACACGCGACTCTCGCTGAGAAATCTTCAAGGCACCTTGGGTGTAAAGCGCTTTGATGTTGGTATTGATCACTGTCATAAGGATCTCCAGGTCGTCAAATCAGTTTCAAAGAGACAAAAGTTGCCGCGTGGCAAGAGCTTGCCGCTTCAGATGTTATTCCTGCTGTACCGTTGGCCGTGTGTGAATAAGCCGACGTTCAGCGCGTTCTATGACGCAGTTTGTTTAGTCTCAAGCAAATCTTGTGCCCAGTTGCTTTTTTGACACCTCTGGGCTTGTACATATTTCTATATGGATGGCATCAATATTGCAGCTGACTGACCAACCTGTCTGATATTTGACGATTGCAATCAACCAACCTTTCCCATGAGCGTGAATTTTCCCCACACCGCAGTGCAATGCCTTACAGCCATTGCTTTGCACCATGGCGTTCAAATCAATCCTGAACGTTTGGTGGCTGAGTACGCGCTTGGCTCAGAGGAGCCGCAAGACAATTTGATCTTGCGAATGGCCACGGACATTGGTTTAAAGGCCAAGGTCGAACGCTTGTCATGGACCGGCTTGCTGGCGCAAGACGGCGTATTTCCTTTGATGGCGCGTTTGACGCGGGGTTCGTTTGTGATCGTCGTAGGTGCTCGCCCCAGTGATGGTGGCAAGGTTGCCGTGCTCAACCCCAGCGTGGCGCAAGCGCAAGTGCAACTCATGGACCAAGCCGAATTCAGCGTCCTGTGGTCGGGTGACGTGGTATTTCTTAAACGTCAACACAAGCTGACCGATCCCAACCAGCCCTTTGGATTGCGTTGGTTTATTCCAGAAATTCTCAAGCAAAAAGCGGCCTTTCGTGATATTTTCATTGCTGCTTTAGCCATGCACTTGCTCTCCATGGCTTCGCCCATTTTCTTTCAATTGGTGATTGACAAAGTACTGACGCACCAAGCAGAGACTACTTTATGGGTCTTGGCCATTGGCATTGTGTTGGCTTTGGTATTTGATTCAACCTTTGGTTTCTTGCGGCAAATCCTCACCTTGGCTGCAACCAACAAGATTGACATGCGCTTGACCCGCAGAACCTTTGGTCATCTGCTGTCCTTGCCCATCGATTACTTTGAAACAACGACCGCCGGTGTGATTACCCGGCACATGCAACAGTTGGAAAAAATCCGCAACTTTTTGACGGGCCGCTTGTTTTTTACCGGACTCGATGCCATTTCATTGGTGATTTTCTTGCCCATTTTGTTTGCCTACTCATTTCAGTTGGCATTGGTGGTGCTTGTCTTTGCGGCGCTGATTGGCGGCATCATTATGGCGATGGTGCCAACATTTCAAAGTCGGCTCAATGCGCTGTACGCCGCTGAAGGTCAGCGCCAGGCGATGTTGGTTGAAACCGTGCACGGCATGCGCACTGTCAAAGCACTGGCGATTGAGCCAAGTCAACGCAAGATTTGGGACCAGCGCTCAGCTGAATCCATCAACATGCATTTCCGTGTCGGACAGTTGTCGATTACAGGCGCTGCCGTTACCGATTTCTTAGGCAAATTGCTGCCCGTGGTCATCATCGTGCTGGGGGCTCAAATGATATTTGACCAAACCATGACCGTTGGCGCCTTGATTGCTTTTCAGATGATGTCGGGTCGCGTCGTGGCGCCCTTGATATCCATGGTCGGGCTTGTGAACGACTACCAAGAAACCGCTTTGTCCGTGCGCATGCTGGGCGAAGTCATGAACCGCGCCCCTGAAGGGCGCGCCGGAGCCATGGGCTTACGGCCCCAGTTGGTGGGCGAAATTGCATTCGATCAAGTGACCTTTACTTACCCGGGTGCGACTGCCATGGCCCTGAATAAAACCAGCTTCACCATCCAAGCTGGCACAGTCGTCGGCATTGTAGGGCGCAGCGGCTCGGGCAAAACCACGCTCACCAAATTGATTCAAGGCCTTTACCCCTTGCAGGGCGGCATTATCCGGTTCGATGGAATTGACGCCCGTGAAATCGAACTCTCTCACTTGCGCCGCCAAGTTGGTGTGGTTTTGCAAGAAAACTTCTTATTCCGAGGCAGTGTGCGCGACAACCTGATCGCGACCAAGCCCGACGCTACCTTTGAAGAAATCGTGGAGGCAGCTCAGGCCTCAGGCGCTGACGAATTCATTGAACGCTTGCCTCAGGGCTATGACACGCTATTGGAAGAGAACGCATCCAACTTATCCGGCGGGCAAAAACAACGCTTGTCGATTGCCAGATCCTTATTGGCCAAGCCTCGGCTGCTGATTCTGGATGAAGCCGCCAGTGCCTTAGATCCTGAAAGCGAAGCCATCTTCATGAAGAACCTGTCCCGTATCGCTGTGGGTCGCACGGTCATCATGATTTCACACCGCCTGTCTACATTGGTCAACGCCAACGCTATTTTGGTCATGCAAAACGGTCAGCTGATGGACCGCGGCACCCACAAAGAGTTACTCACCCGCAGTGAGACTTACCAGCATCTATGGAACCAGCAAACAAGCCACCTTTGAGCGATCCTCGCGTGGGCGCAAGCCACACCACGGCCATCGAGTTTTTGCCCGATGCGGATGAGATCGAGCGTCGACCCTTGCCTGCCTATGCACGTCGCACGTTGCACTTGCTGGCCGTGGGTCTGTTTTTGTCCTTGCTATGGGCTGGTTTTTCAGAGGTTGAGCGCGTTGTCATTGCCCAAGGGCAGCTGGTCAATCCCTTGCCTAACATCGTGGTGCAACCAATTGACACCTCCATCATCCAAAAAATAGAAGTCCGTGTAGGCCAAGTGGTGCGCAAAGGCGAGGTCTTGGCTACGCTTGACCCCACTTTTGCGCAGGCCGACGAAGCCCAGTTGCGCAACCGGCTCAAAAGCCTGGACACCCAAACCCAAGGATTGAGCGCAGAGTTATCGGGTATTGCCAAAAACAGCCCTATGGTCAGCAAAGATGCCGATAGCCAGCTGCAATCGTTGCTCGCCAAGGAGAGGCAAGCCAACTTTCAAGCCCAGACCACACGCATGCAAGAAAATCTGGCACGTTTGGCCGCTGCCTTGGATACGAGCCGCAAAGACCAAGCCGTGCTGCAGCAACGCATGAAGTCCTTGAGCGAAATTGAGGCTATGCAAGAAAGCCTGGTCGCGCAACAGTTTGGCGCCAAGCTTCAGTTGCTCGAAGCCCGTGACCGTCGCTTGTTGGTCGAGCGTGATTTGCAAATGGCTCACAACAAAGAATTGGAGCTCAATCGCGAAATCGCAGCGCTCGAGGCAGAAAAAACAGCCTTCACTAAAAGCTGGCGCCAAAAAGCCATGGAAGACCTTCTCAGCACTTCCCGCGACCGCGATGGGGTGAATGAACAGCTTCAAAAAGCCGATAAACGAAAGAAAATGGTGAACCTGATTTCACCTATTGACGCTGTAGTCCTTGAAATTGCGAAGCTTTCTGAAGGTTCGATTGTCAAGGAGGCAGAGCAAATGTTTACTTTGGTCCCTCTTTCATCGCAACTGGAAGCCGAAGTCAAAATTGATTCTATTGATATCGGCTATATTAGAAAAGGCGATATAGCGCATCTGAAGTTAGACGCTTTCCCGTTTCAAAAACACGGTGCCTTAGAAGCCCATATCCGAACCATCAGCGAAGACGCTTTTCGCCGGGACAGTGCCACCCTGGCTGCGGGTACCCAAACTTATTACATCACCCGCGTTGCATTTGGCGACGCCAAGCTGCGCCACCTGCCAGACAAGTTCAGGCTTCTGCCCGGTATGACCGTAACAGCAGAAGTTGTGGTGGGAAAAAGATCAGTTTTATCTTATTTGCTGTGGCCTCTAACCAAGGCCTTGAATGAATCCATCAGAGAACCTTAATTCAAAAGAATTCAAAAAATTATTTTGAAAAAAGTCTCAAGTTATCAAGTGTGGTGTCGATTAACTGTCGACTACCTCTAAAGGTGCGCTTGCTTTGTCGCTAAACAGAAAGTCTGATCAACTTTTTGGGCAAACAAGCAATTGAACGAAATTTCGTAAGGAAACGCCATGACTACCATCGTCGGAATGACAACTGCTGAAATCCATGCTCTGACTACGGATCAGATTCAGGGTCTGTTTTTGACCCAAATCGAGCAGCTGACCACGGAGCAGCTTGGCGCGTTGGACACAGCACAAATTGC
>Ga0114964_10000415_pt1 | contig 33009 bp, 28 predicted proteins | sample C_131016_MF_Meta_FD_92638 | JGI IMG/M metagenome (GOLD analysis project Ga0114964, IMG submission 92638) | Freshwater microbial communities from Lake Croche, Canada to study carbon cycling - C_131016_MF_MetaG | ecosystem: Environmental > Aquatic > Freshwater > Lake | place: Lake Croche, Canada...
AGTTTACGGTAATATTATCACCAGCTTTGAAGGCTGGATAGTCTTTTTTTGCGGTCAATTGCTCGTGTACAAATTTTACTGCTTCGCTCATAATACATTGTTTTTGCGGACGGCAAAGGTAGGAGAACCCAGCTTACCATCCAAATTATTTGATAAAATTAAATCCCAGCCTATCTGGCAATGTTTACAGCTCTTTTTTCACGTATTACGGTTACTTTAATCTGGCCTGGATAGGTCATTTCGGTCTGTATTTTTTGTGCTATATCAAAACTCAATTGGTCAGAGGTTTGATCGGTCACTTTCTCCGCTTCCACAATCACCCTTAATTCACGACCTGCTTGAATAGCATAGGCTTTTTCCACCCCTTGATAGTTCATAGCAAGGTTTTCTAAGTCCTTGATTCTCTGAATATATTGTTGCATAATTTCTCTTCTAGCGCCAGGTCTAGCACCGCTAATAGCGTCACAAGCTTGGATAATAGGAGAAATTACATATTGCATTTCCATCTCGTCGTGGTGCGCTCCAATGGCATTCACCACCGCTGGGTTTTCACCATATTTTTCAGCTAATTTAGCCCCTAGTAAGGCGTGGCTTAATTCGGTTTCCTCATCAGGTACTTTACCTATATCATGCAACAAACCAGCCCTTTTGGCCAATTTTGGGTTAATGCCCAATTCAGCAGCCATAATTCCACATAAATTAGCCGTTTCTCTACTGTGCATCAATAAATTTTGACCATAAGAAGAACGGAATCTCATTTTTCCAATAATACGGATCAGCTCTTTATGTAACCCATGAATACCTAATTCAATAACTGTTCTTTCCCCAATTTCGGCAATTTGATCTTCCAATTGACGACGTGTTTTTTCTACCACTTCTTCGATACGTGCTGGATGAATTCTTCCATCAGCCACTAAACGTTGTAAACTTAAACGAGCAATTTCACGACGCAATGGATCAAAAGAAGAAAGTAAAATAGCTTCCGGTGTATCATCTACAATTAAATCCACTCCCGTAGCTGCTTCAATAGCGCGAATATTTCTACCTTCTCTACCAATAATTTGTCCCTTCATTTCATCGGACTCTAAATTAAATACAGTCACTGTATTTTCAATAGCTACTTCTGCAGCCGTACGTTGAATTGATTGGATAATTATTTTCTTAGCTTCCTTATTCGCTTTTTGTTTAGCGTCCTCTATAATTTCTTGTTGTAAAACCAAGGCCTGTGTTTGCGCTTCATGCTTTAAGCTTTCAATCAATTGTTGCTTCGCATCTTCTGCACTTAAGTTGGCGATCTTCTCTAAACGACGGATATGTTCTTCTTGGTGCTTCTCTAATTCAGAACGTTTAACATTAATTAAATCAATCTCGCGATTTAATTTTTCCTTAATCACCTCATTGTCTTTTACTTGCTTATCAATAGAAGCTTCTTTTTGATTAATCGTAATCTCTTTTTGCTTAATTTTATTTTCAGCCTCTCCAATTTTTTTGTTTTTTTCTAAAAGGTCACGATCGTGTTCAGACTTTAATTGCACAAAACGTTCCTTAGCTTCTAACTGCTTTTCCTTTTTAATGGTCTCAGCCCTAAGTTCTGTTTCTTTTAAAATGTTGGCTGCTTGTGCCTCTGCTTCTTCAATTTGCTTTTTGGTATTACGGGCAAAAACCAGTTTGCCTATAATTAAGCCCCCCACCAAGGAACTCGCTCCTATGATGGCTAATAATATTGTTTGGTCCATTGTTTAATTCTTGTTGTTTAAAAAAAATCATACTCCCCTTTTTCGTTGGTAATGAGGTTACTACATTAATCCTATTATTTATAAAATACTACTGGTCACTTATAGCAAGCTTCGTTTCTTCTACTACAAGATGACGTATTAATATTATTTATAATGCGTCAAAGGTTCCAAAACGAAGATAAACAATTAATGGAAAGAATAAGTCAAGGGAGGCTAATTAACTACCAGAAAGCACCTTTTCGATAGATCCGGCAAGGCCATCAATTTGATTTTGAATGGTTTCGAGCTCATATAGGTTTTGACCCGTTTGCTGTTGCTCGGTGGTAAACCACAATAAAACCATGGAAATATAATCCTGCATATCCTTACCAGCATAGGCATTTTTAAACTCCACCATTTTCTGATTGATTAAATGGGCAGTCTTGCGAACAGCTTCTTCATCCTTAGGTGCAATTTTAACCCTATAAGTTCGGTCGGCAATGGTAATATTTACGGGTATTAAATTATCGTTTTCTGACATGGCTTAAGGATTCATATTTTTAATACTGGCATCAATTTCTTTAATGTACTGATCAATTTTTTTAACCCATTTTTCTTTTTCAGCAGGATCCATATTGGCTTTATTCACCATCGAAGCAGCCCATTGAGCTTGCTCGTCTTTCATTTGTTTTTCCAATAATTGAGTCGATTCTTTTTGCTGGGCCAGCGTGGCTTTCAACTGTTGATTCTCTTTCTCCAATTGCGCAAAACGCTTAAGTAAAAGCTGTAGCTTTTCTTGAAGAGATACTATAGAATCGTTTAGATTGGCCATTAAAAATGGGTGCTTAAATTATTGTTACTTGAAATTAACTATTTTCTTATTTCGGCTTGAATATTTTTTTCAAATTGCTTAATCAGCTGTTGCATCATGTCATCTATTTCAACATCAGTAAGCGTTTTATCGGGGGCATTAAAAACAAAATTAATGGCTACCGATTTTTTTTGATGCCCTAATTTATCACTTTCAAAAATATCAAATACCCTGGTCTCTTTTAAGGCAGTTAATTTGGCTGCTTGTATACTAGATTCAATCGCTTCGTATATAGTAGCTTGAGGCACCACCAAGGCCAAGTCTCTTTCTACAGATGGGTATTTAGAAATTTCATGATACACTACTTGCTTATTTTGATAACAGTTAAATAGCAGCATTAAATCAAATTGGATATATACTACCGATTGTTTGATGCCAAAACTGTTCAATTTTTTTGAAGAAACTATTTGTAGTTGACCAATCACTTTTTTATCCACCATTAAGTCAATAGCGGAAGCGGCATTTGTTTTGAAAGTATAATTTGCAATACCTAATAATTCAAATAAAGATTGTACCATTCCTTTGGCAACAAAAAAATCTTGTTCAACTCCTTTGGTTCTCCAACCATCTTGAGTTTGTTTTCCAGAAAGGTAGATGGCCAATTGCTCCGATTCATAATAACTACCCTTACTTGATTTGCCATACACTTTACCTAATTCAAAAAAGGAAATGGCATTGTTTTTTCTATTTAAATTATAAGCAATTGTTTCCAAACCAGTCTCCAACATAGAAGGGCGCATCACATCTAAATCTGCACTTAAATTATTTAACATTTTTACAGATCCTGCCATTATTTCGTCGGAAAAATAAGCACTATTCGTAATAGAGTTGGTCACCATTTCAGTATACCCTCGGCCCACTAAATAGTTGGCAATTTTTTCTTTATACTTTTCTTTTTTCTCTAATGGATCAATAGAAGGGCTAATGGAAATGGTGGTAGGAATGGCAATATTATCTAACCCATCAATGCGTAATATTTCCTCCACCAAGTCGGCAGGCAAACTAATGTCTGGTTTATGATGAGGCACTGCCAATTCAATATCATCCTGGGTTTCGCTTAAAATTTCAAATCCTAAACTTGTTAAAATGGTTTTCACCGCTGTTGCAGGATATACTTTTCCACTCAGCTTTTTTAAATAAGCATAAGTTAATTTTACTTTTGTTTTGGCTGATGGATGCGGATACACATCTATCACTTCGCTACAAACACCTCCTGCCATTTCCTGAATCATTTGTGCGGCCAATTCCAATACTTGCACCGTTCCAGTGATGTCTACCCCTTTTTCAAATCTAGTGGCTGCATCGGTTCTAAGCGCATGATGCACCGATGTTTTACGAATGTGCACATTTTCAAACCATGCACTTTCTAAAAAAATATTTTTTGTTGTGTTGGTAACGCCACTTTTTAAGCCGCCAAATACACCCGCAATACACATTGGCTTTTCGCTATCACTAATCATCACATCTTGTGCTGTAAGTGAACGTTCTGTTCCATCTAGGGTTGTAAATTTAGTGCCTGCCGCATATTTTTTCACCACTACTTTTTGGTCTTTGATTTGATCTGCATCAAATGCATGAAGCGGTTGGCCTGTTGCATGTAAAATATAGTTGGTAATGTCCACTATATTATTAATAGATCGAACCCCAATTGCTTGCAAACTATTTTTTAACCAAGCAGGAGAGGCTTGCACGCTTACTCCTTCAATATTAATTCCACTATATCTTCCACAACCTTTTTCATCTTCTATAATCACTTTAAAAGGTTGACTGAATTGTTCTTAGTTGCCTTTTTAGTAAAAGGACTGATGGCTTTAACTGGCGCTTCGTGGTAAGATAAATACGCGCATACATCTTTAGCTACACCATAATGACTCATGGCATCCATTCGGTTAGGTGTTAACCCAATTTCGAATATCCAATCTTGATCATATTCAAATACATCTGCCACAGAATCGCCCGCATTCCATTTATTATCTAAAACAATAATGCCTGCATGATCTTCACTAATGCCAATTTCGTCTTCGGCACAAATCATCCCTTCACTTTCTTCACCTCTAATTTTTGCCAACTTCATAGTGATGGCTTCATTGCCTTTTGGAAAAATGGTTGTTCCTACTGGCGCCAAAACCACTTTTTGACCCACTGCTACATTGCTTGCACCACATACAACATTCAATGGACGATCTTTTCCAACAGCTACTTTGGTCAATTTTAATTTGTCGGCATTGGGATGCGGAATCACTTCTAGAACCTCGCCCACTATTAGGCCTGCTAATCCGCCTTTAAAATTTTCATAGTTTTCCAAAGACTCTACTTCTAATCCAATAGATGTAAGGATGGTAGACAATTGCTCAGGAGTAAGCTTTTGAGGTAAATAAGTATTCAGCCAGCGATAACTAATCGTCATATAGGATCTTTATGGTATGGCTTCAAAAATACAAATTTTTAAGTGCTTTTGAGTAAAAAATCGAGGTGAATAACTGTAAATACTAGGTGCAAAACTGGTGAACAACCCTTCTATTTTGTTAATTACCTACCTAGGGACCCTGTGCAAAAGCCCATTGCAAAACTAAATTTCATGAAGTCCTAATTTGGGTTGATTTTCGCAGTAAGAAAATTGCTGATTCAATATGGCCCTTCCTAGTATAAATACCAATAGATCAAAAAAGAAAAGTACTTCAGTGGATATTAGTTCCATGATGTATGGAAAAATTCCACCGCAAGCTAGAGAATTGGAAGAAGCCGTTTTAGGCGCCATATTATTAGACAAAAGTGCCTTTGATACGGTTACTGAAATTTTAAAGCCAGAATGTTTTTATGTAGAAGCACATCAAATGATTTTTGATGCCATGCAGGGGTTACAACAAAAAAATATGCCTATTGATATGCTCACTATGGTGGAAGAATTAAAAACACGTGAGCAACTGGATATGATTGGTGGTGCTTATTATATTTCAAAATTGACCAATGTGGTGGTATCCACAGCAAATATTGAAGCCCATGGAAGAATTGTTTTACAAAAATTTATACAAAGAGAATTAATAAGAATTAGTGGCGAAGTAATTGCGAACGCTTACGAGGATAGCACGGATGTATTTGATTTATTAGATGATAGCGAAACAAAAATGTTCAATATCACCAATAATTATTTGAAGAAAAATTTCGTAGACATTGGAGATGCTTTGGCGCATGCAGTAACCAGAATTGATTTATTAAGAACACAGAAAGATGAAATCTCTGGTGTGCCAAGTGGATTTACCTCACTTGATAGAATTACTTACGGATGGCAACCTACCGACTTAATCATATTAGCAGCAAGGCCTTCGGTAGGTAAAACAGCATTTGCATTAAACCTAGCACGCAATGCTGCTTTGCATCCAACTAAACCACAAGCGGTAGGCTTTTTTAGTTTGGAGATGAGTGCCTCTCAATTGGTGCAACGTATTTTAAGTGCAGAGAGTGAAATTAAAATGGAAAAAATTTCAAGAGGTAAATTAGAAGACTACGAATACCAACAACTACATAGCAAGGGGATTAAAAAATTAGAACAAGCACCTATTTATATTGATGATACCGCTGCGTTAAATATTTTTGAATTCAGGGCCAAAGCCAGAAGATTGGTGAACAAACATCATGTTAAAATAATTATTATTGACTATTTGCAATTGATGAGTGGATCGGGAGATAGAAATTCAAATCGTGAGCAAGAAATTAGTAATATTTCAAGGAGTTTAAAGGCATTGGCCAAGGAATTAAATATACCCATCATTGCCTTGTCTCAATTAAGTCGTGCGGTGGAAACCAGAAAAGAAAGCAAGATGCCACAGTTGAGTGATTTGCGTGAATCGGGTGCCATTGAACAAGATGCCGACATGGTAATGTTTATTTATCGTCCAGAATATTATGAAGTGATGAGCAATGAAATGGGAGAAAGCACACAGGGTGAAACGCATATTAGAATTGCCAAGCATAGAAATGGTCGATTAGATTTAATTAAACTAAGAGCAAATCTAGATATTCAAAGATTTGAAGAATGGGAAGGCGATAGCGGCATTCCTGGACTGGGTAGTAATTACAAACCCATTCAAACTGGTACCAACAATAGCGGTGGTGCCGATGGGGGGCGTTTTTTTATACAAGGTAGCAAAATGAATGGCGGAGAATTTGATGAAGGGATTAATGACGATCAGCCTTTTTAAAATCTTTTAACATGTCTGTTCCTTATTTTTACGAACCTAATTTAATCTCGGGTAATACCAGTTTTACTTTAAATGAAGTAAGTAGCAAACATTGCATTCAAGTTTTAAGAATGCAACAAAATGATCGATTGGATATCACCAATGGAAAAGGTTTTTTATTCGAAGCCACCATCTACGCAGCACATAAAAAAAATACGGTGGTTACTATTTTAACTGAAAAGCACGTAGTGCGATCGGCACAAAGCTTAAGCTTAGGTATTGCCTTGTTAAAAAATGTAACTCGATTAGAATGGTTGATAGAAAAAGCAACAGAAATGGGCGTGCAAACCATTGTTCCAATGATATGTGAGCGAACCATTTTTGAAAAATTTAAACTGGACCGAATGCAAAATATAGTTCAGTCAGCAATGATTCAAAGTCAACAAACTTGGTTACCACAATTAGTTAGTCCAATTAAATTCAAGGAAGTCATCGCCCAGCAAAAAAATACACAAAAATTAATTGCGCATTGCGAACCAGGCAAAAAAATAGATATTAAAAAAGTGGATGCAGGTGTGGATTGTCTTTTATTAATTGGTCCTGAAGGCGATTTTAGTCCAGCAGAAATTGAATGGGCCCTTCAAAATGATTTCCAAGCCATCCACTTAGGCCCTACTCGACTCAGAACAGAAACAGCTGGCTTATTTGCTTTAAGTGTATTAAAAAAATTCTAATTTAAAGCAATGAAAATGGCTGCAAGCATTATTGAAGTGAATACTCCCCATTTAGAAAAACAATTTCTTCTAATTAATGCTTCATTAAATAAAAGTAACCCTCATTACATACGCCCCTTAGATAATGAAGTGAATCAAGTATTTGATCGAAGCCATAATAAATTATTTAAACAAGGTGATGCTAAAAGATGGATAGCACAAAACGAAGAGGGTATTTGTATTGGGCGCATTGCCGCTTTTTATTATACTAGTTATCAAAACAAGGGTACCGACTATCCCGTAGGTTGTGTAGGATTTTTTGATTGTATCAACGATTTTAAGGCAGCCAAATTACTTTTTGATACGGCCAAAAATTGGCTTTCAGAAAATGGGATGCAAGCCATGGATGGACCCATTAATTTTGGTGACAGAGACAAATGGTGGGGATTGATGGTGCAAGGCTTTGAAGAGGAGCCGATGTATGGCATGTCATTTAATCCTCCCTATTATGAAGCGCTGCTCACCCAATATGGTTTTGAGAATTTTTACAACCAATATTATTACAAGCTAAATATACAAGACGGCCTACCCAAAAAATTTGAAGAGCGCTATAATAGGTTTAAAGCAAAACCTGATTACAAAGCCCTTCACTTAGATAAAAAGAACTTACCAAAATTCGCACAAGACTTTGTAACCATTTATAATGCAGCTTGGGCGCAACATGGAGAAGCCAAAGCCATCACCTATGATCAAATCATTCAACTTTTTAAATCATTAAAAGCTGTGATGGATGAAAAAGTAATTTGGTTTGCTTATTACAAAGCGGAGCCTATTGCCATGTTTATTAATATACCCGATGTAAACCAGTATTTTAAATATTTCAATGGTCAACTTGGACTATGGCAAAAATTACATTTGTTATGGATGAAGTGGAATAAAACCAATTCAAAATTAACTGGCTTAGCCTTTGGCGTGGTGCCCAAATACCAAGCCTTAGGGGTTGACAGCTTTTTGATTTACGCTTGTGATTTATGGCTTCACGAATCCAATATTTACAAAGAATATGAAATGGGTTGGGCGGCAGACTGGAATCCTAAAATGCTGAATATTTATAAAAGTTTAGGCGGTGTACCTAGTAGGCAGATGGTCACTTACAGACATATTTTTGATACAATCACCACCCCTTTTGAGCGACACCCCATGATGGATTATAGCGTAAAATAGCAGGTTGAATTGCTTATTTATAAATAGGGGATAAGATTTAATTAGTGAAGGTTTACTTTTGATTTTGAATGTGTATATTGCGCGTCAAGTATGGAAAATTTTGTTGTTTCAGCCAGAAAATACAGGCCCCAAAACTTTAATACAGTGGTGGGACAGTCGCATATTACGACGACCCTAAAAAATGCTATTTTAAACAATCATTTAGCACACGCTTTTTTGTTTTGCGGTCCTAGAGGAGTGGGAAAAACAACCTGTGCTAGAATTCTTGCGAAAACAATTAATTGCACCAACATTACTAAAGAAGGAGAAGCATGTAATACTTGTGAAAGTTGTGTTTCTTTTGAAAAAGGTGGCAGTTTAAATATTCATGAATTAGACGCTGCCAGTAATAATTCAGTAGATGATATCAGAACCTTAGTAGAACAGGTTCGATTTGCTCCACAAGCTGGTAAATACAAAGTATATATAGTAGATGAGGTACACATGTTAAGCACCAGTGCCTTTAATGCATTCTTAAAAACATTAGAAGAACCGCCTCCTTATGCTATTTTTATTTTAGCTACTACCGAGAAACATAAAATATTGCCAACGATTTTAAGTAGATGTCAAATTTTTGATTTTAGAAGAATCAATTCTAATGATACCGTTACGCATTTAGAAGAAATTATAGGCAAGGAACATATTAAAGCTGAAAAAAATGCATTGCAATTAATCGCCCAAAAAAGCGAAGGTTGCATGCGTGATGCATTAAGTATTTTGGATAAGATTGTAAGTTTTTCAAACGGTGAATTAACCTATGCCAATACCTTAGAGCATTTAAATATTTTAGACGAGGCTTACTTTTTTAAATTGATAGATTACTTAGTAAAGCAGGACTTAACCAGTGCCATGTTACTGTATGATGAAATCAATCAAAAGGGATTTGAAGGGGATATGGTTTTATATGGATTGGCTAGTTTTATCAGAAATCTATTGGTGTGCAAAGATGCCGCGAGTGCCAAATTACTTGAGTCAATTGAAGGATGGAGAGAGCAATATATTAGTGTTTCAAAAGAAATAAGCACACCTTATTTAGTAAGTGCATTAAACTTATTAAACGAAGCCGAGATTCAATTTAAAATGGCAAGAAACAAAAGATTACATGTCGAAATGGCCATTATAAAACTTAATTTTTTACAACAAGCTATTGAATTAAGCATGGAGGACAACCAACTAGTAAAAAAAAAACTAATTGATAGTCACTACCCCATTCGAGTTAAAAAAATAGTTGCCTTAAGCAATATAGTAGTTAACCAAGAAGCTAAGTTGGTTATTGAATTGGCACCAGCAGTAAAAAATAAGACCAAAGAACCACTTGTCCATACCATTGAGCCTCCTCAAGTGCCAATAGAGGTTCCAACAGCAACCCGAATAGCGTCTTCAGTAGCTCAACCTAGTTCCAACGACGGCAATAAGAAAAACCTACTGGCTGTTTTGCAAAAAAAATATGGCGAAAAATATGAAATTGAAGAAGTTATAGAATCACTTCCACTGAGTATGGAACCTTTAAGAAAATGCTGGGATGAATACACACAGTATTTAGAAAAAGCATTGAAGCATTCTGCTGCTGGCACTTTTAAATTTGCTGTGCTTTCCATTGAAGACGAAACACATTTCACCATAACAGTACCCGCCTTAACTGCACAAAAATTTGTGGAACAAGAGCGCATGAATTTATTGGAAAAAGTTTGGGAAAGTTTTCACAATCGCGCCATTCAATTTAATATACTAGTTGCAGCGGGTGAGCAAGAAGATGTGCCCTTGCATTTAAGTTTAAATAGCAAACAAAAGTATGAGCGCATGGCTACTCAATATCCATTAATTGCCGAGTTAAAAACAAAACTAAACTTAGAAGTTTATTTCTAAAGCTTAGCCTTTTTGTATCCCTTCACTTTCAGGTACTGAAATATTTTTTGGCGATGATCTCCTTGAATAATGATTTCTCCATCTTTAACCGAGCCCCCTGTACCGCAATGATTTTTCAAGGCCTTCCCTAAAGTATTCATTGCTTCTTCTGTACCAACAAATCCCAGTACAATGGTCACCGTTTTGCCAGCACGCTGTTTGGTTTCTAAAAGTATTTTAAGTGGTTGCTCTTCTGCCGATAAAGTGGCTACCTCCTCTCGCTCAATAGGTGGCAGGTAATTTGGATCGGTACTATACACTAATGGAGAACTGCTCTTATTGATTTTTTTACTCATTGTTTTTAAAAAATTAGTATAAAAGATATCATTAAAAAAATATAGCACTAACTAACTCTAACACTCACTATGCGCAGTCCTTTTTTAGTTTCTTGCAAAAGAAGGGTGAGGTTGTATTTACTTAACCCAGCTATAAGCTTACCAGTAATGTAAACAGTATTGCCTACTGTTCGTTCAGCATTTTTTTCAAAACCAACTATACTCTTATTGTTAAAAAAAGATTGGAGTTGTTGATTGGCTTCTTGAGGACTGCTTAGCTTTTGATTGCTTTGTTCTAAAATAGTCAATTCTACTTCTGTATTCCAAAAAACAAGGAGATTCGAGAAATTGGCTGTTTGCAAATTTTGGGCAATTAGTTCGGTCTCTTTTTGTGCAAATAAAGATGTATTTGAAATGAATAAAGTCAAGATCAAGATTATTTTGCGAATAGTGCTCATTTTTTCAGTATTATAACAGCTTAAAGTTTGTAGTGTGCTTAGTATTTTGAAACTTTGTAGTACCAAACAATAATAAACAAAGTTACAGCTAAAATTAGGTAAGAAAATGTCAAAAAAAGTAATATTAGTCATCATGGATGGCTGGGGCCTTGGATTGATTCCTAAGGCGGATGCTATTCAACAAGCCAATGTTCCATTTGTGCATAGTTTGTATAAGCAATATCCTAATTCAACATTGGTAACTTGTGGCGAAGCGGTTGGTTTACCTGAGGGCCAAATGGGCAATAGTGAAGTAGGTCATCTAAATATTGGGGCAGGTCGAATTGTTTATCAAGAACTACAAAGAATCAATGTAGCCATTAAAGACGGAGAGTTGGCCAGTAACAAAACCTTATTAGCAAGTATACAATATGCAAAGGAAAATAATAAGCCACTGCATTTATTAGGTTTAGTAAGTGATGGAGGAGTGCATGCACACACGAGTCATTTAAAAGCACTATGTGCTATCTGTAAAAAAGAAGGTTTAACCAAAGTATTCATTCATGCTTTCACTGATGGAAGAGACACCGATCCAAAAAGTGGTTTAGGTTTTATTGAAAATATAGAAAAATATTTAGCTGATTCAGTTGTAAAAATTGCAACTGTTAGCGGTAGATATTATGCCATGGACAGAGATAAAAGATGGGAAAGGGTAAAGTTCGCTTATGATGCATTAGTCAAAGGCATTGGACCCACTGCAATTACTGCCACTAGTGTAATTTCGGAAAACTACAACAATGGGATCACTGATGAATTTATTAAACCCACGATCATTGTTGAAAATGGCAAACCAATAGCCACCATTCAAGAAGGAGATGCAGTATTGTGTTTTAATTTTAGAACAGATAGATGTAGAGAAATAACCGAAGTGCTCACTCAAAAAGATTTTCCTGAATTCGAGATGAAAAAGCTGAATGTGCATTACACAACCATGACCAAATATGATGAAACATTTAAAAATGTACATGTGATTTTTGAAAATGATAACCTAGTAAATACAATAGGTGATGTGCTCGCTCAAAATAATAAAAAACAAATTCGAATTGCTGAAACTGAAAAATACCCCCATGTCACTTTCTTTTTTAGTGGCGGCAGAGAGCAAAACTTTGATGGAGAAACTAGGATCATGGCAGCCTCTCCAAAAGTAGCCACCTATGATTTACAACCAGAAATGAGCGCCAAAGAATTAACAGATAAAATATTGCCTGAAATCAATGCCGGGAATCCCGATTTTATATGTTTGAATTTTGCAAATGCCGACATGGTAGGACATACTGGCATTTTTAGTGCCGTAGTAAAAGCAGTTGAAACAGTAGATACCTGTGTTGAAAAAGTAGTTACTGCTGGTTTGCAAAATGGTTATACCATTTTTCTAACTGCCGACCATGGAAATGCCGATTTTATGATCAATGAAGATGGCAGCCCCAATACAGCACATACTACTAATTTAGTTCCATTTTTTATCATCGACAAGGATTGGAGAGGCGCTATTAAGGCCGGGAAATTAGGCGACTTAGCCCCCACTATATTAACTATGATGGGACTTCCTATTCCTAAAGAAATGAGTGGGAATGTGTTAATTTAAAAAATAATAACTACCTTAATATACCTTTGTTTTTAATGAAGATCATACTAAGAAATGCCTACAGGCTGTAATAAAAATATAAAATAGAAAATTATGATAAAGAAAATTTTAGTTGGGCTGCTGCTTGTTTTAATAGTGATGCAGTTTATACGTCCGGAAAAAAACTTGTCTGGCAATACCACCAAAGATATTACCACTAAATATCACATGCCAGATAGTGTAAAATTAGTTTTTGATAAGGCTTGCGCCGATTGCCATACCAATAAAACCAATTATCCATGGTATACCACCATTGAACCCATTGGTTATTGGATAGCAAGCCATGTGAAAGATGGTAAGAAACATTTTAATCTAAATGAATTTGCTGGTTATAGGATTGGCAAACAAAATAAAAAATTAGAAGAATGTATTGAACAAATAAAAGAAGGTGAAATGCCTTTACCTTCCTATGCTTTAATTCACAAAGAAGCTAATTTAACCGAGGCAGAAAAAGCATTGATTTCAGATTGGTGTCAAAATATAGTAGATACCATAAAAGCAACTTATCCAGCTGATAGCCTTAAATTAAAAAAACCTGTTAAACAAGAAGGTGCCCCTAAATAAGTCTTCCCTACTCCATGAAAATAGTTAAAGCAACTTATTTAATTTCTAGTCCAAGTTTTGATCAATGCCCCGCTTTAAAAGCCCCAGAATATGCTTTTATTGGAAGAAGCAATGTTGGCAAATCATCCATTATCAATGCCTTGTGCGGACAAAAAAATCTGGCTAAAACCTCTGGCACCCCAGGTAAAACCCAACTGATTAATCATTTTGAAATAATAAGCAATAGTGTTGCTAAAGGCAAACAAGACAAATGGTACATTGTAGATTTGCCCGGCTATGGATTTGCCAAGGTTTCCCAAAGTAGCAGAAGAAGATGGGAGCAAATGATTGAAAATTATTTAAGAAAAAGAGAGAACCTTAGTCGAGTATTTGTTTTAATTGACAGCAGACACACTCCACAAAAAATTGATATCGCCTTTATTCAGCAATTGTATAAATGGGAAATTCCCTACACCCTTATTTTTACAAAATCAGACAAAGAAAAACCTGGTGTGGTTATTAGAAATGAGAAATTATTTTTTGATGAATTAAATAAAATTTTACCATTCTTGCCACAAGGTTTTGTAACCAGTGCAGAAAAAGGAACCGGAGTAGAAGAGGTATTGGCATGTATAGACCAATACAATAAATTGGATGCAGAAGGGCTTTAATTCACTACTTTATCAGCACAGCAACTACTTGCAAACGCTTCTGGCTTTGCTTTAAAAGCAAATCCCATTCCTAAAATATAACCCATCGCCTCTTTTAAGGCATCATTACTTTTAAATTGAGGATTGGTATTGATATCCGCATGTACTTCCATTTCAACATTGTATTGAATAAATAAATCACAAAGCTCATAGGCAATTTCAATACTTTTTGCAACTTCTGTAAGCATGCGTTCTTTTAGATGAAATTTTTGCGTGGTCTTGTCATTATGGATATACATAAATCCTCCATTGTGTTCTCTTAAAAAAACAATCACTGTTGCAAACTCTGTAATGTTGGCTTTTACTTGACTATCTGTACCAATACAAACTTTTAATTTAGTTTTCTTTTCTGATTCGGCAATAATGGCTTGTCTAACTGCTTCTTTTATGGGAAGCACAATTTTTTCGCCATTGAATTTTCTCCAAAGCATAAAAAATAATTAATAGATAATTAAAAATGTAATAGTAAATTAGGTTATTCGGTGTAGATGTTCCACAATTTGCTTTCCCAGTTTTCAACAGCTAGTGGATAAGCCCAGTATTTAGCTAAAAACAAGCTAGTTTTATTACCTTTGCCCCCTTACCATTACACAACTATGAAAATACTGATACAATACATTAAACCCTTTAAAAGCCTTGTTTTTTTAGCCTTTATCTTGGCTGGCATCAATCAAACGTTTTCCCTATTTGATCCAATGATTTTTGGACGTCTAATTGATGGTTTTGCAAAAAGTCCGTTAGTAGATAAAGCGGGCATGCACCGTAGCCAATCAGAATTTTTAATGGGCGTGAGCAACATGTTGTTGTTATTAGTAGGTACAGCCATGGTAAGTAGAATTGCTAAAGCCTTTCAGGACTATACGGTAAATGTAATCATCCAAAAATTTGGCGCTGCCCTTTTTACAGACGGCTTAAGACATTCTATGCAATTGCCTTACCAAGCTTTTGAAGACCAAAGGAGTGGCGAAACCCTAAGTATTTTAACCAAGGCAAGAACCGATTGTGAAAAATTCATTAGTTATGTTGTAAATGTACTTTTTGGAATCATTGTAAGTGTAATTTTTGTTTCTATTTATGCTACAAGATTACATTGGTCTATTATACCTATTTACATTGGAGGGGCAAGTATGATTGCCTATGTTACCAATTTGTTAAGCAAAAAGATAAAGGTCATTCAAAAAAATATTGTAAAAGAAACCACCACATTGGCAGGTACGACAACCGAAAGTTTACGCAATATTGAATTGGTAAAAAGTTTAGGGTTAACTACGCAAGAAATAAATAGGTTGAATAACAATACCTATAAAATTTTAGCATTAGAATTAAAAAAAGTAAAAAATATTCGCTCCTTAAGTTTTGTGCAAGGTACGATGGTGAATTTTTTGAGACAAGTAATAACGTTTACCCTAATGTGGCTTATTTTTAAAGAAATACTTACAGTAGGCCAATTAATTTCATTGCAGTTTTATAGCTTCTTTATTTTTGGACCATTGCAAGAAATTGGCAGCATTATATTGAGCTACAGGGAAACAGAAGCTTCTTTAAATAATTTTGATGCCCTAATGAAAAAGCCTACAGAACAAATTCCAGCCAATCCAGTGGCCATGGGCGCCATCGAAAACCTGGCGTTTTCAAATGTTGGCTTTCAGCATCAAACAGCCAATTTTAAAGCCATTGCTGATATTAGTTTCGAGGCAAAAAAAGGTGAAACCATTGCCTTTGTTGGGCCTTCGGGCGCTGGTAAAAGCACATTGGTTAAATTATTGGTAGGCTTATACCAAGCGCAGGAAGGAAAGATATTGGTGAATGGTGTGGATACCAATGACATCAATATGAATGAACTTAGAAATCAAATAAGTTTTGTGACCCAGGATACGCAATTATTTGCAGGTACCATCACGGAAAATTTGGCATTTGTAGCACCCAATGCAAGCAAAGAAGAAATGTTATTGGCATTGACCAAGGCAAGTTGTACCAATATTTTAGACAAGGGTGGCAATGGTTTAGATACTTTAATTGGAGAAGGTGGACTAAAATTAAGTGGTGGTGAAAAACAAAGATTATCTATCGCACGTGCTTTATTAAGACATCCACATTTACTCATTTTTGACGAAGCCACTTCTTCCTTAGACAGCCTCACAGAAGAATCCATCACCGATACCATCAAACAACTTTCAGCCGAAAGAGAACAAATCACCATCATGATTGCACATCGATTAAGCACAATCATTCATGCCACACGTATTTATGTATTGGAGAAAGGGCAGGTTATTGAGCAAGGTAACCATGATTCTTTATTACAAGAAAAAGGATTGTATTATGCCATGTGGCGTCAACAAATAGGAGAAAGAAGAATGACTAATTAGTTTGAATTAGTTAAGTTAAGATAAGTTAGGTTTGATATAACTATTTAATATTATTTACTATTAAATAGTAGTTACGAGTTGATAGCAATAAGCTCTCTTAGTCTCTATCAAATTTCTTTCTTAAATATTCCATCACCGTGGGGTCTTCTAATCCTTCCATGTCACTTAGTTCCAATTCAATAGCTTTGGTGCTTAATCTGATTTCGATTAGGGATAAAAAAATGGAGATTGAAAAAGTAAGCAAGCTTATCCCAAAAACAATTTTGGCAATGGCTTGATAATCAATAAATATAAAGAACATACAAACAATAGAAAGCAACAAAGTGGCTACACCATAAGTTTGCATATTTTGTATAAGCTTTATGCGGTATTTCAGGTTCTTGATTTGCCCAAAAATAATAAGACGTTGTTCTTGCTGTTGGTATTTATCATGCAACATTCTAACTCTATTAGAAAGGGCCAAAAAACGATTGGTATAGGCCAACATAATCAAGCTGATAGCCGGAAAAAGAAGGGCAGGTATATTTACAGATAATTCCATGACACAAAAATATAAAGTATTTTTGTGAACCACCGACCTAAAATGGAAAAAGAGCAGTTTAAACAGATACAATCCAGTTTGCCAGCCAATCCAGGCATTTATCAATATTTTGATGAAAAGGGCGTCTTATTGTATGTAGGCAAGGCTAAAAATATCAAAAAAAGGGTGAGTTCTTATTTTTTAGCTACTCTACATTCGCAAAAAACAGTTGAGTTGGTTCAAAAAATTAAAGACATTCAGTTTACCCTGGTCGACTCCGAACACGATGCTTTTATTTTAGAAAATGAACTGATAAAGAATTATCAACCTAAATACAATATCAATTTAAAGGACGATAAAAGTTATCCTTATATAGTCATTAAAAAAGAAAACTTCCCTAGAGTTTTTCTAACGCGTCGAAAAATTAAAGATGGATCTACCTATATTGGGCCATTTACCAATGCTTTGGCTGTAAGAGAATTAATTACTCATATTAAACAAACCATTCCACTTAGAACCTGTACCCTACCCCTCACTAAAAAAAATATAGAGCTAGGTAAGTTTAAGGTATGTCTGGAATATCATTTAGGAAATTGTTTGGGGCCTTGCCAGTCGTTTCAATCTGAAGCAGAGTATGATGCGTCCATAGAACAAGTAAATTATATTTTAAAAGGAAATATAAAACCAGTCATTCAAGAGTTAAAATTAAAAATGAAGCAGGAGGCTAGTGAATTGGCATTTGAAAAAGCTGATTTTACCAGGAGAAAAATAGAAGAGCTTGAAAATTACCAAACCAAGTCGGTGGTGTACATCAAACAACAATATCCGATAGATGTTTTTAGCATTGCCCATGAACAAGACCAAGCTTATGTGAGTTATTTAATGGTTCAAGAAGGAAGAATTATTCAAACCCATATTTTACCATTAAGTGTGCCCTTAGAAGAAAACAAAGAAACCATACTAGCCTTTGCCATACATCATTTTAGAAGCAATTTACAATCCAATGCCAAAGAAATTATTATTCCATTTGAGTTACAAGACAAGATACCAGGGGTACAATACACCCTACCAAAGCAAGGAGATAAAGAACAATTATTATTGCTCTCCCAAAAAAATGCCGACTACGCTATTAAAGAGTGGTTACAAAAACAACAATTAATTAGTGTTGAAATTAAGGAAGAAAACTTGATTTTAGAGGAGTTAAAAACCCTTTTGCATTTAAAAGAAACTCCAGTGCACATTGAATGTTTTGATAACTCAAATATTCAGGGGGCCTATCCGGTATCTGCAATGGTTTGTTTTAAAAATGGAATGCCTAGTAAATCGGACTATCGAAAATTTAATATCAAAACGGTGGTGGGTATCAATGACTTTGCGAGTATGAAGGAAACGGTTTACAGAAGGTACCATTCGGTGCTAGAAAAAAAACAAGCCTTACCCCAGCTAATTATTATTGATGGCGGCAAAGGTCAATTAAATGCGGCCCTCGAAGCCCTTACCGAATTGGGTATTGTACATCAAGTAACTACCATTGGATTGGCTAAAAATTTAGAAGAGTTATTTTTTCCAGGAGATACTGAATCAATTCACTTGCATTGGAATAGCCAAGCGCATAGGCTAGTGCGAGTTATAAGAGACGAAGTACACCGTTTTGGAATACAATTTCATCGAAGCCAAAGGTCTAAAGGGGCATTGGAGAATAGCTTGGATCAAATTGCAGGTATTGGACCAAAAACAAAAGAATTATTATTGGTCTATTTCAAATCGGTACAAAAAATTAAGGAGGCCAAATTAGAATTATTGACTGAAATCATAGGGGCCAAAAAAGCACAAATATTAAAAGATGCTTTTTTAAAAGACCCCTCTTAATGTGGACAGCCTAATACACCCATCTATCCTGCTCAAAATCAAATATCTTTTGCTTAATTTTTTCGCCTTCAAGCAATCTTTTCTTTGGATCTGAATATAAAGAACTGAGCATTTTATCGTTATAGTTGTCTAATGTAGATTTTACTACATAGCCATTAAAGTATCTGCTTTCAAACAATTCTTCCCATGTAATTCTGCTTGAAATATTTCTTGGATTGTACACTTCATGCTTGGCTAAACTATTTCTAAGTTCAGGATAATAGATCCAAAACAAAGTTCTTTTCACTGGTTTGTTATTAATAACAATAGTAGCAACAGGTGCTATACCAATAATTCTACAATACATTCTACTAGTTTTGCTATCAAATATAAATTGCTCCTTTAATCTGAATGTGTAAATAGAATCTGGAATAGGTGCCAACTTAGTATTGTAAATAATACTGGTATCAAATACATTGGGATTGTTTACGTTTTGTACCAATTGCGTATCTAAACTTCCCTTTAACATGGCATTTACATCATCTAAATTAAGTGGCTTTGTAAAACGATCATCGCCACCTTCGGCAGAAAATGGAACCACTCCATCATTTTCAATTGCTTTTAATAATATAGCAAAAAATCTTTGGTCGCCACTATCATCATAGGCCTGATAAATAAAAGGTCTATTAATTTTTTCTCTACCATCTACTTCTTCCCAAACAAATTCACTAAATAAAGCATCTTCAGCTCTTAAATTTTGATAATTAGCAGGCGTTCTTTGTTGAAGGGTTTTCTTGGTATTAAGGTCTGAAGAAAAACCACTATTACTTCTTAAACTCTTTCTTGGATTAGCATTGAATCCACCCACCAAAGTAGTATCAATGGATTTACTAGCTTTTACATTTGGATCAGGGACACTAGCAGTTTTGCTTACCACAGGCGTAGTAACTGGTGCTGCCAAAACCGCAGCAGGAACAGTATCTTTTGCTATAGGGGTTGATGCAGGTGCAGCTTTTTTCTTATAATTGAATTGAGCGCTACTTGTAGCCACCCATAACAATCCTCCCAATAAAAAGCAAATAGGAGTTATAATTTTTTTCATAGACTATTGTAATATAAAAGTAATTGTTTGATCTAATTTTCTAGTACCTCCGCCCGGCTCTGTTACTTTAATTTCACCAATGGTTACCGAAGTACCAGGTTGACATCTTCTTATTAAATCTTTAGCACCGTTGGCAAATGCTGCTCCGTTCACTTCTGCAATGTCTGCTTCTTCAAATCCTTTTCCAGTACAAACTACTATAAAAGAAACTACATTAAATTTAATTCCTTCAAAAACAAAATCTCTTAAATCAGCAATTACTCCTTGTTGTACTCTAAATTTATTAGCAGGCATATTCCCACCAGCGCTCCCGCCTACAATAGCAATTGGATCTGGTACTCTTTTAACTGGAATAGATATTTTTTGTGCATACTTTCCGCTGTTCACATTCACTAATACATTACCTAGTTGTGAACACTTAACAATGTATTGCCCTGCGCTGGCTTTGCTTATAGTTGAGCCGGCACCTTCTACTGCTACATTAATATTTTCTGCACCTCCACCACCTGTTATGGTTAATGGATTATCTAAGCCTTTATAAAATACCCTTGTTTTGTCTGTTGAAACCACTAAACCAACTGGGGTACCCACTGTATACTTAACATCTTTTTCTATCACAGCAGTTTCTCCATTGGGTTTCAAAAAGGAAATACGTACTCTTTTAATACTAGCACCTGGCGCTCCAGCTGTGGTTTTATATACTGCCGAGCCGTCTGCTGTAATAGGAACTGTATTGCCATCAATGGTAATCGATGGCTTGGCAGCACTACTAAATGCACCCACTCCTGCAGTGATGACCAATTCCTCTCCTGTCATTAAATATTGGGAATTAGAAGCAGCGAAGGCATTAAATTGATCGTAGATTAATTCTACTTCTCCAATTTCTTTATGACAATACTCAACTACTTGCGCTTCACTATTTCTGATATCATTTTGAAACTTTGTTAAAATCGTAATAGCAGCTACACTTGGCGTCATATTAAAATAGGCATACCCCCAATCAGTTTTGCCTGCAATACTTTTTGTTGCTGGAATTCTTAAATCAAGTGGCATGTTAGGAATCACTTCTTTTTCTATAGCTGGATCAATGGAAGCTAAGTCGGCTTTAAATTGTATTAATTTTTTATACAATTCCTGGCTTCTAGTTTCTCCGCTTTTGTAATTTAAAAATAATCTTGTTGTCGCTTCTAAATCATCTTCTTTATACTCCTCTTTGCCATCTTTTATTTTTAATCCAGATGCTGTTTTTAATTCTTTTTTTAAGCCAGCGATATAATTAAATAAGTCATCTGCATAAACATGTGCCTTCTCCGCTTTAGGAGCCCAAATGGCAGCCTTTTCGGTTGTTTTTGGATCAGCCAACTTCCTTTGTAAAGATTTATAGATGTCCGAATTTTTTCGCTCGATAATTTCATTTGCATTCACCAAACTTTGATCAATGGTTTTAAATGCATTTAAAATTTCGCTAGATACATTTAATGCCAACAAAGCAGTCAACACAATGTACATGATGTTGATCATCTTCTGCCTCGGCTCCTTAGGTAATGACATGTATACTAGTTTTTAATAAAATGAAAATATTTAATAATTCAATTAACGTCCTTGCATTGCAATAATCATATTGCCATACACTTGATTCAATTTAGTTAAGTTGTCTGCAAGTAAGGCTATTTGCTCTTTAGCTCTAATTGCATCTTGCGCCGAACTAGACATTGCATTGGATGCTTCCGCCAATTTGCTATAATAAGTATTCATTGCTTCCATACTTTTGCTCATCATTTGAAATTGATCATTCAAATTTTTAACTCCATCTGTTGCAGAAGCAAAACTACCCAAGTTAACAGAAACACTTGAAGCCGCATCTTTAATAGCACCTAATGCAATGGCTGCATCTTTGGTATTGTGCGTAAAATCTTTACTTGACTTTGACATATCTGCTAAGTCACCTAAATACATTGCAGTGTCATTCAAACGTTGAAAACTATTGCTTAATTTTTCAAAAGCAGCTCCATCTAGTTTTGCAGCTTCTAAATGTGACATGACAGAATCAACTGCGCCCGCTTGTGGTGCATGAGTTGCATCTCCCACTTCTGGTGGTGGCAAAAACGCATAGATGGTAAAAATGACTGCTTCTGTAATGAAGCCAAGTATTAATGCATAGTCTGCCCATCCAAGATGTAATATTTTTGCTAAAGTTGCAATAATAACAACTGCCGCTCCCAATGAAAAAATTACATTGATAATTTTATTGGTTCTTGGAGAAATGGAATTTGACATTTGAGAAATTTATTAGTTTTTAAATAAAATTTATTGGATAAAATTTGCTTAATTTATTCTAGGAGCCATTGACAAAACACATCTAAAACCTATATAAGACTTTGCTGTATCTTGGTATTCATAGTTTCTAGTACTTACTTGACAATTGTAAGCGATATCCTTCCAAGATCCCCCTCTAATTACTTTACGTTTCATTAAAATTGGATCATCGTCTTTTGCATTGTATTGCATATCGGGACTAAAATCTCCGACAAAATTATAACCGCCTTCATAATAAATAGAACTGGTCCATTCTGCTACATTACCAGCCATGTCAAAAAGCTTATAACCATTTTCTGCAAAGGTTTTAACCTTGGTGGTATATATATTATCTGCTTTAGAATTACCTCCAAAGTAATCGCCTCTACCAGGTTTGAAATTAGCTAACAATCGTCCTTCTTTTGTTCTAGTATAAGGTGAGCCCCATGGATACATTGCATTTGCTTTTGAATTTCCTCTTGCTGCATATTCCCATTCAGCTTCAGTAGGCAAACGAAATATACCATCAATTTTAGCATCAGCGCGACCAGGCTTGCCATTATAATAATCACTGTTGTTAGTTCTCCAATGACAAAAAGCAGTTGCTTGTTTCCAAGTAACCCCTACAACTGGGTATTCATTATAAGATGGGTGAGAGAAATACATTCTAGTAAGTGGCTCATTGTATGAATAAGAAAAGTCTCGCATCCAAACTAAAGTATCTGGATAAACTGCTTCTTCTTTAGAAACCATAAAGTCACTTAAAGGAAGCTCTAATGATTTAGATGCTAAAGAAGCCGCCTTTAAATCAATAAAAGAATATTTATAAATTAATTTTAATGGATCAATCCCAATTTTTCCTTTATAACGATTGTCAGGGCTTAACAACAACTCGTTTAATTTCTCAATAACAGCCTTGCTGTTTAAATTTATTTTTTGTGCTCTTGCCCAATCCACTTTAATGGTATCTTCTGCTTGATTCACTCCACCATGGTAAACGGCTAAGTATTTTAAAGAATCGCTTACATAGTTTACAAACCTTCTATATTGCTCGTTGGTAATTTCTGTTTTGTCCATCCAAAAACTTTGAACAGAAACCAATTTTTTTCGATTCACCATCGCCAAATCAACTTGTTCATCACTAGCGCCCATATAAAATGAACCGCCAGGTATAAACACCGTATGCATTGGATCTGAATTAAATTTAGGTGCCCCTTTATTAGATTCAAAAGCCATGATTAACAATGTGCCCATCAAGATACTAAGTACCAAGAGGGGGAATTTTAAAGGCAACTTATGTAATTTTTTTATCATATCTATTTTTTAACCTAACACCTATTCCATCTAGAACGTAAAAATTGGAAATAAATTTCATTTTTCATAAAAGATTTTCCATTGAATTTTTTCGGAAAGTATTGATTTCCACTACCTAATTAAGGTTTGCAAATTAAAACATTAAGTTGTTAGATAATTGCTAAAAATTGGCCAAGACTAGATACAGGTGGATAGCAGGTTTTATTCTTACATATAAAGAACTGATTTTCATTACCTTGCTTTGATAAAGACATAGGTATTGTAGAGAAATTTCTAGGTATGAAAACAAGCATTTTTTGAGGCAAAAACCTAGCAAATAAGCTTTCTATATCGGTTCTGACTGTCGGACCCACCGCCACCATAGACTGATACCCTTCGGTCATGATGGAAAAACTTTGAGCCCAATAGCTATAGGCAGATGGATATTGCAATATAAGCTTACGCATACACCTTATCATTTGCTCTGCCTGACTGGTCCAATGATCTATTTCAAATAGGGTACCTAAATAACACAAGCTTGAGCAAATCATTGCATTGCCGCTTGGTTGGGCCCCATCATAGGTTTCTTTTTTTCTAACAATAATGTCTTTTTGATAGTCTGGGGTGTAAAAATAAAAAAGTTCATCTTCTGAAAGGAAATGAGCTTGCACATAGTCCATCCATTTTTTTGCTTTTTCTACATATGCTATTTCCCCTGTGATTTCTTGCAAATGAATATAAGCTTGAATTAAACTTGCATAGTCGTCTAAAAATGCAAAAGATTTATTTACCCCCTTGGTATGCGTATGATAAAAATAATTTTCTTTTTCATTCCACATATTTTGTTCTATCCAACGCATGGTATCGATGGCTTTTTGCTTATAGGCTTCATTGCCTAATGCTTCATAAGCTTTACAAAGTCCTACCATCATTAAATTATTCCAAGCTAAAATTATTTTATAATCAAGTGCAGGTCTTATTTTTTTAGCTCTCGCTTGCAAAAATGTTTGCCTCGCTTTTTCAAAACCATCCTGCATGCCTAGCTCCATTGGTTCCAAGGTCCATAAAATATTGGTATGCTCCCAATTTCCTGCTTCTGTTATTTGATAATAGTTACAAAAATCTTCAAAGATAGAATCGTCTATTAATGTTTTTATTTCTGCGTAAGACCAGGTATAAAATTTACCTTCTACTCCTTCACTGTCTGCATCAAGGGCGGCATAATAAGCACCTTGCTCATTACCTAATTCACTGTGTAAAAAATGTATCGTTTGATCAATCACTTTTTTATACGACTGCTTTTGCGTGATTTGATAGGCTTCAGAAATTACAGTAATGAGTAAAGCGTTATCGTATAACATTTTTTCAAAGTGGGGCGCCTGCCACTGTGCATCGGTACTATATCTTGCAAAGCCTCCTGCTAAATGATCATAAATGCCCCCTTGTATCATTTTATCAATTGATCGAATGGCATGTACAAGTGAAGCTTCATGTTTATTCAAATAATAATTTCTAAAAAGCATTTGTAATACAAATGTTTGAGGAAACTTAGGTGCATTGCCAAAACCACCCCACTGAGTATCGGCCTGTTGTAAAATTCGTCCAACTATGAGTTCCATTTCTTCTTTGGTGGCTAAGGGTTCTTCATTATTTTCTACACCGGCTGTCGCAATACCACCAGTTGAATTCACAGGTACAACAACATTTCTTATAATATGATTGGTCAATTCATTCGCTTGTTCTACCAACTTATCATAATTATTTTCAAATGCATTTTTAACACCTTGTAAAACATCCATCCAAGAAGCTCTTTGATGCATGGCTACAGGTGGAAAATAAGTACCTCCATAAAAAGGTTTTCCATTGGGTAGTAAAAAAATATTTAAAGGCCAGCCCCCAGCACCGGTCATGGCTTGTAATGCATCCATATAAATATGATCTATATCGGGACGTTCTTCTCTATCCACCTTCACATTAATAAAATGTGCATTCATATAATTGGCTACTTCCTCCGACTCAAAACTTTCTCTTTCCATTACATGACACCAATGGCATGCAGCATAGCCTATGCTTAATAAAATAGGTTTGTTTTGTGCTTGAGCCAGTTCAAAAATTTCAGGAGACCAAGGCATCCAGTTCACTGGATTATGCGCGTGTTGTAATAAGTAAGGGCTAAGCTCGTGAATGAGCTGATTTATATAAGGAGGTATTGCATTCATTTGGAATGCAATTTATTTATTTCTTTTTACTACTTGAGGAAAGAAATTTATCTAAGCCCGCAATCATACTTGGGGTTTCAGGACTAGGCACTCTTATATGTAAAGTAAAGCCTGCTTCTTCTATTGCTTTACAAGTACTTGATCCAAAAGCACCAATAGCAGTGCCATTTTGTTTAAAATCGGGCTTATTTTTTAGCAAACTCTTTAAACCACTTGGTGTGAATAAGCAAATCACATCAAATTTATGTTCTACCAATACTTTTTTGATGTCACTAAATTCGGTACGGTACATATAACCAAGATCAAATTTACATTCATGATCTTTTAACCAATTCACAATTTCATTGTCTTGTTGATTTTCGCTACATACATATAAGAACTTCTCATTGCCTTTGTGTTTATTTAAAACATCAAATAACTTTTTATTGGTACCATCTGCACCAAAAAATACTTTACGCTTGCGGTACATAATAAATTTTTGCAAATACAATGCCACCGATTCAGTCACACAAAAATATTTGGTGTCTTGACTAATGCTTAGTTTTAATTCATCACAGGTTCTAAAAAAATGATCTATTGCATGTTTGCTTGTAAAAATAACAGCTGAATATAAAGCGATATCAATTTTATTTTTTCTAAATTCTTTAGAAGGAATAGCAATAAGCTCAATAAGTGGATGAAAGTGTAAAGCGACTTTATGTTTTCGCTCTAAATCAAAGTAAGGGGATTTTTCACTTTCGGGACGCGCTTGTGAAATAAGTATTTTCTTAGTCGTCTTTGCAGTGGTCGCTTTTTTCTCTTCACTCATATTCTTTTCCGTTTTACACTTTGAAAATTAGTAAGTTCCGCCAAAATACTGAACTACCAATTTATACAAAATTAAAAGAGGTAATATTTCGAAAGCACAAAGGTATAGAAAAAAATGAAAGGAGGATAGATGTAATTTATTCCTTACAGAGGTAATAGAAAAAAGGTACCTATAAAGCAATAGTAAGACCGATACCCCTGCTGCTCCATAGATAGCTGCTGAGTAATAAAAAGGCCTAGCAAAGGCTAAAATTAAGACAAATGGGACCAATAAAAAGCCCAAGACTTTATTGACCATAAAAACTACAAAAATGTATGATTTGACCAGCTCCTTCGTATTAAAAACAGCACCTGCTATTTCGAGGCAAACCCATTTACCTAAATATAAACTAGTAAAAAACAGCGCAATGTATAGGTATCCCTGCCAAAAAGAAATAGGAAGCAAATGGTTGTTAAAAATAATTAAGGATGCCATTAAAGAGAAACTCAAAATAAAACAAATATTTAAGGTTAAGGAAGCAAAACTATTTTGCAACAACTGATCTCTATTTTGAATCATCCTCATAGTGGACTGACTAAATTGACTAAATAATTTTGGAAAATACTGAGGATACATTGTATTAATAAATGCATACAATAAAAGAATACCAACAATTAAATAAAATAAAAAATCCTTATCAGGCAATGAAAACCTTTGTTCAATTTTATAAATAACTTGATTGTCATTATTGATGAGTGCGTTTTTAAAATACAATTGAAAGGCCTTTTTTCGATTACTGAAGTAGTCTTTATAATCCTTTAAAGTATTGAAATTAGAATCTGTTATTAAATCGTGATTGGATTGAATAAACCATGCATCAGAAAGCTGAAACGACTTTGGAACCACAGGCACATACTTAATCAATAAAGCATCTTTTTTAAGAAGACTGTCTACGACCTTAGTAGTCGTATCCTGATTTAAGGATACAATGTCTTTTTGAGTAAAAGCACTCAAAAGGAGTAACGCTCCCAGCAGCCAAGTTCCTTTTTTAAGTATTGTCCACATCTGGCACAAAAATAAGTATCCTAATGCAGAATTAGTAACTAATAACTAGCTTTGTTCACCAATCCATATTATGTCAGGCATCTATATTCATATCCCATTTTGCAAAAAGGCCTGTCATTATTGTAATTTTCATTTTTCAACTCAAACACAATATGTCAATGAATTTACAGCGGCCCTCCTTAAAGAAATAGAGCTGCAGCAAAACTACCTAACTGGAAAAATTGAAACTTTGTATTTTGGGGGAGGCACCCCTTCTCTTTTAAGTAAAGACGCGATAGCATCTATATACAATAAAATAAAAGACTCATTTGACTTATCCAGTGAATTAGAATTTACATTGGAAGCCAATCCCGATGATTTATCCGCCACCCAAGCCCAAGACTGGTTGGAAATAGGAGTGAACCGTTTAAGTATTGGCATTCAAAGTTTTCAACCGCATTCCTTGGATTGGATGAATCGAGCCCACAGTGTGGAACAAGCGCATCAGGCCATTGTTAATGCAAAATCTGCTGGCTTTACCAACATGAGTGCAGATTTAATTTATGGAACTCCTCATTTAAGTGATCAGGACTTAGCCGAGGATCTTGCCACTTTATTAAACTATGGCATACCTCATATCTCCTGTTATGCCTTAACAGTGGAGGAAAAAACAGCCTTGCATGCTATGATTCAAAAAAAGAGTATGCAGGATGTAGATGCCTCACATCAAGCAAGACAATTTGAATATATTGTACAAACATTAAATAATGCAGGCTGGGAACATTATGAAATTTCTAATTTTTCTACACCCAATTGTAGAAGCAAGCACAACAGTAATTATTGGAATGGAGTGCCTTATTTAGGTCTGGGGCCCGCCGCACATTCGTTTAACATGCATACCAGGCAATGGAATGTTACCAATAATCAACTTTATTTCCAATCCATCAAAAACCATACTGTTCCTTTTGAATTAGAAACGCTGGATACGACCACTAAGTTCAATGAATACATGATGATTTCGTTAAGACAAATGGAAGGATTTTCTTTCACTAAAATAAAAAATGAGTTCGGAGAAAAATATGAGGCACACGTTAAATTGATCGCTGAAACTTTTGAAAAAAATAAACAAATCCAAAAAACTACAATGGGTTATGCCTTAACTAATGAAGCAAAATTCTTTGCTGATGGAATAGCCAGTGATTTTTTTTGGTCAAAAGATCAAGCATAATTCCAATTACTCCTACACTAAAATCTTTTCTATCTTCTTGAATGCTTCTGCTGGGTCATGGCCTTCCCATAAAATTCCATAGATAGCAGTAATAATAGGCAATACCACTTGATTGTTTTTATTGATGGCCATAATACATTTACTGGCATTGTATCCTTCGGCCACCATATTCAATTCCAATTCTGCCGCACGAACTGAATACCCTTTACCTATCATATTTCCAAAGGTTCTATTTCTGCTGTGTAATGAATAACAGGTAACCAATAAGTCGCCTAAATATACCGAACTGTCATAATTAACAAGATCCATTTTCCCTTGCTGCTTAATTGACTTTAGCAATTGTTGCATTTCGTTGGCCGCATTGGCAATAAAAACACTTAAAAAATTATCGCCATATTCTAATCCATGGGCAATACCTGCACCCAATGCATAAATATTTTTTGCCACACCAGCATATTGCACTCCTATTAGATCATTGTTAACTCTAACATTAATGTATTCTGTTTCAAAAAATTTTGAAATTAATTCGGTAGCCTTTAAGTCGATACCCGAAAAAGTTAAATAAGACAATTGTTCTGCTGCCACTTCCTCTGCATGACTTGGACCTAGTAAAGTATAGTATTGTTCGAGTGAAAAATTAAATTCTTTTTTCAAAAACTCATGTAATAAAATATTGTGCTTAGGCATCACTCCTTTTACTGCAGAAATAATTTGCTTTCCCTTTAGCATACTTTCATCTATACCATTTAAAGAAGCTTCAATATGAATGGAAGGAACTGCAATAATAATAATATCTGATTGCGCTACCAATTGCTTTACCTCCGATAAAAAATTAATTTTTGAAACATCAAAATACGTGTTTCTAAGGTAATGGGGATTGTGGTGTCTTTTTGTAAAATAGTCAATATTGGCCACTTGACGGACCCACCAATTGATAGTTTGATCGTTGTCTGTGACAATTTTAGCAATAGCTGTAGCCCAGCTTCCACTTCCTATAATGCCTATTTTTTTAGGTTCCATATTGCAAACATACGAAACTCAACAAAAAAGGGGTGCATTTTTACAATGCACCCCTTTTTTCACACCTAGATAGCCTTTATTTTTTCTCTTCGAAAAGCTTCTCTTTAGTCACTATTTTAACGAGTGTTCCTTCTTTCAAGGTTTTTCCAACAACGCTATATGGACCCGTAATTACTTCCTCACCTACTTTTAATCCAGCTACTTCAATATAGTTTAGGTCTTGAATATCAGTTTTAACTTTAACCATTTTTACCTTGTTGTCTTTTTGTAAAACAAATACTACTTCTGTTAAATCATCTGTATTGTCAGTTTTAGGCGCTGCCTTATCATCTGTCTTAGTATTAGAAACCTTCGTTTCTTTTCCTTGTCCGTCTTTATCTCTTGTTGTTACCGCGTTTAATGGCACTGCTATTACATTTACTTTAGATTTTGTTTGAATATCTGCGCTTGCAGTCATACCAGGTCTAAATGGGAAAATATCATTTTCTTTTACTAAATCGGCATATCCTTCTGGCAGCAATCTAATGTGAACTTTATAGTTTGCTACTTCTGTAGTAGCCACTACACCTGTTGAATTAGAAGTAATTGGATTCGCAATTTTATATACAATTCCTTTAAATTTTCTATTGTTGTACGCATCTACTTCTACCAAAGCAGTATCTCCTAATTTAACTTTAGTGATGTCATTTTCTCCCACATCTACTCTCACTTCAATACTTTTCATATCCGCTACACGCATCATTTCGGTACCCGTCATTTGAGCTGTACCCACCACACGTTCTCCTTTTTTTACATTCATCAAACTTACAATACCGTCCATTGGACAAGTAATAATAGTACGGGCTAAATCTTTTTCAGCTCTGGCCAATTGCGCGTTGGCTCCTTGAATTTGAGCCGCCCCACTCTTGATGGTCTCTTTGGCCGAATTGTATGCAGATTCTGCAGAACGATAAGCTTGTTCGGTTTGCTCGAATTCGCTTCTTGATACAATTTTTTCTGCAAATAATTTTTTGTAACGCTCATAGCTTGCCTTTGTATTTTCATAAGAAGTTTTCATACCACTTAAAGCCGCTTTTACATTCTCATATTGAGCTTTTACTTGGTTAACACTAGCAGTCACCTGATCTCTTTGAGAAGAATAAATATCGGCATAAATCTTAGCCAACACTTGACCTTTGGTTACCTTGTCACCTTCTTCTACATATAAGTTGACGATCTCACCAGAGATGTCAGGGCTTACTTTAACTTCAATTTCTGGATAAACTTTACCACTGGCATTTACTGATTCAGTAATTGTTTTTAATTGAACTTTTTCAGAAGTCACTTCAACACCTTCTTCTTTGCCAATGACACCCGCTTTTTTTAAACCTACTAATAGTGCAATCACTGCGACTAATCCAACTAGTATCCAAATTAATTTCTTATTCATTTTTATTTATTTATTACGACTATAATGTTAATGCTTCTCCTTTATAAAATTCTAAAAGTTTAATTCTAAATACATACTCGTATTGAGCTGTCTTAAAATTCACTTTCGCTTTTAAATAATTATTTTGATTGCTTAATAATTCGATAGTGCCTAATAAACCCAGTTCATAACGCTTGGTGGCGAACTGATACGTTTTTTCGGAAGAGGTTAATGCTTTTTGAGCTGCATTTAATTTATTAAATGCCACTATTGCATTGGTATAAGCAGAATAAATATCTTGTTTTAATTTAAGCTGTGTGTTATCTGCTTGAAGCTTTACATTGCTTAAATTTAATTTAGATTGTCTGTAATTTATTTTTGATTGATTGCCATTAAATAAAGGAATAGACATTTGAAATCCAACATTCTGACCAAAATTATTGTTCACTTGTGTATTCCAACCATTCCAAACATTGGCCCAATCCTTGGACTGATTAGAAAAATTAGAAGTTAAGTTGTAACCAAAACTTAATGAAGGATAAAACCCCGCTTTAGCTGCCAAACTGTTTTTCTCTGCTGCCTGCACTCTAAGTGTTGCGGCTTTGATATTGGGCATGTTTTGAGTAGCTACATTAAATACATAATCCGGTTGCAAATCGGCAAAGGTTTGTAATTTAATTTGGTCAACTGGTTGTGCCAATATTTCAAAAGGTTTAGCTGCATCCAAATTCAACAGTGCCATCATATTTAATTTGCTTTGCTGTACCGATGAAATAGCATTGATATAATTACTACTGTCATTGGCTAATTGCGTCTCTAATTCAAGTAAATTTAATTCAGGCAACAAACCTACTTCTACTCTTTTACTTGTTGCAGCCAATTGCTCTTTGGTTTGTTGAATTTGTATTTTTGCAATTTCAGATTGCTCAATCGCAGATAAAATTTGCAAATAATAAGTAGCAACATTTAATGAAATATCATTGGCAATGGTAAGCTTATCTGCTTCACTTGCATACCAACTTAAATTAGTTGCAGCTGCATTGTTTTTTAATTTACCAGCATTGTACAATTGTATGCCTCCATTTAACCCAAAATTATTGTATAAAAATTGTGTACTAGAAAACCCATTGGTGGTAGGGTCAATTGATCTTCCAAACCTCATCCCCATTCCAGTAGTTCCATTGATAGTAGGTAATCTATTTGAACTGGCTAAATCGGCCTGTAATTTGGCTAATCTAGCAGACACATCTGCTTGCTGAACGGATATATTGTGCTGAATGGCATATTCCACACAGGATTTTAAATCCCATTGAACAGGCTCTTGAGCTTGAACACTAAAAGCAGCAGTAAATAGGATTAAAGAAAATAGGTATTTCATGAGTATATTATTAGAACGCTTTTTACAATACAAAAGTAAGCTAATAGGAAGTATTTGGCTAATTTTTAGACAGACGGAAAAGGTATCGGCTGAGCAGCAATAAATACAGATAAAAGGCTTTGTAAACGGGAATTTTAAAAAAATACGGCTGGATTCGGCTAGGAATTAGGGTTGGATGGTTGTTTTTTGTAATAGAAAATACGATAA